>Ga0105241_10001564_pt1 | contig 17507 bp, 12 predicted proteins | sample KBSC64metaG_FD_80422 | JGI IMG/M metagenome (GOLD analysis project Ga0105241, IMG submission 80422) | Corn rhizosphere microbial communities from Kellogg Biological Station, Michigan, USA - KBS C6-4 metaG | ecosystem: Host-associated > Plants > Roots > Rhizosphere > Soil | place: Michigan, USA... | reverse complement strand
GTTTGGCGCCTGGTGGTATTTCGGTTTCAGTCCGCGTAGCGACTTTAATAACGGACTTTCCTTCGACCAGCACGATCGGCTGTTCGATTCGTTCCAGCGGCGTGAGAAGAGCCTTGGCAGTAATAGCGATCATTTGTAATGGGAACTCAGTTTACAACCGTGTGATTATCGCCGCCAGTGGCGGAAGCGCTCAGGACTGAGGTGCGCGGCGCGCCCTGATTTGTTGCAGGTGTTCTCGCAGCCTGTGCAAGACTTCATCTCGCTGTGAATCGTTAAGCTCGCCCCGAAGCTCTTCCAGCGCAAAGTGTACAACGTCGTGATGGTGAATCTCCTCGGGCGCAACATCGTTACTAAGCTCGAGCCATATGGTGTGCAACAGGTCAATTTCTTTCGGAGTGAGATGGGGGGCGTGAGGGCCCAGGTAAAAAATGTGCTCCTGCCCGCCCGGAAAATAGACAACCAGCGCCAGTTGTGGCTTGGGATCAGCCAGCCGCTCCCAAGCGAGTCCCGCGATGCGCGCTTCTTCAGTCACCGGTCGATTGGGTGAAGCGCCCAGCACAACGGTAGAGGACTCCAAACTCTGCGCGGCCTTCAACACTGCTTCCCATTTATCAGTAGCCCCGGCAACCGCGAGATGTATGGTTTTACCCTTCTTTTCAGCCAGTCCTAGAGCTCGCGTAAACAGAATCTGTTCTTCGGTGCTGAACAACTGCTGCGGCTCAAGTTCATATTCGCCGCCGCTGGCGCGTCCCAGAAACCGCAGGTGCAGCGCCACTACATCCTGCTTGCGGGCATCCACGCGATCCAGAGTCGAGGAGAGGCTGTAAAGACTGTTGTAATTTCTCACCATCACCAGCACGTTGCCGGGACGCACTCCCAATGCCTTCGGAGTGAGATCGTCGCCGGCTTCGACGTTGAACTGATCAAGTTCCGCATGAGCGCTGGCGCGTTTGCGCGTGACCACCTCCGAAATTTCGAATACGGTGAAAAAAACAATCGTGAAAGCGATTCCGGAGATAGTAGCAACTTCCTTGGTAAACAAATTGATCACGCAGAGCGAGATCAGCGTGACAGTAATGATCGCGAGGCCGAGCGGAATTTCGGTTTTGCCGATGTGAAAATTCAGCGGTACGCGATACTCTCGCTTCCCGGGTTCCTTGTAGCGGAGCACTAGCACCGCTAACCCCTTCATCGAGAAGCTCCACATAACGCCAAACGCGTATGCTTCGCCCAAGAGGAAGATGTCTCCGCGGCTTAGTATGATCGTGATCAGCTGCAACGCGACCACGAGGTTCAAAATGCGGTAGGAAGTCCCAAACCGGCGATGCGGTTTGCGAAACCATTCCGGCAGGATTCCATCTTCCGATACTCGGTTCAGTACTCCGTTTGATCCGACAATCGCGGTGTTCACGGCCCCTGCCAGCATCAGCACACCCACCACTACTACAAACGCTCGGAAGGCGAGCTTCAGCGACAACGGGCCAGCCAGGTACATCGCCAGTCCGCCGATCGGATTGTCCTGAAAGCTGGCCCGGACCGAGTCCGGAATGATCATCACCGAGAAGAATGCAACGCCCGCCGTGAAAACCAGGCTGTAGATGAAAATTATGAGCGCGGCCCGCTTGAGGTTCGGAAGCTTGGGATGCTCGATCTCGCGGTAGACCTGGGCCATTGTTTCTTCGCCGCTCATAGCCAGGACGGAGTGACCCAGTCCAATCATGATTCCGATCAATCCGACTTTGTAAGGCAAGGACGTGCCGCGCAACCAGCCGAGAGCGCCACCGTGCTCCCCGGTGAGATAAGTGATATTGCGCAAGTGTGGCCAGGGTGGAAGATGTCCACCCTTGACCCACAGCGTGTAGCAGCACCACGCAACCATAATGACCACCATGATCGTGGTCACATACATGATGCGCAGCGCTTTTTCGCTCGACTCGGGGATCCCCTTGATGTTCTCCCACCAGAAATAAATGGTGACGAGAATGGCGAAGAACGCCGCCCCCAGATTCATCGGCAAGGTCCGCATGTGAGCATGCTGCAGCAGTTCATTCAGCAGCCCGACCAGGTACAGTCCCGCGGATACGCCGCTGATTGGGCCGGTCAGAATGTAATCGAACATCAGCGCTGAAACTGAGAACTTGGCCAGCGTGCTGCCCATGGCTTCTTTAACCACGCGGTACACGCCGCCGCGGACAAACATGCCGCAGCTCTCGATGTAGAGCGCTGCCACCGCTCCCGCCAGTAGCATGATGGCAAGCACAAACCACGGCGCGGGCTTTCCGACAAAATGCTCGGCAATCGCCCCGGCGTAAAACGCCGAGGACCCCATATCGTTCAGGACGATGGCCGCCACCCGCCAGAAGGAGATGAACGCCAGCATGGCGCTCGAAGCCACCAGTACGCGGGCGGCAACATTGGCCACCGGAGGTCTTGAGGACTCTGCCAATTTCATCATCCCTATTGCAACATGAAGGGCATAAGGAATTCGTAAAGGCGAACGGTTATAAGGAATAGATAGTAGGAGTTAGCGGCTCATGATCACAAATATTTTCAACTTGGAACGCTTGCCGCTTTGAGCGGAAGCGTGAAGGTGAATACCGAGCCTTGCCCGAGCTGGCTTGTCACTCCGATGGTACCTCCATGTGCCTCTATCACTGCCCTGCCAATTGCCAGCCCCATACCGGTGCCTTGTATTGAATAGCGATTGGCCTTCCCGCGGTAAAACTTGTCGAAAATAAATGACTGTTCGAGTTCGTCGATTCCTGGCCCGCGATCGGCAACGCTGACGATAATTTGCGAGACCGTCGTCTCCACCGATATCTGGATTGGCGACTCAGGCGCCGAGTATTTCGCGGCATTCTCCAACAATTGCCGAACCACGTTGACGATGAGTTCCATATCGAACTCCACCAACGGGAGGGCAGACGTGATTTCCAACTTCACCGAATGGCCCGCGATCGACTTTCCGGCCGTTTGCAAAGCGCGATCAATGGCATCGCGGATATCGTGCGGGGCTCGTTGTAACTCCACCTGCTTGGATTCGAGTCGCGCCATCTGAGTCGCTTCCTCCACCAGATGGTCCATTCGGTCAGATTCCTCATTGATGACTGCAAATAGCTCGTTCTGCTGCAATGGGTCGAGGCCCCCCGCGATCAGGCTCGTTGCTGAAGCCTTGATCGCAGTCAGCGGTGTACGAAATTCGTGCGCCACTGAGTCGAGAATGGCGGAACGCAGCTTTTCGTTTTCGCGGGCGGCCTCGGCCTTGCCGACGCTTTCGATGGCGCGAGTGCGCTCGATGGCAATGGCCACCAGCGTAGAAAGCGCTTCAAGGCTTTCATGGGACAGTGTTATTCCGGAAATTCCTATCGCCCCCACGCTTCTCACGCCCAGGCGAAGCGCAACGTAGGCCACGCGATTGTCAGAATCCATGACCGGTTCGCCGCGTCCAGCAACCGATTGCAGGCGGGCGGCGTCAATCTCACGGGCCGCCGGATCTGAACGATAAACGTCGGTTCGGTCGCAAACAAAAAGCGCCGCTCCACGCGCGCCGAAAGTCTCCACAATATGGCGCGGCGCCAGGTTTAACAACTCGGGTACGCTTTCCAGCGTCAGCAATCGCTGGCTGAAGGCGTAGAGGTGCTCAAGTTCCCGCCGGCGCTGGTTCGCTCCCAACGTTTCTCGACGCGCTCGCTCCGAAAGCTGCCCTGCAATGACCGCAGTAGCAAGAAAGGCGAACAGCGCAGTCCAATTCTGGGGATCGGCGATGGTCAGCGTGCCGAAGGGAGGCAGGAAAAAATAATTGAACGCCAGCGTCGAAATCACCGCCAGGAAAGCCGCATACCAGAATCCCCAGTTAGCCGAAACCACCAGGACGACGAGCAAGAACGTCAACGCGACCGTGGTCGCATTCGCATGCAAGCCGCGCTTATAGAAAAGCACTAGAGCGGCCAGGCTGGAGGCGCAGGCCGCCCCTCGAAACGCAGCCGTCTTAATGGATCTCACGTGCGTGATTGTAAACTTTCCGCTCCGGCACGCAACCTCGGCATTGGCAACTCATCGCCATTTCTCGACAAACTTCAGAAGTCAGATCACAATGAGTTCGTGCACAAGCGCCCAGAACAGTGGCTGGAAGAAGTCGCGCCCGAGAAGAAGCAGGGCATCTTCAAGCTGTTTCTTGGCTACGCTCCGGGCGTGGGCAAAACCTATAGCATGCTGAGCGAGGGTGTCCGCCGCTATAGCCGCGGCGAGGACGTCGTCGTCGGAGTGGTCGAGACTCACGGACGCAGAGGCGTGGCCGATCTGGTTTCAAAGCTCGACATCGTTCCGCGAAAGCAGGTTGAATACAAGGGGACCGTCTTTACCGAGATGGATGTCGACGCCATCCTGGCGCGAAAACCTGCGGTGGTTCTTGTCGACGAACTGGCCCATACCAATATTGAGGGCAGCAAACATCCCAAACGATATCAGGACGTGCTCGATCTCCTCGACGCCAAGATTGATGTCGTGTCCACAGTCAATGTGCAGCACATTGAAAGCCTGAACCCGCTCGTAGAGCGCATCACCGGCGTTCACGTTCGCGAAACCGTACCCGACTGGGTAGTCCAGCGTGCCGAAGAAATCGTCATGTCCGATCTCACTCCTGAGGCCCTCCAGACGCGCATGCGCCGCGGAGATATCTATCCCGTCGACCGGGCCGAACGTGCGCTGGGAAACTTTTTTCGTCGGGGAAACTTGATCGCACTGCGCGAACTCGCTCTCCGTCAGGTTGCGCAAGTCGTCGACAAAAGTCTAGAAGCGCACTGGACGCGAGAAGGCCTGCAACCCGCGGTCGCGGTTCACGAGAAAATCGCCGTGGCCATCAGTTCAAATCCCATCGCGCAATATCTGATCGCGCGTGGTGGCCGCATGGCTCATGGAATCGACGCCGAGTTTTATGTCGTTTATGTGGACTCGCCCGCTGATCAGGATGGCGACAATCGCCGTAGTCTTCAGGAAAATATCCAGTTTGCTGAGAATCTGGGCGCAACTGTCGTCCGCCTGCCGCGAGGGAATGTTGCCGAGCGTGTCGCTGAATTCGTCCGCGAAAAACACATTACACATGTGATATTCGGGCGCTCCGCGCAGGAAGGCTGGCGCAAATATCTCTATCTCACTGTAATTCAAAAATTCCTGCGGAACGCTCCGCCCATCGACGTTCACATCGTCACCCAGGAGGCCAAGTGAGTCCCCCTGCAGACGATCGTCAGGCTGATCATCGCCGAATTCTGATTGTGGACGACGAGCCCCAGATCACCCGCGTATTGCGGACTTCCCTCGACGCGCACGGTTACGATGCACGTGTGGCGAACGATGGCGACACAGCTCTGCAGATCGCCCGCGATTGGGCGCCGGATCTCATGATCACAGACCTTTCCATGCCGGTTATGGATGGCCTTGAGCTGTGCCGTCGTTTTCGCCTGAAGTCTAACGCGCCCATCATCGTGCTTTCAGTGAAAGGTGAGGAGCGCGTCAAGGTACAAGCGCTCGATGCCGGAGCCGACGACTACGTGACCAAGCCATTTGGAATTAGCGAACTGCTGGCTCGAGTGCGCGCAAATTTACGGCGCGCGCCGCAGGAAGATGCGGCTCCTGGGGTCATCGAAGAAGGTGATTTTCGAATTGACCTCGATGCTCACGTCGCCATTGTTCGTGGGCACGAACTCAAGCTAACTCCGAAGGAATTCGATCTCCTCGCGTACCTTGCGCGCAATTCGCATAAAGTAGTGACGCACCGTAAACTCCTCTCCCATGTCTGGGGCGCTAACAGTGCCGAACAACCCGAATACCTCCGGGTCTTCATCGGCCAGTTGCGTAAGAAGATCGAGGCCGACACGGGATCGCCTTCCTACATCCTCACCGAACCCTGGGTCGGATATCGCTTCGAGCCTGAAGGCATAGCTCACCAGTAAATCCGCCATTTCTCGTTGCAAATCCTTACGGCTTTCTTACGAACCTTTTGCTCCTTCCTTATTCCCGGCGTGATGAAATCTCTGTGGCAGTGAGGTTTCGAAGTGACTAAATGTCCGCTGATCGTGCTCGGGCTTCTGATGTCGATGCTTTCGGCTTCGGCTCTTTCGCAGGAAACAATTTTCGACGTTCCCAGTGGAGACATTCTCGACAAGGGAAAAGTTTACGGCGAATTCGACTTCTCATATCTCTGGGATGCGAGGGCCGGGACCTACACTCCTCGCGTCGTCGCTGGTGTCGGACATCGTATCGAAGTCGGAATCAACTTGAACGGAATAAGTTCCCCAGGCCCATCGCAGACGACTCCAACTCCGACCATCAAATGGAAGGCTTATGACGGAGGAGAGAATGGCTGGGCCTTCGTGCTGGGAGACGACGTCTTTATTCCCACACAAAATCGGGCTTACCACGCCGGCAATTACTTCTACGCTGAATTCACAAACACTTTGAAGACGCAGACTCGACTCACATTTGGAGCATATGATTTTTCCGCAAATGTCGTTGCTACGGGAAATAAAGCCGGAGGACAGTTCGGCATTGAGCAACCGGTTAACAAGCGTGTCACTCTGGCCGCCGACTGGTTTACCGGACGCGACAGCGCTGGATACTTCACTCCCGGCGCAGCGATCAAACTCACTTCCAAAGCTACTGCCTACATGGCATATGAAATCGGCAATTCCGCCGCTACCCAGGGCAATCGCTTGCTCTTGATCGAACTGGGCTGGAATTTCAACTGACTGCGCAGCCTGCCGCCCTTATTTTTTCCTTACGAACCTTTTAGTCCATCCTTACGCCTGATTTGCTGGAATAGTACGTGAGATCGCAGCTTCCATCCGCGCTCTCCGGAAGGCGGCCTATGACAGCGGTTCTGACTTTTACCGGGATAGCAATAGCAGGGTGCGCCTTTCTGATTTATTTCATGATCGCACTCTGGCGGGATTCGCACCGTTCGCAGAATGGAGGCAGCCTCAACATCAGAAGACTTGCTCCGAGGAGACGGCAAGGCAGAGTTCTTTACCTGCACAGCCTCGACGAGTTTCGCCAACGTGAAAAGAGACGGATCTAAGCGCTTCTAAAGTATCTGGAGGAAGGTTATGCAGGACTTAATGTGGGTAGCAGTTGGAATCGCATTCTTCGCTCTGTCCATCGGCTATGTCGAATTCTGCGATCGCGTGAAGTGAGGACCGTATGAGGGTGGAATCGGCAATTATGCTCGCAATCAGCGCACTGACTTCGATTTATTTGATCTATGCCCTGTTGCGGCCGGAGAAATTCTAAATGACGGCGAACGGTTGGTTCCAGATTTGGCTGTTTCTTGGTGTCGTATTTCTGCTGACCAAGCCAATCGGGATCTTCATGACTCGCGTTTTCAACCGCGAACACACTTTTATGGACCCGGTGCTGCGCCCGATTGAACGCCTCTTATATCGGGTGACTGGCGTCGATGAGAATCACGAGATGCGCTGGACGGAGTATGCAGTCGCCATGCTCCTGTTCAGCCTGGTTTCAATGATCGTTCTCTACGCGATGGAGCGCCTGCAGGGCCATTTGCCCTTCAATCCTGAAAAGCTGGGTGCAGTCAATCCCACCACGCTGGCCTTCAACACCGCGGCATCATTCACTACAAACACCAATTGGCAGAATTATGTCGGCGAGACCACCATGAGTTATTTCACCCAAATGGCCGGCCTTGCCTATCACAATTTCATGTCGGCAGCGGTCGGAATCGTGCTGGCAATCGCGTTCATCCGCGGTATCGCACGGCGCCACATGCAGACGATTGGCAACTTTTGGGTTGACCTGGTGCGCTGCAATCTCTGGATCCTGCTACCCGCCTGCATCGTCGGAGCTCTCATCCTGGTGTCGCAGGGAGTTGTGCAAAACCTGAAGCCCTATGACACCGCAAAACTGGTCGAGCCCATGCAGGTTCAGAAGACCGGCTCAGACGGTAAGCCGATGGTAGATGCCCAGGGCAAGCCAGTCATCGATACCGTCACCGATCAGACCATCGCTCAGGGCCCGGTCGCGTCGCAAGAAATCATCAAGGAACTCGGGACGAACGGCGGCGGATTCTTTAATGCCAACAGTTCGCATCCATTCGAGAACCCTACTCCGCTGTCAAACTTTCTCGAATTGGTTTCTATATTTGCCATCAGCAGCGGTCTCACCTACACATTGGGAAGAATGACTGGCTCCCAGCGCCATGGATGGGCGGTTTGGGCTGCGATGGCCATTCTTTTCCTTGCCGGCGTAAGTATTGCTTACTGGGCGGAAGCTCGCGGGAATCCGCTGCTCGCGGGAGTAAACCAGAAATCTACCCCGCTGCAGCCAGGCGGAAACATGGAAGGCAAAGAAGTCCGCTTCGGAATTGCCAACAGCGCACTATGGGCGACCGTCACTACAGACACCAGTTGTGGCGCAATCAATAGCTGGCACGACTCTTTTACCACCATTGGAGGCTTGGTTCCTCTCTCCAATATCATGCTCAGTGAAGTTGCATTCGGCGGCGTCGGTTCCGGCATGTACGGGATGCTGATTAACGTAGTACTCGCCGTCTTCATCGCGGGGCTCATGGTCGGGCGCACACCTGAGTATCTGGGTAAGAAGATTGAAGCTTATGACGTCAAAATGGCGATGCTCAGCATACTCGTGTTCCCTCTTGTCATACTTACCTTCGCAGCAATTTCAGCGGTCTACAGTTTTGGGACATCCAGCATTCTGAATCCGGGTCCGCACGGTCTCAGCGAAATTCTGTATGCATTTTCCTCCCAGGCTGGTAATAACGGATCCGCCTTCGCGGGTTTGACTGCGAACACGCCCTGGTACAACACTGCCGGCGCCATCACCATGCTGGTCGGCCGCTTCTTCATGATCATCCCCATGCTGGCCATTGCCGGCAACCTCGCCCAAAAGAAGTACGTTCCTCCCTCAGTGGGTACGTTTCCCGTAACCACGCCGTTGTTCACTTTGCTTTTGCTCGGAGTCATCCTTATCGTCGGTGCTCTGACCTTTTTCCCGGCGCTGAGTCTGGGTCCTGTCCTCGAGCACCTGCAGATGATGGCGGGAAAGGCATTCTGATGAGAGGAACCGAACTGAATGACTCTACTGTCGGCTTTTGGATTATTTGCCGTCACCGCCATGCTGGTGACCTACGCGCTCGAAGCACGCAGCCACTGGTTCATCCTGGCGTTCGCAGTCGCCTGCGCGCTGGGATCAATTTACGGATTTCGTCAGGGTGCCTGGCCGTTCGGCCTGGTGGAGGCGGTCTGGTCAGCAGTAGCCGTACGGCGCTGGTGGTTGAAGCGGAATTGAAGTTGCGGACCGACGATGAATATTCAGGAAGGCTGGCTGAAAGCTGACGGCTGTCGGCTGATCGCTGGTAATTATGTCCAACAAATCAAAAGCAGTTTGGGAATGGAAGATCGTCCGGCGCGCCATCTGGGAAAGCTTGCTGAAACTCGATCCGCGCAAGATGATGGGCAACCCTGTCATGTTCGTGGTGGAGATTGGCAGTGTCATCACCACCGTGCTTCTTTTTAGAGGCGGCGCTGCTTTCAAGTTCAACCTGCAGATCACACTTTGGCTCTGGTTCACAGTGCTGTTTGCAAACTTTGCCGAAGCCATGGCCGAAGGCCGCGGCAAGGCTCAGGCTGACACTCTTCGCAAGGCCCGCTCTGAAACCGTTGCCCATCGCCTTTGCAGTGACGGCTCGACCGAGCAGGTCCCCAGTTCCAAACTGCGCGCCGGAGACATCGTTCTTGTCTCAGCCGGCGAATTCATTCCATCCGACGGCGAAATCACCGCCGGCGTTGCGTCGGTTGATGAATCGGCCATTACCGGCGAATCTGCCCCCGTGATACGCGAGGCTGGCGGCGACCGCTCGGCCGTTACCGGCGGCACGCGCGTCCTCTCCGATCAGATTACCGTCAAGATAACCTCCAATCCCGGCGAGACCTTCCTCGACCGCATGATCGCCCTTGTGGAAGGCGCAGAGCGGCAAAAGACGCCCAACGAGATCGCGCTGAATATCCTGCTTGCCGGGCTGACCATTATCTTTCTGCTCGCAGTAGTTACACTGCAACCATTCGCGATCTATTCCGGTTCACCGCAAACTGTGTTCGTGCTGGTTTCGCTGCTGGTCTGCCTGATCCCAACCACCATCGGCGGCCTGCTTTCGGCGATTGGTATCGCCGGCATGGATCGCCTTATTCAACACAATGTGCTTGCCATGTCTGGTCGCGCGGTCGAAGCCGCCGGAGATGTGAATACCCTTTTGCTCGACAAAACCGGAACCATCACCTTAGGCAATCGACAGGCATCGCGCTTTGTTCCAGCTCCAGGTGTAAACGAAAACGAACTGGCGGACGCGGCGCAGATGTCTTCGCTCGCCGACGAAACTCCCGAAGGTCGCTCCATCGTCGTGCTCGCTAAAGAACGCTATGGGCTTCGGGGACGCGAGTTGGGATCGCACGACGCGACCTTCGTTCCCTTCTCCGCTACTACTCGCATGTCCGGAGTTGACCTCAATGGATTTCAGATTCGCAAAGGCGCCGCCGACTCCATCGCCACCTTCGTCGCCCAGAATGGCGGCACATTTCCAAATTCGGTAAGAACTGTCGTCGACGACATCGCGCGCTCCGGAGGCACGCCTTTGGTAGTCGCTGAAAGGACGCGCGGCGCGCTCGGAGTGATCGAACTCAAAGACATTGTGAAGGGCGGCATTCGCGATCGTTTCAGTCAGCTGCGCGCAATGGGCATTCGCACCGTCATGATCACCGGTGATAATCCGCTTACCGCAGCGGCCATCGCTCGCGAAGCCGGCGTGGACGATTTCCTCGCGCAAGCGACCCCTAAAGACAAGATGGACCTCATTCGCCGCGAGCAAGCAGACGGAAAACTCGTCGCCATGACCGGCGATGGCACCAATGACGCCCCCGCACTCGCGCAGGCAGACGTCGGCGTCGCTATGAATACCGGCACGCAAGCCGCAAAAGAGGCCGGCAACATGGTGGACCTGGATTCCAACCCAACGAAACTGATCGAAGTCGTCGAAATCGGCAAGCAGTTGCTGATGACGCGCGGATCTCTAACCACCTTCTCCATCGCCAACGACGTGGCCAAATACTTCGCCATTATTCCAGCGATGTTCGCTGGAACATTCCCCGTCCTGAACGCGCTCAACATCATGCATCTGCAAACTCCGCAATCAGCGATTCTCTCGGCCGTAATCTTTAATGCCCTGATCATCATCGCCCTGATCCCGCTGGCCCTGCGCGGCGTCAGATACCGGCCGCTGGGAGCCGCTGCACTGCTGCGAAACAACTTGCTGATCTACGGCGTCGGCGGCGTGATCATTCCCTTTATCGGCATCAAGCTGATTGACGTGGTAATCATCCGCATGGGCATGGCATAAGGAATCCTCCATGAAAAAGAACTTGTCGATCTCAGTTTTGATGACCGTGGCGACGACCCTCCTGTTCGGAATCTTCTATCCCCTGATTGTGACCGGACTGGCCCAGCTTATCTTCCCGCACCGCGCCAACGGCCAACTGATCGTGAAAGACGGTAAGGTCGTGGGGTCAACAATCATTGGCCAGGGCTTCTCCGGCGCGGCATATTTCCATCCGCGCTTGTCCGCTGCCGGTAATGGATATGACGCGGCGAATTCAGGCGGCTCCAACCTCGGCCCCACCAACCAGAAGCTTATTGACCGCGTGAAGAGCGATGTTGCCGCCAATCAGCCAGACAATCCTGCAACACCGGTGCCGATCGACCTCGTAACCACTTCCGCCTCAGGATTCGATCCGCACATAACCCCCGCTGCCGCGGAATTTCAATTGAGTCGCGTATCCAAGGCGCGCGGAATCGCTCCCGATCAGTTACGCCCGCTGGTAGCCAAGCACACTGAAGCCAGGCAACTTGGATTTCTCGGCGAGGCCAGAGTTAATGTTCTGGAACTCAACCTCGATCTCGATGAGCATTTCCCTACGAAAATGAGCGCCAAAGTCGATTAGGCTGCCGACCAGTCGGCTCGTGTGGGTCGGACATTCCTGTCCGACGCTTTTGATCTTCTTCTTACCTGTGCCGTTTGCCCGGTAGTGTCCCCGTGTTTGACAAACTCTTACCTTAGAAATAGTCTAAACACAATCAATGCCTGACCCGATCAGACGGTCTCTTGAAGACAGCGGCTTGCGCTGCACCGCGCAGCGGTATGCCGTAATGGCATTCTTGACCGACCACAAGGGGCATCCGACGGCTGCGGAAATCTTTAAAGCCGTGAACCGCGTGGATCCGCGCTCGTCACGGGCGACGACCTATAACAATCTGCGAGACCTGGTGAAGGCCGGCCTGGTGCGGGAAGTCGCTGTCGAAGGCCGGGCCGGGCGATTCGACCTTGAAGGCATGCGCCATCACCATTTCGTTTGTGACCGCTGCGGCGGCGTCGAGGACATCGACTGGTACGACGTGCCCAAGCCTGGCGCGCGTTCTCTGGGCAAACGAATTGTTCGCGAATGCCAGCTTATTTTTAGAGGAACTTGTGCGAAGTGTGCTCGCCGGCGTGCTTCGCGTTAATTATGCGAACCGCACTCTGATGGGTTCGTAGACCATTACTGTTTCGAACTAATTCAAAGGAAAAATATATGGAAAATCCAAAGCATATGGAAAACACCCTCGCCTCTTCTTCGGGAACTGTCTCCCCCGAGGTTCAGGATAAAGATCAGAGCAAGGCCCCGACAGAATCCAAATGCCCGTTCAATCACGGTGCCTCCGCGCCTCGGAACCGGGACTGGTGGCCAAGCCAGGTGGATCTGCGAGTGCTGCATCAACACTCGGACTTGTCCGATCCTATGGGTGAAGAATTCGACTACGCGAAAGAATTCAAGAGCCTTGACCTGAATGCGGTGATCAAAGACCTTCATGCGCTCATGACCGATTCGCAGGATTGGTGGCCGGCCGACTTTGGTCACTACGGCGGCTTGTTTATCCGCATGGCGTGGCACAGTGCCGGCACCTACCGCATCGGCGATGGCCGCGGCGGCGCTGGAGCCGGGCAGCAGCGGTTCGCTCCACTCAACAGCTGGCCCGATAACGTGAACCTGGACAAAGCGCGCCGTCTGCTGTGGCCGATCAAACAGAAATATGGCCGCAAGATCTCGTGGGCCGACTTGATGATTCTCGCCGGCAACGTCGCCCTCGAAGATATGGGCTTTAAGACCTTCGGCTTTGGCGGCGGCCGCGCCGATACCTGGGAGCCCGAAGACGACATTTACTGGGGCCCTGAAGGCACTTGGTTGGCGGACGAGCGTTACAGCGGCGATCGTGACTTGGCGAATCCGCTCGCGGCGGTTCAGATGGGTCTGATTTACGTGAACCCGGAGGGGCCCAATGCAAAGCCCGACCCCATCGCAGCGGGCAGGGACATTCGCGAAACCTTTCACCGCATGGCCATGAACGATGAAGAAACCGTCGCGCTGATCGCCGGCGGCCATACCTTCGGCAAGACTCACGGCGCAGCCGTTCCCGCAGACTACGTGGGCCCTGAACCGGAGGGCGCGGAGATCCATGACCAGGGCCTTGGATGGAAGAACAAATTTGGCAAAGGTTTCGGCGCTGACACCATCGGCAGCGGTCTTGAAGTCACCTGGACACAGACACCCACCAAGTGGAGCAACAATTTTTTCAATAACCTGTTCGGCTTCGAATGGGAGCTGACCAAGAGCCCGGCAGGCGCGCATCAGTGGAAGCCAAAAAATGGCGCCGGCGAGGGCACGGTGCCAGACGCGCACGATCCTTCGAAGCGCCATGCGCCCACCATGTTGACTACCGATCTCGCGCTGCGCTTCGATCCGGCTTACGAAAAAATTTCCCGCCGCTTCCACGAGCATCCGGATCAGTTTGCCGACGCATTTGCGCGCGCTTGGTTCAAGCTCACTCACCGCGACATGGGTCCCCTCGTCCGTTACCTCGGCCCGCTGGTCCCGAAAGAGCAATTGCCGTGGCAGGATCCCATTCCGCCGGTGAATCATGCACTGATCAATGAGCAGGACGTCGCGGCGCTGAAAGCGAAAATTCTTTCATCCGGCCTGACAGTTTCTCAGTTGGTCTCGACCGCATGGGCATCAGCTTCAACCTTCCGCGGCTCCGATAAACGTGGCGGAGCCAACGGCGCGCGCATTCGCCTCTCGCCGCAAAAGTTCTGGGAGGTGAACCAGCCGACCGAATTGGAGAAGGTGCTGCAGAAACTCGAGGCAATTCTGAAAGACTTCAACGCTTCAGCCAGCGGCGGGAAAAAAGTCTCGCTCGCCGACTTGATCGTTCTCGGTGGCGATGCAGCGATCGAGAAAGCTGCAAAAGACGCGGGCACGGACGTAAAGATTCCCTTTACGCCGGGCCGTATGGATGCTTCGCAGGAGCACACTGATGTTGAATCTTTCGAGCCGCTCGAACCGCGAGCCGACGGGTTCCGCAACTATCTACGTGGCAAACAGCGCCTGTCGCCTGAAGAGATGTTGGTTGATAAAGCGCAGTTGCTGAAGCTCACGGCGCCCGAAATGACGGTGCTGGTTGGCGGCCTGCGCGTTCTGGGTGCAAACGCCGGCAACTCGAAACATGGCGTCTTCACTAAAAAGCCAGGCACTCTCACCAACGATTTTTTCGTTAATCTGCTTGACATGAGCACGCTGTGGCAGCCGTCCAATCATTCGAACGGGTCAGGAGATATGTACGAAGGGCGCGACCGCAAAACCAACCAGGTCAAGTGGACCGCTACCCGCGTCGACCTGATCTTTGGTTCGCACTCCCAACTGCGCGCCTTGGCGGAAGTGTATGCATCATCCGACTCGAAGGAAAAGTTCGCAAAAGACTTTGCGGCCGCATGGAGCAAGGTAATGAACGCTGATCGCTTTGAGGTCGCAGCTTGAAATCCACAAGAAAAGAAAATCGGGGGCAGTTTCATCTGTCCCCGATTCTCTTTCCCATGAGCCAATCCTTCTAGCCTCGTCTGCTGATCGTTACCCTGAAAGGTTGAGATTCGATTCCGTTGGCAACCACGAACAACTCTGACGCCCCCGGTTCGAGGTCCGACGGTATTGCTACATTCGTGGTAATCATCTTGTTGCCTGTCGCAACACCCATAGAAATCACCGTGGTTCCGGCCGCATCGAGCGTAGTGTGATTGAAGGTGCGGCAATAGCGAAGGTGTCCCGTCGACTGGTTTTTAATTCTCACCAGCGGATAGTTCGTCGCCGCCGTGGAATCGTCGCCGTAGCCCACCGCCTGCGAAAATCCATTGAAGTGCAAACCGCCCACCTGAATCACACTGCCGGCCGCAATCGTAGCGGGGCAGTGCCGGATGATGGGTCGCCACTTATCGTTGGGAGAACCATAATCAACGTAGGCGTAGAAATTGGAATCGTCTTCACGCGCGAACATCACATCGCCCGTAGGAAGCAGCAGCATCCGTCCCACATAAGTCGGATGATTGCTGTTGGGTGGATTACTCGTTGCATTGATGTTTGCACCGTCGAACTCAAAAAAACTTGTCGGCGACAAATAGTCGTCCGGGCCGCCCCTGCCATTGACGGGCGCGATCCCAAATAGGACTTTGCCGTTCACCAGCAGGCATCCGGGACCGTCCTTGGCTCCCTGTTGTTGACCCCCCGCCATAGGCAAGGCGGGACCTGCCGCCCAATTACCGTTCGTATTTGCCGAGTTAGACGGAGTGTAGAGCGCCGTCTTGCCGGTTGCTCCTACGTAAAACACGCGCCGGTCGGGCAATAACACTGCGGGTCCGATCTCCTTGGAGGCATCTTCGACCAGGTCCGTGGCCACCGGGACCGAAACGTCAACGGACCACGCATTATTCGCCGGCACAAATCGTTCGCTCGCAGGATGTCCGAAACAGTTGGCCGTGATTACCGCGCCATCAGGCAGCAGCGTCCAACTCTCCTCGGAGCTTAACCGATTCTTGAGAGCGGTCATGCTCCATGCCATGGCAGCAGAATCGAAAATGGCTGTTTGCTGGTCATCCGAATTGCCAAGCAAGAGGGTCCCGTCCTCCAATAGCGCGCACGCAGCATCGCCGATCTTGCCCCATGTAACCCCGCCACTATCAACCGGCGGATTAATCTCCGTCCATGTATCTGCTACCGGATCATAGATCTCGCAACGGTTCGATTCATCATTACTGTTGACCCCGCTGGCGTCAGAATACTCGCCCCCGCACACCACCAGGCGGCCGTCCGCCAGTATCGCCGAGCCGAAGTATTTTCTGCCAATGTGAGAGTCGTGCACCCGATGCCACGTCCCGTTGAAATAACTGCCGAAATTGTCAGGAACGAGTTTCCACCAGCGGCGTGTGCCATATCCGAATATGCACTCTTGCATCAAAATTGATCCGTCAGTCAACAGAAAGGCTGTCCCGCCATCGGCAGTCGAGACGCAGAACACAATGGTGATGAGACTCCAAAGCGCGCAGAAGACCTCAACGATAATCGACACAGCAACACAAACCACCTTCACGATAGTGGTGAATGCGATGCAAACCCAATTTGCAACCCAGTAGAACGCGTCGCAAAGAATGTTGGCAACCCAGTAGAACGCATCGCAAAACCAGGAGCACGGCCACCAATCACAACATTCGTTATGGCCGTGGTCCGACCAGGCTGCGCATTCGCTGTGACCTTCGTCAGCCCATTGCGCGCAGGATTGTTCGACCTGATTTGCCCACCCGATGCAGGACGTTCGTATCAGCTGTCCCAGTTGAGCGCAACGTACGAAAGTGAGTGCCAGGTTGCGAGTGCAATTGGAAGGCATTGGACGCCAGGTTCCGGGCATATCATGTTCCTTTCTTAACAGCCGACGAACTCCCCAACTGAGACTAGATCTGCTTACTGCTCAGTCGATGTCGCCATATGCCAAGCAATTTTCCGCTGCCTGCGGCGAGAAATGTGGCAACAGCTATTCCAAGCAATGTCGAATGCAGTGGCAGTTGCCTTGAATAAAATTGCCACCCAAAGTAAAAGGAAGCGGTTATCAAACCCGCCACCGTGAACACTGCTCCCATAGCGCAGCCGCAACTGTCATTCATTCGTTTGCTCATTGGCGACCCGAGATCCTGAGAAAAGATTGATCTACCGAACTCTTCTCATTCGGATAGTGAAGGATCGAGTTCCTTTGTTACAGCTGAATCTCTGGGGACTCGGCTCGGCACCGTGCAAGCGCTCTCGGGCATTGATCGTCCGAGATCACGCGCGAGATTTATCTGCATTCGGTGCGGCAGATGCTCGAGCGGCGGTCGAAAGGTGGAAGGGTTGTTAAATGGACCCAAACGGACCCAAGTTTTCGAAAACGTAAACTTGGCAAGCCGGTTAATGAAACGATTGGGAAAGATTGGTCGGGGAGAGAGGATTTGAACCTCCGACCCCCTGGTCCCGAACCAGGTGCTCTACCAGGCTGAGCCACTCCCCGACATTTGGACACACGCTTATCAGGCTGAATCT
>Ga0105241_10001557_pt1 | contig 17569 bp, 8 predicted proteins | sample KBSC64metaG_FD_80422 | JGI IMG/M metagenome (GOLD analysis project Ga0105241, IMG submission 80422) | Corn rhizosphere microbial communities from Kellogg Biological Station, Michigan, USA - KBS C6-4 metaG | ecosystem: Host-associated > Plants > Roots > Rhizosphere > Soil | place: Michigan, USA... | reverse complement strand
CAGACGAAGACGGAAGGCCTGCGCCAGGCCGCCGCCGCGCACGCGCTGGGCCTGCGCGGCCTCGTCGAAAAGCACGACTACCTGCCGCATGCGGCGGCCCGCCACCCGGACGTGCGCGACCTGCTGCGTGCGCCGCGCGACGCCGCGCTGCAGGCGCGCGTCAACGACTACTTCACCGACCTGCAGGCCACGACCGGCGCCGCCGCACTGTTCCTCGTCGACCGTGCGGGCCTGACGCTCGCGGCCAGCAACTGGAACACGCCCTTCTCGTTCGTCGGCCAATCCTACCGCCAGCGTCCCTATTTCGAGGATGCCGTGCAGGGCCGGCGCGGCATCTTCTATGGCCTCGGCCTCACGACGGGCCAGTCCGGCCTGTTCATCGCGGAACCCGTGCGCGCGGACGGCGCCATCCTCGGCGTCGTCGTCGTCAAGATCAGCCTGGAGCCGCTGCAGGCCGCGTGGATGCGCGGCGCCGACCCGGTCGTGCTGCGCGACAGCCACGGCATCGTGTTCCTCTCCGCCGTGCCGGACTGGCTGTTCCACGCGATCCGGCCCGTGTCCGCCGCCGACCTGCGCTGGGTCGCCGACCACCGCCAGTACGGCAACCGCGCGCGCTTCCCCGTGCTGCCGTGGGCGGTCGAGACCCGTGCCGGCACGCCCGGCTTCGTGTTGCACACGGCCACCCGGGGCCGCCGCATGGACCTGCTCGCGCTCGACACGCCACTGCCGGAACTCGGCTGGACCCTGACCGTGACGACGGACATGAAGGAAGTCGTGCAGGCGCGCCAGCTGGCGCTGATCCTCGCCACGCTCGCCGTGGCGCTGCTGCTGCTGGGCGTGCAGTACTGGCGCCTGCGCGAAAAACGCTTCGTCGAACAGCGGACGGCACGCATCGAGCTGGAACGCCGCGTCGAGGAACGCACGCGCGACCTGGAAGAAGCGCACGCGTTCCGCAAGGCGATGGAAGACTCCCTGCTCGTGGGCATGCGCGCGCGCGACCCGGAAGGCAGGATCATCTACGTCAACCCGGCCCTGTGCGCGATGGTGGGCTACAGCGCGGACGAACTGCTGGGCCGCCTGCCGCCCTACCCCTACTGGCATCCGGACGACCTGGAAAAACAGGCGCGGGAAAGCGACGACGCGCTGCAGGGCCGTGCGGCGCCGCACGGCTTCGAATCGCGCATCCGCCACAAGGATGGCCACGACGTGATCACGATGGTGTACACGGCGCCGCTCGTCGACGCGCAGGGCGTGCACCGGGGCTGGATGAGCTCCGTCGTCGACATCACCGCGCAAAAGCAGGCCGAGGCCCGCCAGCGCGACCAGGAAGTCCGGCTGCAGCGCAGCGCGCGCCTCGCCAGCGTCGGCGAGATGGCGTCCACGCTGGCGCACGAACTCAATCAGCCGTTGATGGCGCTGTCGAATTTCGCGGTCGCGGCGCGCGCGCTCGCCGCGCAAGGTTCATCGGAGATGCTCGCGGGCGCGCTCGATGACATCGTCGAGCAGAGCAGGCGCGCGAGCGAGATCGTCAAGCGCGTGCGCGCCTTCATCAATCCGCAGCGGGCGCAGTACGAGGTCCTCGCCGTCGATGGCGTCATCACGCATGCGGCGACCCTGCTGATACCGGAGCTGCGGCGCGACGGCATCGCCCTGCGCGTCGACCTCACCGACGATGGCGCGCGCGTGCGCGGCGACCGCGTGCTGCTCGAGCAGGTGCTCGTCAACCTGATCCACAACGCGATGCATGCCATGCACGACCGGCCACGCGGGCACATCGACCTGGTCACCCGCAAGGTCGAGCAAGGCGTGCGCATCTTCGTCGCCGATGAAGGACCGGGCATCCCGCCGGAGCAGATGGACCAGATCTTCGCACCCTTCTTCACGACGCGGCCGGACGGCCTGGGCCTCGGGCTGAACATCTGCCGCACGATCGTCGAGGCCCACGGGGGTTTCATGACCGTCGAGAACCACGCCGGCGGCGGCGCGGCCTTTTCCTTCACGCTTCCCACGGTGCCATGAAAGACATCCCATTGACCCTGTACGTCGTCGATGACGACGAAGCCCTGCGCCGCTCGCTGCTCCTGCTGCTGTTTTCGCAGGGGCTGGCCGTGCAGGCGTTCGAATCGGGCGAGGCCTTCCTCGACGCCGTCGACATGCGCCAGCCGGGCTGCGTGATCCTCGACCTGCGCATGGGCGGCATGAGTGGACTGGCCGTGTTCGAGCGCCTGCGCGCCGCGCACAGTCCACTGGTGACGATGTTCCTGTCCGGCCACGGCGACATTCCGACGGCACTGGAGGCCGTGCGCCAGGGCGCGTGGGACTGGGTGGAAAAGCCGGACACGGGCCGCCTGCTCGACAGGCTGCCCGCCGCCATCGACGAGGCCCGCGCCCGTGCCCACGCGCTGCGGCTATGGGCGGAGCTGACGCCGCGCGAACGGGAGGTCGCGCGGCTCGTGGGGCTCGGTCAGCCGAACAAGGAGATCGCGCGGCTGCTGGTGCCGCCGTGCGGGCCGCGTTCGGTGGAGACCCATCGCGCGAATATCTTCAGCAAGCTGCAGTGCGCGAACGATAATGAATTGGGGCGGTGGTTGGCCGCCCATCCGTGGTTAGGCTGAATCAATCCTGCGAAATCAGCGCCACCGGCGCGCGCATATCGAACTGCACCTTGCCGTCCTGGACGACGGCCGTCCTGCCCGTGTACCCATCGCGCACCGTCTGGCCGTCCGTGAACACGCCGGCGACGGAGACCGGCACGGCGTGGTCCATTGGCAGGCCGAGGGCGACGACGACGCGGTCGCTCACGCCGTCCTTGTCGTACGTGCGCTTGAACGTGTACGGAATCGACGCGATCATCTGATGCACGCCCGCGCCCACGGCCGGGTGCGCGTGGCGGAAGCGGATCAGCCGCGCCCAGTAGTCGCGCACCTCGGCCACACCGTACAGGCCCACGTTCGCATTGTTCTTCAACTGGTCCCAGTTCATGAAGGAACGCAGGTTGGCGTCGCCCACGGCGCCGTCGATCTTCAGCACGCGCGCCGTCTCGTCGCCGTAGTAGACCTGGGCCTGGCCCGGCGCCAGCAGCAGCTTGTTCGCTTCCTCGAACGGGTGCGCGCGCATGGCGTCGAACGGGTGCGCGTCGTCGTGCGAGTCGAGGTAGTTCAGCACGGTGACGCCTTTCAACGGGCCGTTCAGCAGGCCCGAGTATTTGGCGAACAATGCCTCGTAGCCCTGGCCCGCGTCGTTCGGCAGGTTGAAGTTGATCATGCTGTCGAAGCCGTTGTCGTAATAATCGACCTTGGTGCCGTCGTCATACGCGAACTGGCGCCCGTCCGAGATCGGATGGCCGAACGCTTCGGCCACCATGAAGAACGGCCGGTTGCCGATCTTCTCGACTTCCTGCTTGCCGATCGGCGTACGCTTCCAGTCCTCGTACGCCTGGCTCGCCACCTTTTTCAGGTCCTTCCACACGCCGGGTTCCGTGTGCTTGACGGTGTCGCCGCGGAAGCCGTCGAAGCCGTACTTGCGCACCCAGTCGGCGTGCCATTTCATCAGGTAGTAGCGCGGCGCGCGCGGGTAGCCGGTGCGCTTGAAGAAGTCGTCCAGCTCCTTCACTTCGCGGTCGTAGCGCCCTTCCTTCTTCCATTTCGCGACAAGGAAAGGCGGCAGCGCGACGTTCGCGTTGCTGTCGGTGCGGATGTCCGGCAGGTTCTTCACGAGCGCGCAGTCGACCGTGCCCTTGACATCCTTGAAGTTGCAGACCGGCTCCGTGCGCACCCAGTCGGACGGCCACACGGTGTCCTCGGGCGTGACCGGTCCCGTATGGTTCATCACGACGTCGAGCAGCACGCGGATGCCGCGCGCGTGCGCCGCCTCGACGAGGTCGCGCACGTCCTTCGCGCTGCCGAGGTTGGCATCGACCGCGGTGAAGTCACGCGCCCAGTAGCCGTGGAAGCCGTAACTCGCGCCCGTGCCCTCGTCGGTGGACGCGTGGATCTGTTCCACCGGCGGCGAGATCCACAGGGCGTCCACGCCCAGGTCCGTGAAATAACCCTCCTTGATCTTCGCCGTAACGCCGGCCAGGTCGCCGCCCATGAAGCCGCGCGCGACGGCCGCATCATCCTTGCGGCCGTAGGCGTGGTCGTTCGACGGATCGACGTTGTTGAAGCGGTCGATCACGAGGAAGTAGACGGTCGCGTTGTCCCACGTGAACGGCTTGCCTTTGACCGGCGACAGGTCCGGCGCGGCCTGGGCGGCGCCGATGGCAAGCATCAGGGAGGCGGCGAGAACGGAGAGTTTCATTCAGGGTCCTGTGGTTATGGTGGTGGAAAATCAGGTCACGACGCTCGGCTGTTCGCGGCCCAGGCGCGCCTTGAGTCCCGACACCTGTTCCGCGATGGCGATCAGCGGCGCCAGCGCTTCCTGGGTGTCGAGGTCGTGGCGGGCCGGATCGGCTTCATAGCGTTCCAGGTAGAGGCGCACGGTGGCGCCCTCGGTGCCGGTGCCGGACAGGCGCAGCACGATGCGCGAACCGTCCGTCATGATGATGCGCACGCCCTGGCGCGACGCGACAGAATTGTCGACCGGGTCGGTGTAGGTGAAATCGTCGGCCAGCTGGACACGGTAGTCTCCGAATGTCTGGCCCGCCAGCGCAGCGAGCTTGCCGCGCAGCGCATCCATCATCGCGTTGGCGGCGCCGGCGTCCACGGCCTCGTAGTCGTGGCGCGAATAATAGTTGCGGCCGAAGCGGGCCCAGTGGTCCTGCACGATCTCGTTGACGGACTTGCCGGTCGCGGCGATCAGGTTCAGCCAGAACAGCACGGCCCACACGCCATCCTTCTCGCGGATGTGCATCGAGCCGGTGCCGTAGCTCTCTTCGCCGCACAACGTGGCGAGGCCCGCGTCGAGCAGGTTGCCGAAGTACTTCCAGCCGGTCGGGGTCTCGAAGCAGGAGACGCCCAGCGCGGCGGCCACGCGGTCGGCGGCCTGCGACGTCGGCATCGAGCGCGCGATGCCCTTGATGCCGTCGCGGTAGCCCGGGGCCACGGTCGCGTTGGCGGCGATGATCGCGAGGCTGTCCGACGGCGCGACCGCCAGCCTGCGGCCGACGATCATGTTGCGGTCGCCGTCGCCATCTGACGCGGCGCCGAAATCGGGCGCATCCGGACCATCCATCAGCGCGATCAGTTCGGCCGCGTTGACGGGGTTCGGGTCCGGATGGTGGCCGCCGAAGTCTTCCAGCGGCTCGGCGTTGATGACGGTGCCGGCGGGCGCGCCCAGCATGCCTTCGATGATGGCCTTGGCATACGGGCCGGAGACGGCGGACATGCCGTCGAAGCACATCGTGAAGCCGCGCTGGAACATGGCGCGGATCGCGTCGAAGTCGAACAGGCCGGCCATCAGCTCGGCATAGTCGGACACGGAATCGATCACCTCCACTTCCATGCCCTCCAGGCGGATGCTGCCGATCTTGTCCAGGTCGACCGGGCCGGCGTCGCTGATGCGGTACGAGCCCAGGGTCTTCGTGTGTTCGTAGATCGCGTCGGTGATCTTTTCCGGCGCCGGGCCGCCGTTGTCGATGTTGTACTTGATGCCGAAGTCGCCGTCCGGACCACCCGGATTGTGGCTGGCCGAGAGGACGATGCCGCCGAGCGCGGCGCGCTTGCGGATCACGCAGCTGACGGCCGGCGTCGACAGGATGCCGCCGCGGCCGACGAGCACGCGGCCCACGCCGTGGGCGGCGGCCATGCGCAGGATCGTCTGGATGGCCTGGCGGTTGAAATAGCGGCCGTCGCCGCCGAGCACCAGGGTGCGGCCCTGCACATCACCCAGCGCGCCCAGCGTCAGGAAGATGGCCTCGACGAAGTTTTCCAGGTAGCCGGGCTGCTGGAACTCCGTCACCTTCTTGCGCAGCCCGGACGTGCCGGGGCGTTGCCCGGCGAACGGGGTCGTCGCAATCGTCTGAATCGTCATATCGTGCTCCTGTCGGGGGGTCTGTTGTCAAACCCCTAAGGATACGACACTCGCCCCCTGCGTGGCGCGTTTGTGCTCTCGTTACCGGGCGGCCGCGCCGTTGCGGTCGGTGACGAACAGCGCGAGCACGGCTGCGATGACCATCGAGACGCCACCCAGTACCAGCGTAAACACCGCGTGGTTGCCGAACATGTGCTTCGTGAACCAGCCGAGCACGAGACCGCTGACGACCTGCGGGATGACGACGAAGAAGTTGAACAGGCCCATGTAATAACCCATGCGGTTGGCCGGCAGCGCCGCGGCCAGGATCGCATACGGCATCGTGAGGACGCTTGCCCAGGCCAGGCCAACGCCCAGCATCGGCACCATCAGCAGGTGCTTGTCGTGGATGAAGAACACGCTGACCAGCGACAGGCCGCCGATCGCCAGGCATACGGCGTGGCAGGCCTTGCGGCTGGTGGCGCGCGCCAGCACGGGCAGCACGAAGGCGGCCAGCGCGGACAGGCCGTTGTACACGGCGAACATCACGCCGACCCAGTTGCCCGCGTCCTGGTAGCCGGGCGACAGCGGATCGGTCGTGTTGTAGACGTTGTCGGCGATCGCGGGGCCGGTATAGATCCACAGCGCGAACAGCGCGATCCACGTGAAGAACTGGACGAATGCCAGTTGCACCATCGTCTTCGGCATGTGGCCGAAGCCGCCGATGATCTCGCGCAGCGCCACGCCGACGTTGCGCGACTCGCGGCGCTGGGCCATGAAGCGGTCGAGGTCGGGCGGCGGCAGCTCGGTCGACGTGAACACGGTCCACATCACGGCGAGGATGAAGGCGCCGCCGCCGATGTAGAACGAGTAGCGTACCGAGTCCGGCACGCCGCCGTCGACGGGCACGTTGGAGACGCCAAGGTAGTTGGTGAAGATGATCGGCAGCAGCGACGCGATCACGGCGCCGCAACCAATGAGGAAGGTCTGCATCGCGAAGCCGGCCGTCTGCTGCGACGTGTCGAGCTTGTCGCCGACGAAGGCGCGGAACGGCTCCATCGAGATGTTGATCGACGCATCCATCACCCACAGCACGACCACGGCCATCCAGACGGCGACGGAATTCGGCATCAGGAACAGCGCGGTGGCGGCGAGCACGGCGCCGAGGAAGAAGAACGGACGGCGGCGGCCCCAGGTCGGGTGCCACGTGTTATCGCTGAGGTAACCGATCACCGGTTGCACCAGCAGGCCCGTGACGGGCGCGGCCAGCCAAACAAGGGCCAGGTCGTACATCGAGGTGCCGAGCGTGGCGAAGATCCGGCTCGTATTCACGTTCTGCAGCGCGAAGCCGAACTGGATGCCGAAGAAGCCGAAGCTCATGTTCCACAGCTGCCAGAAGGTCAGCCGGGGTTTGAGCGTGTGAGTTTGCATTTCCATCTGTGTCCCCTAACGCGCCCGGACGTCTGCCAGGCTGCTTCATGTAGCAAAGTAACATGGGGTTTTCGGGGTGTCAACGCAGACACCCCTCATATTCAGACAGAAATGTAGTTAAACAACAGTAGGGTGGGGTGTTTGAGGCCGGGGCCTCAAACACGAACGCGCCCACCCTACGCAATAACGACAAGATTCAACCTTTGCGGGGCTTCTTGTCGGCGAACTTGCGCTTGGCCGGCTTCTTCTCGGGCGGTTCCTCGCCGTCGCGCGTGATGCCCAGCTGCTGGCCCGCCACCCATACCTTTTTCAGGTGATCGACCAGGTCCTGCGGCAGGTCGGCCGGCATGTCGAGCGTGCTGAAGTCGTCGTAGATTTCGATACGGCCGATGTCGCGCGCGGCGATGCCACCCTCGTTGGCGATCGCGCCCACGATGTTGCCCGGCTTGACGCCGTGGAAGTGGCCCACCTCGATGCGGTATGTGGCCATGCCTGGCTCGGGTGCGCGCTCCACGCGTTCCTTCTTGAAGCCGTCGCGGGCCGGGCGTGCCGGGCGCTCGTCGCTGAAGCTTTCGCGGCTCGGGCGTGCCGGACGCTCGTTGCCAAAGCTTTCACGGCCCGGGCGCGCCGGACGCTCGTCACGCTCGCGGAACTCCGGCTTCGGCTCGCGATCCGGCTTTTCCAGCAGCAGCGGTTCTTCGCCACGGTACAGCTTGGCCAGCGCGGCGGCGATGTCGATCGCGGGCACGTTCTGCTCGCGCTCGTAGTCTTCGATGAGGGAACGGAATACGTCCAGGCCGCCCGCCGCCAGCGTCTCGGCGATCTGGTCCTTGAATTTCGCGATGCGCACCTCGTTGACGGCCTTGATCGTCGGCAGCGTCAGGGGCGCCACCGGCTGGCGCGTGGCGCGCTCGATGGCCTTCAGGAGGCCGCGCTCGCGCGGGGTGATGAACAGGATCGCGTCGCCGCTGCGGCCCGCGCGGCCGGTGCGGCCGATGCGGTGCGTGTAGCTTTCCGGGTCCGACGGCACGTCGTAGTTGATCACGTGGCTGATGCGCTCGACGTCCAGGCCGCGCGCGGCCACGTCGGTGGCGACGAGGATGTCGATCTTGCCGTTCTTGAGCTGCTCGATCGTGCGCTCGCGCTGTTGCTGGGCCATGTCGCCGTTGATGGCGGCGGCCGCGAAGCCGCGCGCCTGCAGTTTCGCCGCCAGTTCCTCGGTGCCGAGCTTCGTGCGCGCGAAGATGATCATGCCGTCGAACGGCTCCGCTTCCAGGATGCGGGTCAGTGCCTCGAGCTTCTGCAGGCCCGCGACGAGCCAGTAGCGCTGGGTGATGTTGGTGGCCGTCGTCGTCTTGGCTGCGACCGTCACCTCGCTCGGTTCGTTCAGGTAGGTCTTGGCGATGCGCTTGATCTGCGGCGGCATCGTGGCCGAGAACAGTGCCGTCTGGCGCCCTTCCGGGGTCTCCTGCAGGATGCGCTCGACGTCGTCGATGAAGCCCATGCGCAGCATCTCGTCGGCCTCGTCCAGCACGAGGGTCTTCAGGTGCGAGATGTCGAGCGAACCCTTGTCGAGGTGGTCGATGACGCGGCCCGGCGTGCCGACGACGACCTGGACGCCGCGGCGCAGCGCGGACAGTTGCGGGCCGTAGCTCTGGCCGCCGTAGATCGGCAGCACGTGGAAATTCTTCAGGTGCGCGGCATAGCTCTGGAAGGCTTCCGCGACCTGGATCGCCAGCTCGCGCGTGGGCGCGAGCACGAGGGCCTGCACGGCCGGATTCTTCACGTCGATGCGCGCCAGCACGGGCAGCGCGAACGCGGCCGTCTTGCCGGTGCCTGTCTGCGCCTGCCCCAGCACGTCGCGTCCCTCCATCAGGAGAGGAATGGTGGCCGCCTGGATCGGCGACGGCGCCTCGTAGCCGACCTCCTTCAATGCCTTGAGGATGGGGGCGGGGATGTCGAGATCGGCGAACGTCTGGAGCTGTGTGTCTTGCATGGAGAGAAAATATTCAAAAATCGTAAGCAATCCTACAGTTTACTACTTCGGACGCCGTGATTCAGGATTATTTGTCGAAACGTCCATGAAAAATGCCCCTTGCCGCAACAACGGCAAGGGGCATGCGTACGGCAACGACCGCGATTACAGCTTGTAGTTAAAGCCGAACAGCATCTGGCGGCCGTACTTCGTGTAACCGCGCGGACGATCCGTCGAACCCGAATAGGTCTGGAATGCGGTATCCGTCAGGTTGTTCACCTGGAACAACACGGACAGGCCCTTGACCTGCTTGAAGTCGTAACCAAGCTGCAGGTCGACGACGCGGTCCGGCTTCGTGAACGTCAGCTCGGTGGCGCCGCCGATGCCGCCGATCTCGGCCACGTAATCGCTGCGGTAACGCTGGGCGACGCGGGCCGAGAAGCCGTTGTTTTCATAGTACGCCGTCACGTTGAACACGCGCTTCGACAGGCCCGGCAACGGAATGCTCATGTCGCCGAAGCTCTGGTTCTTGATCGAGATCTCGCTCGTCGTGAACGCCGCGTTGGCCGTGATGCCGAAGCCGGAGAGCACCGGGGTGAACATGTCCAGCGGGACCGAAGCAGCCAGTTCCAGGCCTTGCAGCTTGCCGCCGTTGCCGTTCTTCGGCTGGGTCATCGTGCCGATGTTGCTGGTCGCGCCCTGCAGCTGGTATTCGGAGAAGTCGCGCGGCTCCGTGACAGTGTAGATATAGGACTTCAGGTCTTTATAGAAGCCCGCCACCTGCACATAGCCCTTGTTGCCGAAGTATTTTTCCCACGACAGGTCGACCGCGTTCGCACGCCATGGATCGAGCTGGGCATTGCCGCCGTTGCCGTAAGGCGTACCGGTGCTCTGGTGCGTCAGGCCGACTTCGCGCGAGGCGTTCAGCTCGTCGAGGCGCGGGCGGGCCAGCGTCTTGTTGGCGCCGAAGCGCACGATCTGCTGTTCCGGCAGGCTCCAGATCAGGTTGATGCTCGGCAGGTAGTCGTTGTACTTCTTGCCGTCGGTGAGCGGCACCAGGTCGGCGAATGGCCAGGCGCGCAGCGTCTGGGCGGTCGAGCTCTGGTCGGTGTGCACGGCCTGGATGCCGATATTGCCGCGCAGCGGCATCGCCATCAGTTCGGTGTCGATGTTCAGCTTGGCATAGCCGGTCTGGACCTTCTCGGTGATGCTCCAGTTCTTGGTGGCGCCCCACGGCACCAGCACGGCCGGCGTGTACGGCGCAAAATTCTGCGACAGCACGGTCGGGATATCCCAGCTCAGCGTGTCCGGCAGCGCGTACAGCGACTGCGAACCGTTGACCGCGCCGGCGGCGATGGTGCCGTTGCCCAGCTTGGTGAAGCCGGTCTCGAGGTGGCGCTTTTCCTTGTCGCGCTTCGAGGAATTGAAGCCGACTTCGACGCTGTTGAACAGCTTGCTGTCGAAGCGGTATTCGGCGCTGACGCGGAACGAGTTCAGCTTGTCCTTCAGGTGCGGCGCATTGACGTAGCCGTCGCCGTACTGGCCGCCGATGGCCAGCAGCGCCGGGTTGTTGTACACGCCCGTCAGGCCGATGTTCGGGATGGTGCCGTTCGCGTAGTCGAACGTCATCGTCTGGCGCGACGCGAGGCCGGTGTTGATCTCGTCGAGCTCTTCCTTGTGGTCGGCCTGCGAATGGCTCAGGTCCGCGACAAAGGTCCAGTCGCCGGCGATGTATTTGTTGTTCCAGCCGTAGGCCGTCAGCGTATCGTTCTGGTGGTAGTGGTTGTTGCGCACCACCGGGTTGACGTTGTTGGCGGTACCGGCCGTCATGATGCCGTTGCCGTTGATGGTGCCCGGCGTGAACGAGACGTTGCCGTCGTCCGTCAGCTGGACTTCCATGCCGCGGCGGTCTTCATCGAGCTTGAAGCGCGAATGGTAGGCGTCGACGGTGGACGTGAACTCGCGGATCGGATGCCATTCGACGACGCCCATCAGGCCGTCGCGCACCTGGTTGCCGGTCTGCGCCAGCGACTTGATGCCTTTCGGGACCTTGACGGTCCTGCCTGGCACGGAGGAAGTATTGTCGACCCAGTCCCAGGTCTCGAACTGGCGCGACTCGTTCGGCTTGTCGGCGCGTGCATAGCCGACCGCCACGCCCAGCGTGCGATTGAGGAACTGGTCGACGTACGATGCGCTGATGCGGCTGCCCGTGTCCTTGGCGCCTGCGCTGATCTTGCCCTGGCTGTTCTTTTCGCCGCGCACGTTCAGCGTGACGACGCGCTCGCGCAGCGACAGCGGCTTGATGGTCTTCAGGTCGACCGTGCCCGACAGGCCCTGGCCGACGAGGGCGGCGTCCGACGTCTTGTAGACGGTGACGGCGTTGATCAGCTCGGACGGATACTGGTCGTACTCGACGGTGCGGTTCGCGCTCGTGCTGACCTGCTCGCGGCCGTTCAGCAGCGCGGTCGACAGGTCGCCCGACGTGCCGCGGATGCTGATCTGCTGCGCCTGGCCGTTGACGCGCTGCGCCGACAGGCCCGGCAGGCGGGCCAGCGATTCGGCGATGCTGATGTCCGGCAGCTTGCCGATGTCCTCGGCGGAGATGGTCTCGACGATGCTGGTCGCGTCGCGCTTGACGGCGATCGCGTCTTCGATACTGCGGCGGATGCCCGTGACCGTCACGGTGCTGACCGGCGCCGCCTGGGCACCATCGGCCGCCTGCGTCTGCGCCGACGCCTGTGCGCCCGCGAGCGCGAGGAACACGGCGCAGCCGACCGCGACCGGGTTCAGTTGGAATACGGCCTCGCCGCCTTTCGAAATCTTCATGTGTCCCCTCGACAGATTCAGTGTGCTTATTAGAGGAACGTCAGCCTCTTGCCGAACTGCATGCCGGTCATGGATTGAACGTTCGGGACCGATTCTGTATTAAAACTAGATTACGTGTCAACGCAACATGAAATTTGCGCAAATAAGTGTGGTTTTCACCCACATCCTGCAAAACACTACGGCAATTCTTACCCATTTTAAGTAAATACACAGATGTTACGGATGTAGTTGGGGTACAAACAGATGCATACAACGACGCATCTATGTACGCCAGGCAAAAAATGAGATGAAAAACGTAGGGAAAGGGGCAGGAAGATGCGGAACGGATGCCGCAGGCCGCGGCATCCCGTAGTCCAGGTTACATCCGGGGCGCCTTGCAGTAATCGGCGATGAAGGCGGCATGGTCCGGCATGAAGTCGACGCACTGCCGGATCACCTCGGCCACGCTGTCCATGTATTCCTGGATGCCCTCCTCCGACTGCACATCCGCCAGCGGGTGGTAGGCCTGCGGGTGGATGTTCTGGCCGACGAGCACCTGCAGCCAGCCGACTTCCGTGAACAGCTCGCTGTCGACGCGGCGCAGGCGGCCGTGCGTGCGGAACAGGTCGATCTTGTCGCGCAAGGTGGCAGGGATGTCCATGTGCGCGCATGCCTGCCAGAATGCGGCGTCGTCGCGCTGGTTGGCGTGGTAGTGCAGGATGATGAAGTCGCGGGTGCGTTCGTAGTGGAAGCGCGACAGGCGGTTGAACGCGTCCACGTCCGGTTGGCTGAAGCCCTGGTCCGGGAAGTAATCGAGCAGGCGCTGGATCGCGTCCTGGATCATGTGGATGCTCGTCGATTCGATCGGCTCCAGGAAACCGCTCGCCAGGCCGATCGCCACGACGTTCTTGTCCCACGCCTTCTTACGCATGCCCGTGGCAAAACGGATAGTGCGCGGATCCGCAAGCGGCTTGCCGTCCAGGTTGGACAACAGCACGTGGGCCGCCTCGTCGTCGCTGATGTAGCGGCTGCAGTACACGTGGCCGTTGCCGATGCGGTTCTGCAGCGGGATGCGCCACTGCCAGCCCGACTTGTGCGCCGTGGCGCGCGTGTACGGCGTGAGCACGGGCGCGGATTCGCACGGCACCGCAAGCGCGCGGTCGCACGGCAGCCAGTGGCTCCAGTCCTCGTAGCCCGCCTGCAGGGTCTGTTCGATCAGCAGGCCGCGGAAGCCCGAGCAATCGATGAACAGGTCACCCTCGATGCGCTCGCCGTTTTCCATCACGACGGCGTCCACGTGACCGTCGGATTCACGCTGCGTCACGCGTACGACCTTCCCTTCCGTGCGTTCGACGCCGCGGGACTCCGACAGCTTGCGCAAGTGGCGCGCGTACAGGCCGGCATCGAAGTGGTAGGCATAGGTGATCTCGGCCAGCGGCGAATTGCCGAGGTCCGCGCGCGGCTGCATGAACTTGTTCGCGCGCGCGGCCGCGCGCGTGATCGAATAGTCCCCCAGGTCGCGCGCCTTGCCGAGCGCGCGCATCTTGTGCCAGTACTGCTCGAAGCCGACCATCCACAAGTCCTGGCCGAGGCGGCCGAAGCCGTGCGTGTAGCGGTCGCCCAGGCGGCCCCAGTTGACGAACTCGACGCCGAGCTTGAAGGTGCCATTGGTGGCCTTCATGAATTCAGCCTCGTCGATGCCGGCGACCGTATTGAAACGCTGGATCATCGGGATCGTGGCCTCGCCCACGCCGACGATGCCGATCTCCTCGGACTCGACGAGGCGGATGCGGTAGCGGCCGCGCAATGCGGTGGCCAGGGCGGTGGCTGTCATCCAGCCGGCGGTGCCGCCGCCGACGATGACGATGGTGTTCAGGTGTGGGACTTGCATGCTGGTCTCGCTTGCATATCATTCATGAAAAAACACCCCCGCAGACCAGCGGCCGGCAGGGGTGCTTTCGATTCACTGTCGACGCGGACAGGATAACTTAGAACTTGTAGCTCGCGCCCAGGCTGTAGGTACGGCCGAACGTGATCTTCTCGGCGATGTCTTCCGGCTTGGCGGCGTAACGGATGAACGGCGAGTTCGTCCAGTTGTTCACCGCGGCCGTCAGCGACAGGCCCTTCAGCATCGAGTCCGCGCCGAACTCGTAGGTGAGCTGGCCATCCACCGTCGTGTTGCCACGGATGAAGGTGAGCTGGTTGTTGTCCTGGAAGTCGCTGACCTCACCCAGGAAGTCGCTGCGGTGCTTGGCGGCGATCGAGGCGCGGAAACCTTGCGCTTCGTAGTACAGGCGCAGGTTGGTCACCTGGCGCGACAGGCCCGGCAGCGGGATCGTCGTGACGCCGCCCGTGTCGATCACGGACAGGCCCGTCGTCAGCAGGCTCACCGAGCTCAGGGTGCTCGAGTGGTTGACCTCGACGCCGAAGCCACTCAGGTACTTCGTCAGCATGGCGAACGGCAGCGAGGCGGTCAGCTCGATACCCTTGATGTTGCCGCCCGTGCCGTTGACCGGCGTGTTCAGGATACCGACGGTCGAACCGGCGTACTGCCCCGACGTCGGCAGCGGCGTCTTGCTGCTCAGCAGGCCGGTCGTCGCGAAGTCGACCTCCTTAGGGATGGTCAGCACGTAGGTGTCGAGCTTCTTGTAGAAGCCGGCGACGGCCACGTAGCCCTTGGCACCGTTCACCGAGAAGTATTTTTCCCACGACAGGTCCAGCGCCTTGGCACGGAACGGTTCCAGGTTCGGGTTGCCCGCGCTGCCCGTCAGGCGCTCACCGCCCGGGAACGACTTGTTCACGCTCGCTCCACCACCCGGACGCAGGTCGTTCATCTTGGTACGCGACAGCGTCTTGCCCAGGCCGATGCGGAGCATCTGGTCATACGGCAGCTCGAAGCCCAGGTTCAGGCTCGGCAGGAAGTCGTTGTACGAACGGTGACCTTGCACGACATAGGCCGGGCAAGCCTGGCCGGCGATGCCGGCGCACTTGCTCGTGTCGACGACGGTACCGGTCGAGCTCTGGTTCGTATGGATGTACTGCGCGCCGACGTTGCCGCGGTACGACAGGCCGAACAGCTCGCCTTCCAGGTTACCCAACAGATAGCCGGTCGAGACCTTTTCCGATACGTCCCAGTTCTTGTCCGTCTGGATCGGCTGATCGACCTTCGGCAGCAGCTGGTAGATCGAGCCCAGCGAACCGAGCGGGTTCCAGGCGACGACCGGGATGCCCGACTGCGGCGTCACGACGACGTCCGTGCCCGGCACCGGCGCCGAGCCGTACGGGCCGGTACCGACAACCAGGTTGCCTTCGTTCTGGTCGCGATTCTTGCGGCGGTTGGTGCGGTTGATGCCGAATTCGACGGCCGTCAGCGGACCCAGTTCGAGGTCATGCTTGGCGGACAGGCGGCCCGACTTGATCTCGTCGGTGGTCACACCCACGGCCACGTAGCCGGCCTGCGGGTTGCCCGTCAGGCCGCCGCCCCACCCCGCGTGGTCGGTCAGGACCACCTGGCTGCGGTCGGCATAGTTCAGCGACGTGGTGTACTTCGGCGCCAGGTTGTCGCTGCCTCCATAGCCGGTCCACGAGATGGTGGACAGGTTCGTCGCATCGCCCGGCTGGCCGGCGGTCGTTTCATAGCGGTTCGAATCGTGCTTGACCTTGGAGCCGGCCACGTCGCCGGTAATGGTCCAGCCTTCGCGGCGCAGGCGGCTGTTGACGCCCCACGAATTCAGGGTGTCGGTGACGGCTTCGATGTGGTTGCGGACGTCGCCCTTGAAGTTCGTGCAGGTGCCCGACGTGGCCACGCCGTCGACGACGGTGGCGGCGGTCAGGACGCCCACCGGGTCGTACGGACCGGTGCTGCCGCAGACCGAGCCTTCCAGGCCGGTCTTCTTGGTGTTGTCGGTGTTCTTCGAGTGGAACAGGTCGACCGTCGTGACGAAGTCCTTGTTCGGGCGGAACTGCAGGATGCCCATCACACCCTTGTTCGTCTGCGGGTCGCGCTGCACGTCCGTCTTGAAGCCGTTCGGCACCTTGACGGCCTGGCCGTTGAACGTGGCCGAACCCGCGCCGCCGCCCCAGCCGTCGGCCTGGAACTGCTCGGCGCCCGTGTCGTTGAATTTCACGGCGCCCAGCGCGAGGCCGATCGTGCGATTGGCAAATTGGTCGATGTAGGTCAGCGTGGTGCGGTAGCCGGTGCCGGTGCCCAGGCCGTTGTTGTGCTCACCGAAGCGCATGGCCTTGTAGCCGACGGCGACGGTGCGCTTGGCGAAGTCCAGCGGCAGCACGGTGCGCTGGTCGATCGTCGAGGCGATGCCCTGGCCCATCAGGCTGGCGTCCGGCGATTTATAGATGGTGATCGTGCCCAGCATTTCGGCCGGATACAGGTCGAACTTGACGCCGCGGCTGTCGCCCGCCGACGCCTGCTCGCGGCCGTTCAGCAGCGTGCCGTTGAAGTCCGGCGACAGGCCGCGCACGGAAATCGCGGACGCGCGGCCCGACGACTTGTCACGCTGGGCGGTTACGCCCGGCAGGCGCGAGATCGACTCGGCGACGGTCGCATCGGGCAGCTTGCCGATGTCTTCCGCCGAGATCGCTTCGACGATGGAGTTGGAATTCTTCTTGATCGAGATGGCCGCTTCGATGCCGCGGCGGATACCGGTCACGGTCACCTGGCTGATCGGGCTGCCGTTGACATCGGTCGTCGCCTGCGCGGGTTGCGCGACGGTAGCGTCCTGGGCGTACACGTTGGTGCCGAGCGCCGACAGGAACACGGCGCAACCGGCGGCGACCGGGCTCAGCTTGAACACAAGTGCGCCGTTGATGATACGCGCGTGCTTGCCATTAAAAATCTTCATTTGTCCCCTCTACTTATCAGATCTCATTGTTTTCCCGAAGAAGCCGGCGCGTGCCCGCATACGGGAGCCAGAAGCAACGTCGTGTCTTTATACGTTCTGGCAAGGATTCTGTATTAAAACTAGATTCAGTGTCAACGCGAGTAATCCTCGATTACGGGAATGTAGGAGTTTTACGCTGATTTGCCGAAAAACTGGCCTTTGTCGTTGTATTCGAGCTACAAACCGCATGCACACACAATGTAGTCGCGCTACAAATTGTTGTCCTTATACAAATCATGTGCATCGTTGCACCATAATGGTGCATTACTGCGTAGTAGTTTTACGGTTTTTGGGGAATTCTCAACATTCATGCTTGTTTTTAGTTATTGGATCCGTGTAGCAAAACTAGGTATCCTTAGCGGCATTCGCGTTGCTACGCTCAAGCGCATGTAGTATTCTCGGCTCAATAATGTAATAAGCGCATTACTCATGAGCAATGAGTTGAGTAGTCAGATGTAGTTGCACTACGTCGAGGCGCGCCAAAACACTGGAGATACCGATGCCCGCCCCT
>Ga0105241_10001554_pt1 | contig 17580 bp, 18 predicted proteins | sample KBSC64metaG_FD_80422 | JGI IMG/M metagenome (GOLD analysis project Ga0105241, IMG submission 80422) | Corn rhizosphere microbial communities from Kellogg Biological Station, Michigan, USA - KBS C6-4 metaG | ecosystem: Host-associated > Plants > Roots > Rhizosphere > Soil | place: Michigan, USA... | reverse complement strand
GTTGGATCAATGCGTGCCGAGTGATTCTGACAGAAGGATGCCTGAACGACAATAGCTATCTGAAGAATTTACGATTTACTGAACGATGACAGCATCAATGATCAACGTCGAATTAAGGGTCGCTAGTTCTACTCCGCCTGTATGGGACCATTCAAAGGTACTGCATTTTCATATCGCTTTAAGCCTCTCTGGTTTTAGGACTCCCTGTCGTTTGGCATGCGGCTGCTGTCGCTTCTCCCCGATCCTGGCTGGACGGAAGCCCGACAAGCCGTGGGAAGAAGTCTGCGTGTTAGGGAACCTCGGACTGTAACCCTGCATTGCGGTGCCCTTCGGCTCGTCGGAATGAGCGCTCCGAGCGCATCGTCTCGCAAAAACGATCCGTTCGCCGGATTATTTCCGAGTAGATGGGATGAGAAGGTCGACCCCGATCGCCGAGCGATAAGCTGGCGGTGATCAACGCACTCGAGGTGCAATCCCGAAGGATGGAGGGCGACCCGTGAAGAAGCATAGCAGCATTTCCAATGAGAAAGCGTCGTCAGGTACAGCTAGGAAGCCGCTGGTGCGGGAGTCGCAGGAGGTGATGTCGGAACTGGTGCGGCAGCTGAGCAAGCAACTGGAGTCGAGAACAGTTGTTCTGTGCGGGGAAGACGAGGAAGCTTCCGAGAGGCCGAACCTGGATCGATTGACGGTAGGAGTCGATCTTGGAGATCAGTGGAGTAACTACTGCATTTTGGGACTGAACGGCGAGATGCTTTCGGAGGGGAAGTTCCGCACAAGTCCGTTGCCCGTCCGGGAGTTTTCGAGGGTCTATGTCGATCGCGAGTGGTGATCGAAGTTGGCACGCATTCAGCATGGGTGCGGGAGCTGATCGCCGGAATCGGACATGAAGTGCTGGTTGCCAATGCACGGCGGATGGAGGGATCGAAGCGCCGCCGGCGCAAGAACGACCGGATCGATGCCGTGAAGCTTGCCCGATTGGGAAGAGTGGATCCGAAGTCACTGTATCCGATACAGCACCGCAGCGCGGAAGTACGTGAAGATCTGGTGGTGCTTCGCGCCCGTGAGGCTCTGGTGGAATCGAGGACCAAGTTGATCAGCGCTGTCAGAGGGTTGGTGAAGACGATGGGAGGAACGCGACTGCCGAGCAGTTCCACGGAGGCATTTTCGAGAAAAGTAGCAGCGGAGATTCCGCAGCCGATCCGGGAGACGATCCAACGCTTTTACGTCCGATTGCAAGCTTGAGTGAAGAGATCAAGTGCTATGAACAGAGGATCGAGCAGATGGCGCGAGAGAAATATCAGTCAGATTACAGCCGTTGTATCTGTTGGAACAGAGCGCGTGGCACTAATCAAAATTCCACGCAACCCCAGCGCCGTCTGCAGAATAGGCTCCCCACCTTCTGGTCAAGATACAAGATTGATTCCCTCTAAAGGCAGACTCTTTTTCGGTTCGGGAGCCCTTGAATGAAAACGTTTAATGCCGATATATCTGCTGAGTGTTATCTGTGGCTCTCCGACCAAATACGCCATAAACGAGTGATGCACGAAATGCAGACGAATTCCTTGCGAGGCCTTTTCCTTATCGGGGTTTTGGCAGCAGCCTTTCTTTCCGGCGCTCAGGAGCCAAAGGTGGATGATCTTACGATGCTGAGCATCGAGGACCTCGCTGGAGTAACGCTCTCGACGGCCTCTCGTCATCTCGATGATCCGCGGAAGGCGCCCGCAGCTATCACCGTAATTCGAGGAGATGAGATTACTCGATACGGTTGGAAGACACTGGCTGACTTGCTTCGAAGCGTAACGGGAGTTTACACAGCGTACGACCGTGCCTACACCTATCTCGGGGTAAGAGGATTTCTGCAGAGTGGGGACTATAACGCCCGTGTTCTCCTGCTCATCGACGGACATCGCATCAATGACAACATCTTCGACAGTGGGTTGGTAGGCACTGAGTTTCCTTTGGATGTCAGCCTCATTGATCGCGTGGAGTTCCTGCGTGGCCCCGGCTCTTCCATGTACGGCACTAATGCAGAGCTGGGTGTCGTGAATGTGATTACGCGACACCCTGGGAGAGGAACCTCAATTCGGGTAGCTTCAGAAGCAGAGTCCTTTCTTAGTAGAGCCAGCGAGATCGGTGGCTCGTTCCAACCGGGCCAAGCGACAGTTCTTGCGTCGGCTAGCATGTACCGGTCAAATGGAGCGTCGCATCTCTACTTTCCTGAGTATGCATCCGCCGACACAACCGGAGTGGCGAAGAATTTGGATGGGGACCGCTTCGATCATCTTTTTGGCGTTGTGCGGTCCGGGGCGTTTCGGGTCGAAGGGCTATTCGGCAAGCGAGACAAGATCATACCGAACGCCTCGTACGGAACTGTCTTTGGGGATCCGCGGAACCGAGAACTCGATACTCGCGCATACCTTGACGCGAGCTACAGTACCGACCTCAGCACCAAGACGCAAGTGGACGTGAGGGCTTATTACGACGCTTACCGGTACTGGGGAGCTTTTCCATATGCTCATTCAAATCCCAGTCAGAACACGGTTCAGATCAATGACGCAGCGGCAGATTGGGTCGGGATCGAGGCCGTCATTGGGCACGGGGTTGGTCCTCACCGGGTGGTAGGCGGCTTGAGCTCGGAATATAGCTTCAGATTGAATCAGCGGAACTACTATGAAGGACAACAGCCATTTTTAGACGACAATCGGCACAGAGTTCTTGCGGCAGCCTTCGGTGAAGCGGAACTCAACCCGCATCCTAAACTGAGCATGAATCTTGGTGGGCGGCTTGATTGGTACAGCTCTTTCGACGCCCAGCTAAGCCCGCGGGTTGCGATCATTTACCTTCCAACGAATCGCACTTCTGCCAAATACATATTCAGCAAAGCATTTCGAGCACCTGATCCATACGACCAGTTCTACGTAGATGAAGTGGACATCACAGCCACGGCCAAGAACCTCGTTCCTGAACACAACCGGTCTCAGAACCTGATTGTCGATCACTCGTTCTCGAGATGGTTCCGAGCTTCGACTGGGATCTTCAAGACGGACCTCAATAAGGTGATCAGAGAACAGGTCGATTCCGTTGATGGATCAACGCATTTCGTCAATGGAACAGGAGACAAAGCATACGGCGTTGAAGTCGAGGAGGAAGTTCGTCTCGATTCCGGATTGTCCGCTCGCTCGAGCTTTACGTGGACGAGAGCAAAAGACGGCAATACCCATCAGTGGCTCATGAACTCTCCGTCGACGTTATTCAAGTTGAACGGAGCTGTTCCGATGACAAGTCGCGGCCTGCTGGGTGCGGAACTGCTATACAGCGGATCTCAGAAGAACTACTCGAATGCGTTGATTCAATCGAGTTTCATCACCAACATGACTCTGTCTACACGATCAATCCGGAACTGGCAGCTTTCGGCTAGCTGCTACAACGTCTTTGATCGTGCATGGGCCACACCCACCGGGCCGGAAGTAGCACCTGCTGCAACGGTCCAGGATGGACGAACGCTCAGGTTCCGGATTGAATATCGGCGGAGCTTCGAAAAAAAATGGTCAGATCAATAAGCTCCAGTCCGGCTGTGCGCAAGACAACAAGGGCCGTCTTACCTGGTCTGATTGTTGTCCTGTTCGCATTTACGATTTCGGTCCCCCGTGCCTTGGCTCAGAATGACGTCGGAGCCGTCCGAAGGGCCTACGTGTACAACCTCACCAAATATGTAAGCTGGCCTCAATCGAAACATACGCTTCTGATTGGCGTCGTTGGAGATACCGGTACGGGAGTCGCGATGAAAGCAATGCTTGATGGAAAATCGAGTGATGGCCGCATCATTCATGTGGTGTTGAACCCACCGGACTCGGGTCTATCAGCGTGCGACTTGGTATACGTTGCTAGCACGGAAACCTCCGCTTCAAGTCACATCTTCGCATTGGTCAACGTTCTTCCAATTTTAACGGTTGGTGAAGACAGCCGCTTTCTGACGCATGGAGGAATGGTAGGACTTGTTCGATCCGCTGATCGGATTGAGATCGAGGTCAATCTGAAATCGGTCCGAACCGCGGGACTCAAAATGAGCTCGCGCCTGCTCGACCTAGCTACAGTCGTGTCGAACAAGGAGACTTTGAAATGAGGTTGGCGTCCATCACCAATAGTCTTGCTGGCCGCATTACTGCTCTTGTTCTCACCAGTGTTACAGTCGCCCTTACCGTTTTCACTTTGTCTCTGGTTGTCTTTGATCGGAAGAGCTCTGTCCAGCAACTGCATGCGCACCTGATTACTTCTGCCGATATGGTGGGTCAGAACTCTACCGCCGCGTTGGACTTCAGGGACGGCGAGGCCGCAAATCAAGTCCTTCAGGCGCTCGAAAGAGAACCTCGGATCATTGTCGGCTGCTTGTATGATGCATCCGGAGTCTTGTTTGCCAAGTATCTCCGGTCACCCGAAGTTAGTTTCTGTTCCTCTACGGCTGAAAATCTCTCGGTCTTGGACGAAACTAAACACTCGGTCCTGCGCGAGGTGAGGCGCAAAAGCGAGCGCTTAGGGTCGATTTATCTGGTCTCTGATATGCGCGATGTTACCGCCCGAGAACGGAGAATGATCTTGGTCGCAGCTGCACTCGGGTGCCTAGCTCTCCTCACCGGGGGAATCTCGGGCTCGATTTTGCAGCGCCGGATTACGACTCCGCTCAGGTCTCTTCAACAAGTGATGCACGAAGTGGCTACTGGAGATAACTTCGATGCGCGGGCGGAGATTGCCGGAACTATTGAGATTGCTGACCTTGCTCGCGGTTTCAATCGGATGATTGAGGAGCTCGAGCACAGGAATTCGATGACTCGTCAGGCGGAAGCCAGCCTGCACAGCCAGGCGCGTACAGACGCATTGACAGGGCTGCCCAATCGGCGTCTGTTTACGGAGAGCCTTTCTCAAGCAGTGGCTCTCGCCCGTCGAGAGCGTAAAGCGATGGGTCTTCTTTATATAGACCTTGATGGGTTTAAGCATGTGAACGACAGCCTTGGTCATTCTGTTGGAGACCACCTCTTGTGTGAGGTTGCGGCGCGTTTGGGTGGGCGGGTGCGTCAGTCGGACATGCTGGCCCGTGTCGGAGGAGACGAGTTCACGGTGATTCTGCGGTCAATCAAGGGGCCGAGCGACGCCGGTGTGGCAGCGGATTCACTCCTCCAAAGCTTGTCATCGCCATTCCAACTTGATGGTCGGGAGATCTCGATTGGGGCGAGTATCGGCATCAGCACCTTCGATAACTCCCACTGTGATGCAATAGATCTGTTGAAGCAAGCCGACAGCGCAATGTATGCCGCAAAGAGGGCCGGCCGAAACCGCACATGTCACTTCAATTCTGAACTCGGCAATCAGGCGCGCGAGCGACTCACACTTGAAAGCGAACTCCGAGGAGCCATCGCTCGCGGTGAGATCTACGTACACTATCAACCGGAATATGATCTGGATACCAAACGGCTGGTGCGGTTCGAAGCTCTGGCACGCTGGAGACATCTTGCTCTAGGCGAGATTCCACCAATCCGATTTATCCCAGTAGCGGAGGAGAGCGGCCTCATTCATGAAGTCGGCGCCTTCGTGATGGAGGAAGCATGCAAAGAAGCGGTCCGCTGGCAAACCCTTTCTCCATTCCCCGTTCAGCTTGCCGTCAACGTGTCTGCTATACAGTTCAATTCAGATTCCGCCGTGGCAGATATTGCCGCGATTCTCCGACGTACAGGTTTGCGCCCGGAACTCCTTCAAATTGAACTTACGGAATCGGTCATGATGGGTCCAGTAGCAGTCTCCGGCGAGAAGTTAAAACGTCTCTGCGAACTCGGTGTCACTCTCGCTTTGGATGACTTCGGCACAGGATACTCCTCTCTGAGCTACCTCGCGGAACTGCCGTTCAGCAGCCTGAAGATCGACCGCTCGTTTGTCAAGAATCTTTCTGCATCTCCCGAAGCATTGACACTGGTGAGGTCGCTCATTGGCCTAGCGCGAAATATGCGAATGAAGGTAATTGTGGAAGGCATTGAGGAACCTCTGCAGTTGGAGCTATTGCGCGACCTTGGCGCTAACGAGGGTCAGGGTTATCTGCTGGGCCGTCCGGATGGGAACCCCACGGCTCGCTTGGATCGTCGGGACCAGGAGCCACGAAGCGATTCAACTCAACTACAGGAGGCCGCCTCGATTTAACCTGAGCCCTCTCTCGCTTGCCGGTTTGAAAGGTCAACTGTCGTCCGAACACGTAAGTTCTTGCACGGCGATTCGCCCCAGCATTCATTCTGGTCTCCAAAGAGGTCTCCACTAAATCTTCTTGTCTAAATGGAACTTTGATCTTTGGTTTCAATCCCGACGTCACGCACGCGATCCTGAAGACGCCTCAGTATGCAAAGAAGCTCGGCAGCAACTCGAGTTTGGTTATCATGTTGTCGGTCGCCACAGTGGCGCATGGATTTACAAAGTAGAATCCGGCGAAGGATTGGACCGCCTTCTGGCTGCTTCGACGGTCTGAAACTATGCCGTCTATCACGTGTGGCTCGCGCTGAAATGACCGACCCTGATGCAGCTACTGGCAAGGCTTAAATGCACGTTGCACTCAGGAATTATTCGAACTCATAGATACGACGGCATCGCGAGTAGCAGGCTTGATGGCGCGTTGAGAAGTGCCCGCAACTAGAACCCTCTTTTGTGGGTTCTAGTGGGATGTGTGGAATAGCTACATTGCAGCGACGAAACTGGGTACCATGACGGCCGCGTTTTCCTGCAGCATCTGAGTCATTCTGGCTGCCATGCCTGTGTACATTGATGCCGCGCGGAACGCGTTTACACGAACACCTTCACTTGCATGGTTGAATGCGTATTGTGCCAGTGCCATCAATACGCACACTCTAATCTGCAATGCATCGCTGCGTAGCGTCTCGATCAATGTGCGGTCGACATGCTCACAATGTTGTGTGGCATAGTCGGCCATTTCCAACATGACTTTGGCATTCTGGTATATGGCCAGGAGACCGAGAGGGCCCTTCATTCTCGCCCAACTGTCATCGGGCGTCGCACTCAGGCCCTCCTTCCAGAGAAACTGATCGCTCAACTCGCGGGCACTCCAGTTGGGACGAAGCCGCGCAATGAGTGATTCCCAAGACCGTGCGTTGCGAGGGCGAAGGCGGGAAGTGCAGCGGACCAGATAGATAGCCACTATGGCCATTACCGCGATTTCAAGTACGAGCGTCATCTTTAGGCCTTTGCCAGGGTGAATCAGAAGTATCGGTCAAAATGACCGTTCAGAAGATGCAACTTAAGGCTCAGGCATATGGTTGAAATGGATCACAATGGAGTAGGCTCAGCCAGAACGCCTCCGAAGAGAGGGTTCTCGCCTCAAAATTGTGATCATTCTGTCTCGGATGGGCGCTGAGAGCCCGCGCACCCGAGGTGAGGAATGCAAAATGAGGACAGGTTGCCAGAAAAGCCTCCCGATTCCGAGAGGCTTACGGCTTCACACCTAAGTCCAGGTGTAAGGTGGCGGATGCCGCGCGGTAGGCCGAAATCCTCAGGCTGTAACGCCATTCTGTGTGACCTGAGCATTAGTCCGAGTTCGCGTCGACTTCCCTCTTGCGCTGCGGATCTGTCGATCGTCGCCATTCTCTAAACGCCAATCATTGGATAATGTTGCGAGGTAAACGATGCGGCGAGACGGGATCATAACCTAGCTGAACATTTCTTCACCATGGAGGTCCCGTTTCGCCAGATCGGTATCGCGAATAAAGCAGAGGGGCCGCCAGTGCGATTCCAAATTCTCCCGCGTGCCAAGCCGCTTTTCCCGTCTCCACTGTCTCGAACAACCACTGGATGATCACGCGTTAAGCAGCGCGCCAGCAGCAGGTCGCGGTACGGAAGCACTGGATCGCACTGCTGGCTGCATGGTCAATCAATGATTTCGGCTCCTTCCGCCTTGAGGCGTGCAACGCCGTCCTTCATGTGTTGCAGTTGCTCGGGCGGGTGGCCCTGCCACCTTGTCACCTCCGCCACAACTCGCAGCCCGTCGCGCGAGCGGTAGGAGAGGGTTGGATTGCCAGGGAACCTCTTGTTGGTAAGATTGGGGTCGTCTTCTATCGGTCCGGTTGGTTCGACCAGGTAAATCCTCCCCGGCCCCTCGCCGGCGGACAGTTCTGCGCCCCATATAGCCGCATCAAGCGTGCCCGTGCAGTACACCCACGATAAGGGCTTTCCTTCGCCGAAGTTGGACGCGTAGCCGGGCAAAATCAGATCACCGTGCGAAAGATCAGCTCGAGTACCGTGGAAGAACTGCTTGCGAAACGCGCTTTCGTTGGTTGACATAGGTCGGGTGTCTCCTCTGGCGAACGATGTGGACTCGCATAATATTGAGGAAAGATTGGGGCTTGCGGCAAGCCCCCAGAGGTCTGATACCTTAAGAATGGGAAGATAATTTATTCTCTATCCCTTCTGCCTTAGCTTCACCCCCCCCCATTTCCAAATCAATCTTTTTTGCTGCGCGCAGGTGTCTCGCGTCTGTCCTGAGTAGTCGGCAAATGCCATTGGTCCATCCACCTCGGACGGTCACCGGCCGATTTCAGGGCAACACTTCACCAAGAGCCGTTTACGCCTGAAGAACGTAAGCGTACGCTCTTCCCCTTCTAGCTGCGGACCGCGCTGAGCGTGAAGATCGGCACATGGCCGATGGTTTGGAAGTGAGTGCACGTCGCGTTCGTCGTTGGCATCCGATTTCCGAGAAGCTGAAGATTGTGCGGGAGTCATTGCAGCCTGGCGTAAGCGTGGCTAGTGTGGCGCGAGCTAACGGTGTGAACGCGAACCAAGTTCACCTGGCGGCGAGCGTTCGAGCGTGGCGAACTGAGCGAGTCGAGCGTAGCTCTGATCCCCGTGACGGTATCGAACTCGGAAGACGAGAGGCGAGAACCAGAAGCAGATACAACATCTGCTCGTGGCGCGATCCACATTGAGCTTCCAGGTCGAGCAGTGATCAGTGTGGAGAGCGGGGCTGATCCATCGTTGCTGCGTATTTTGCTGGAGAGTCTTGGCCAGTGATCCAGCTTCCTGTCGGAACCAAGGTGTGGATTGCAGCAGGAGTGACGGATCTGCGTCGCGGATTCGACGGCCTGAGTGCGCAGGTACAGAACGTTCTTCATGAACAACCGTTCTCCGGACACGTGTTTGTGTTTCGTGGAAGACGCGGCGACATCGTCAAGCTTCTGTGGTGGGATGGCGACGGTCTCTGTCTATTTGCCAAGCGCCTGGAGCGTGGACGCTTCATCTGGCCGAAGGCCGAGAGTGGAGCAGTACGTCTCAGCCGAGCACAGCTTTCGATGCTTCTGGAAGGGATCGACTGGCGTCGCGTTGAGCGCACATGGACACCGGAAGTTGCAGTCTGATGATCATGATGATTCCCTTGTATTGATGCGGGTTTTCCACTCTTGCACATCCTCGAACTAATGGCATACTGCGTCCATGGATCGCACACCACTGCCGGATCTGGATGCACTCGATCGCGAGGCGCTGCTCGATCTGATTCAGCAGCAGGCATCGCTGGCTGCGGCCTATGACGAAGAGATCCGGCGGCTCGAGGCAGAGCTCGATGCGCAACGCCGTGCGTTGTCCGAGCAGGCTGAAGAACTCGACACGCGCAGAGAGCACATCGAGCATCTGAGGCTGATGGTCGAGAAGTTTCGGCACATGATCTTCGGCAGGAAGAGCGAGAAGCTGGTACTCAAGCTCGAGCAGATGGAGTTTGAGCTTGAAGAGGACGAGACTACGCAGGCGGAAGCCGAAGCGTTGGACGAACGAGTTTCACCGCGCAAGGAAGCGAAGCCTCGTTCTGAACGCAAGCCGCTGCCTGAACATCTCAAGCGCGAAGAAAAGATGCACAAGCCTGACACGGATTGCTGCCCGGATTGCGGTGGCGGTCTGCGCCATTTCGGCGACGACGTCTCTGAACAGCTCGAGTATGTTCCTGAGAGTTTCAAGGTCATACGCCATGTCCGGCCGAAGTTCGCCTGCACAGGCTGCGATCGCGTGGTGGAAGCTCCGGCGCCGTCACGGCCGATCGAACGAGGTCTGGCTGCTCCGAGTCTCCTGGCGCATGTGATCGTCTCCAAGTACGCAGATTATGTTGGCCTCCCAGTTATGTGACGCTCGGTCTTGGGAGGCACCTAAACGGCGGGCTTTCCGGAACGGAACGTCACATAATTGAGGACTAGAGTTGGGCAAGGAAGGTCATGAGATCGTGGTTGTCACGCCAGTGTTTTGCTGATCGTTTGCCTTTGACTGCACACATCCCAAGGGCTTTGGCTTTCATCTCGAGATCCGTTTCGGCGTAGATATTGGTGGTGTTGATGGAGACGTGGCCGAGCCACGCGCGGATGGTGTTGATGTCGACGCCTGCACGAAGAAGATGTGTGGCGGTCGTGTGTCGGATGGTGTGAGGCCCGATTCGTTTCTTGCGCATCTCCGGCACACGATTCAGGGCGGCACGGGCATATCTTGTCACGATTTCATGGATGCCGAAGCGCGTCAGCGGCTGCGAGCGACGATTGAGGAACACTCGTTCCTTATCGTTGCGCCCGGCGATGAGGTTATTCAGCGTATCGGTTGTGGAGTTCCAGAGCGGACAGACGCGAACCTTGCCGCCCTTACCGTGGAGGCATACTGAAGACAGCGTGCCGTCTGCGCCGCTGTGAAGGCTGAGATCTTCGATGCAGACCTTTGCAACCTCCTCTGCCCGCGCACCTGAGTTGTACATAAACAGCAGCAGTGCGCGATCGCGGCAACCGAGTTTTGTGGCAGAGCTGGGAGCATCCAGCAGAGCGTCGATCTCCGGCTTCTCGAGATAGCAGACTGGCTTGGGAGCAGAGCGCTTGGCCTTGACAGTGCGGAGCTGGGCGCACCAGTCCAGATAATCAGGGCAACGTTCTGCGATGAAGCCAGCAAGTGCGTGGATAGCCGCTAGACGCTGGTTCCGGCTGGAGATACTGCATTTCCGTTTCTCTTCGATGTGCTGAAGGAAGGTGCGCAGCTGGTCAGCATCGACGTCGGAGATGAGCAGCTCATCTACCTTCTTACGTGCTTTGGCAGCAGTGAACACCACCAACAAGCGAACAGCATCGCGATAGCTGTGCTGAGTGTTGCGAGCCAGATTCCGTTCCCCGATGAGGTATTCCATCAGGAAGCGCCTAATCCACGGAGCAAGGGCCGATCTATTGTTCATGGGTCCCCCCATGCGCATAGTCTTGGAAGCGGCGGCTGGCTTCGGACAACAACTCCGGAGTCATCGTCAGATAACACTGAGTCGAGTGCAGGTCGGCATGTCCAAGATAGATTGACAGCGCTGGCAGAAGGACCTGCACGTTCGCGCCAGTCCGATACCATTCCGTCAGTCTGTGGACGGCGAACGTGTGCCGCAAGTCGTGAAGCCGCGGCTGACGAGAACTTGCGTCACTGCGGCGAACTCCCGCAAGGATGCACAGGCGGCGGAAGTTTGCGTCTATCGTAGAGTGGCCAAGGCGCTTATGCTGCCTCGACTGGAAAAGGGGTTGGTAGTGCTGATTCCATCTCCCCGGCGTCGCCAGGTACTTGCGAAGAAGCTGCACCACATCGCTTCCCATCGGAACAAGTCTGGACTTGTAGAACTTTGTCCCGCGGATGGTGACCACACCATAGTCGAGATCCACGTCAGCTAGGCGGAGCCTCAGCGCTTCTCCCATCCGCACTCCCGTTCCGTAGAGGAACAACAGTAAGGTGCGAAGCGTAATTGCGGATGTCCGGCACGCTGCACGTCGCTGACAACAAGGCGCTGCGTCCAACAGCAGACGAAGCTCCCTACGGGAAAAGATATATGGGACGAAGGCCGCCGTATGCCTGGGAACTGGAGGTGGCAAGGGAACAGCGTTTAATTTTCCGCGGTATCGCCAGTAGGTGAAGAAGTCCCGCAGTACACCGTATTTTCGTCGCCAGGCGGCGGGGCCGGTTTGGGGAACATCCAGGAACTGTTTCACATCCGCATGGGCGATACCTTTGAGAGGAGTGTTGCTATATCGACGAGAGAACGCACGAAGTGTAGCTGCTGGACCCTCGAACTTTTGTCCCATGGCCTGTCGACGCAAAACATAGATATCGACCGCTTCCGAGAGTTTCATGGCAGATCTCCCAGATCGAAGTCCGCGACGCGGCGCAACTGTGCGAGGTGGACCTTGGCATAGATTCTGGTGGAGTTGGAGTCACGATGACCCAGCAGATCCCCGATGACCTTCAGAGATGCTCCTTGTTCCAGCAAGTGCGTGGCGCACGCGTGGCGCAGACAGTGCGGTCCGCGCCGCCGGCACCGGATGCCTGCCGCGTCGATTCTTAGACTTGTGATTCGCCAGAGGCTGCTGTAGCCGACACCTCGATACGGAGGCTTCAGCGTAAGAAACAGATTTCTGCTGGAAGTTTCCGGACGCGCCTTCGTGATGTATTCCAAGATGGCATCGCCAACCTCACGATGCAGTGGATATTTCTGTACGCCTCCGCGCTTGGAGTGATTCACTGTGAACGTCTCCTGACGCCAGTCGAAGTCACTCAACAACAAGCGCGATATCTCTCCACTGCGCAACCCATATACCGTCAGGAGCAACAAGACAGCCCTGGCGCGAAGGGCGACGACGCTCTTCCCCTCGACGCCTTTTAGCAGCCGCTGTACGTCCTTCCATTGCGGCCCTTCGGGCAAGCTCTCATGTTGATACAGCGTGGGCGAGATGATGCCTCCGGCTATCCCCGGCTTGCACCAGCCGCGTTGCTCGCAATATCGGAAGAAGCTACGCAGCGAGTTGGCGTAACCACATGCCGATTTGCGGCTCCAGCCGGTAGCTCCTTTTGAGATAAGGAAGTCATCCACATCCCCGAGCCGTAAGGTGATGAGCGATCGACGCCGTTCAGAGAACCACTTGAGAAATAGTGTTATCTTGTGGCGGTGCGACCGCACTGTCAACGCTGACAGCCCTCTTTCTTCCGTTGCCCACTTCACAAAATCATCGATCTGATCCGAGAACCTCATGCGCGGAATCGCAGGCTGCTTCAGCATGCCAGCGAATCGCAGCCACTTCTTCGCTACATAAATGAAGAAACTTGCCGAGTGCTTGTAGGAGTGCGCGAAAGAATTTGTGCGTTGTTGCCGCTCCCAGCGTTGAGCTGCTTCTTTGATCTCGTCTATCCACACGCCGCGCAGCTCAGTCAGTTGCAGCAACCGGATAACATTCAGCAACTGCCACGATACACCGCGTGCAGCAGCAGGACTCGTGCCCTGCTGAAGCAAGTGCTCCAGAAAAGCCTTTCGTTCCTTAAGTAGTGGGGCCACTTCCTGCCGATCGGCATAGAACGACCGTTCAATGTGCAATAGAGCTCTCAGCATTTACCGGGACTCCTTTCCATCCCGGATCATGCTATGACCGCCGAATCTCCTCAGCCCGATGTTATGTAGCCTTCAACTCGTTCAGCCCCGGTATCCATGCGCCCGCCTCGCCCGATCACAACATAACTGTGAGGCCAACATAATCTGCGTTATGTGATGCACCACATAACGCAGATCACCTCCCATTGTTCCGGCAGTCGGAGATCTATGCCCGTCAGGGAGTCGAGATCTCGCGCTCGACCATGGCCGGCTGGGTCGGTGCAGCCAGCGATCTGCTCGGACCGCTGGTCGAGGCCATCGGCAAGCATGTTTTTGCTGGCCGCAAGCTGCATGCCGACGACACGCCGATGCCGGTGCTCGCACCCGGCAACGGCAAGACCAGGACAGGACGGCTCTGGACCTATGTGCGCGACGACAGACCGGCTGGCGAACAGGCTGCACCGGCGGTCTGGTTCGCCTATTCGGAAGACCGCAGAGGCGAACATCCGCGCCAGCATCTGAAGAACTTCACCGGAGCCCTGCAGGCCGATGCCTATGCAGGCTTCCATCATCTATATGGCAACCATATATATGAGGCAGCCTGCTGGGCACATGCCCGGCGCAAGTTCCATGACATCCATCTCGCGCATGCTTCACCGACTACCACGGAAGCACTGGCCAGGATCGGCGCACTCTATGCGATCGAAGACGAGATCCGCGGCAAGCCTGCTGATCTGAGGCTGAGTATTCGACAGACGCGGGCCAGGCCGCTGCTCGATGAGCTGCGTCAATGGATGGAGAAGGCGCTTCGCTCGCTGTCGTCGAAGAGCGAGACTGCAGCTGCGATTCGATATGCGCTCTCGCGCTGGCGGGCTCTCGGTCGCTACACCGATGATGGCCTGCTCGAGATCGACAACAGCGCCGCCGAACGGGCGCTCCGAGCTGTCGCTCTCGGAAGGAAGAACTTCCTGTTTGCGGGATCGGACCACGGCGGGGAACGCGCTGCCGCCATGTACACTCTGATCGGCTCGGCCAAGCTCAACGGACTCGATCCGGAACTTTACCTGCGCACCGTGCTGGCTCAGATCGCCGATCACCCCATCAGCCAGATACAGGATCTGCTGCCCTGGAACCTGGCTCCCTCACTCCAAACACACTCTTCTCAGGCCGCCTAAGACACACTCATCAAGTGCCCACGAACAAAACAAGTGGACACTCCATGGCACACTCTATCGTTGTCAACAGGGATTGGAGGTACGCTTACTGAAGAACAGACAAGCTTGCGAAAAGGGGTTTCGCTTCCATCATTCGCATCTGACACTGCAGTTGTCCGCCGTGCTGAACGAGCGATTCATCGCCAACTCACATTTCCAGGAACCGCTGCTCTGGGAGCGTGATTCGGCCTGCTGTCGTGATTTGACTTTTTCCCACAGCGCGCGGCTTTAGTCCGCTGTGCCCCGTCAATGCCACCGACAAGGTGCAGACCCACCTCTGGCTCTACGACTTATGCGACTTGCCAATGCGGGCGGAAGTGCGAGCCGCAACGATGCCACGATAGGGGATGTTCTGATCAAGGTTGGTGTGAAGAGATTGGCCGACATGATCGTTGCGCTTTCCATTGATGAGGTGTTTGTTCCAAGTACCCAAGCGCAGCGAAATCTCTGGGTCCACTCCACCGCTCCATTTCGTTCCTAGAAGGGAGCAACGATATTCTCTGTTCGAGACTAGAAGCGTGGGTAAAATCGCGGACCTGGCCTTTTGAGAGTCAAGTGATCATGTGCTCATGGGCATCATAAGTTTTCGGTGGCAATGGCGAGTTTGGATCAGTTGGACCCCAAGGCGATAGCTGTTCCGCGGTAAGGAACAGCTCCCATCGAAGACGATGGAACCTTTTCCCACTCCCGGAGGATTCAGTGACTGCTGCGATAGATCGAGTTCGATAACCAGCTATTGGAAAGACTTTCGACCTACTTAGCCGGTGCAGAAGGAATAGCTTGGGAGTCACTATCAGGGTACCCAGGGCTCGGAACACGTGGATGATGCGTTGAATCGAGGGGCACCAACTCTCGGTGCGCGTCAGACAAAGTGTGCTGCAGATGTCCATCATTTACTGCAACTGCGGCTTATAAACCACCCTTCCCTTTAGACGACGGCCCCCGGGAAACTGGTCTTATGTCGCATTTGCTCCAAGTCACGAACCAAGAGCAACGCGACGATTTTGACGATGGCTAGAGAGCGGATCTCCCTCGCCCATGCTTCATGGAATACATTGATCGGTCCGCGCTCTCAAGTAGCGACTCTATGTCGGTACCGTCTGACGGAAAGCTCGCTACTCCGATGCTGGCGCTGAGGGGTATGACGTGTCCAGCAGTAGCGAATGGCTGGCAAATCTCCTGCGAGATTCTGTGCGCTATATCTTCGATGCTAGGTCGATCTCTGATTGATTCGAGCATAACGCCAAATTCATCGCCCCCCAATCGTGCGATGAGGTCAGTCTCCCTGGGCACGCGGCTGATGCGGTTTGCCGCTTCCCTGATGGCGGCGTCCCCTGTGTGATGCCCCCAGCTATCGTTGATCGTCTTCAACTGATCCAAATCGATTAGAAGCACCCCAATCTGTTGACAGTGACGGCGGCCTTGCGCGAGCCGACGTTTCGCTCGATCGAAGAACAGGGCGCGATTTGCGAGTCCCGTCATCGCATCGTGCGTAGCCTGAACGTATAGCTCGCTCGTCTCGTTCTTTGCTGCGTGATACATGGCCGCCGCGATCAGGCCAGACATGACCTCGACGATGAAAGCATCTTCGTCGGAGAATACACCTGGCCGGCTCGCAACAATTTTCAGCGTTCCGACATTAACGCCTTCGTGACTTAAGGGGACTGCCACCATCGATCGGATTCCCGCTCTCCGGCACGGTTCCACGTCGACTCGCGGATCGAGTTCTGTATCTTCCGACTTGAGAATTGCGCCTTCATCAACGCAGTGACCGGACAAGCTCCGTTCACGCTTTGCCTTGTAGCCTAGAAGGATCGAGCCAATGCCACTTGCACCTCGACATACCATTTCCTCAGCGACTGCATACTCCACAATCGCGCCCTCGGCACTCGTCAGAGCTGGTAGTGAGTTTACGACCGCATTGATCACGCCTGCCAGATCCAGACCCAGCTTGGCGATTTCAGTTTGCAATTCGATGATTTTAATGAGTAGTTCTGGATCAATGGTCTCGCAACGGTGCATGGCCCCAGACTCCAAAAACTAAGGCACACATTCTGTGGGGGAAGTTCTCCCTTGTGCGAGACCTACTGTCGGGAGATCCGTCAGCCGAAGTTGATCTATAAGAGCCTGCGACACGTACTTGTGCAATACGACCTAAGTTGTAGGCTGCGCACCAAAGCCGCCTAAAAGGACGGCTCGAGATAGAGATACGAGAAGTAGCAATTGGACGACTTGCTCGAGCCGTAGAGCGATAGCATCTGAGAAGTCCCGATTCTCAGAACTAATCGCTCAAGACGCCGGTCTTGGTCCCATAGTGTCGGTTGAGATTGAATCAATATTTCCCTATGAGCGGAACCAGCATGGCCGCAGCAGTGGTCAGCGGTGCGGTAGCGGACATTTTGCAGGGATACCCAAACCTCGCGCCGGAGCAGGTCAAGGCGCTGCTGATGGTGAACGCGAATCGTGCCTGCTTCCCTGCAAGTAGGAGCGTTATCGCCAACGGGGTCACATATCTCGCAAACTACGATGTATTCACGGTGGGAGCGGGATACATCGATCTTCAGGCAGCATTGGATTATCTCTCCGCAGCAGGCCAAGAGTAATGCCGCCAACAAATACAATCTCATCCAGAAATGACGCGAGCTTGCCGGCTGCGTCCTGAACCATGGGAAGGTTGGGATAAGGTGTGGATCTCCTTTTTAAGAAGATCAATCGCCATGTTGCGTTCCCTTGTTCTGCCGCTTCGGATGGAGTCCGAAAGCGCTAACACGCCATAGAATTTCTCGTCGATCAGAGCAGCTTGGGGTGCTCCCTTATAAAGAGGCGCGAGCGAGATCCCTCGCACTTTCCCTTCCGCAAAAGGCCAGACCGTCGGTGGCTCTCCGTCTTCGAGAAGCCGTGATTTCAAAGGCTCAGCAGCTGCGGCGGTGGGAACACCCCGCGTCATCGAGCCTCTCGCAGGAGGGAAAACGTACCTAAGTC
>Ga0105241_10001553_pt1 | contig 17582 bp, 18 predicted proteins | sample KBSC64metaG_FD_80422 | JGI IMG/M metagenome (GOLD analysis project Ga0105241, IMG submission 80422) | Corn rhizosphere microbial communities from Kellogg Biological Station, Michigan, USA - KBS C6-4 metaG | ecosystem: Host-associated > Plants > Roots > Rhizosphere > Soil | place: Michigan, USA... | reverse complement strand
GACGGTGCCCCGTTCGCCACCTAAGGTAGTAGCCCATGCAAAATCATTTATAAGAGCCTGCGCTCTTTCTTCAGTAGTAGCCACAGGTCCTGCCAACCTTACGGACAGATCTGCGGCTTGCTGCATCGCTCGACGCCCTGCGTACTCTTGACGCGACATAGGCCGGCGACGTTGGCCGTGTACATGACCCGATTCATCCGGCCCAGCCAGCGGTTCACTCCGAACAGGTGCGCCTACAGGCCCGACTTTCGGTTCATTCTGGTTAGCAATCATCGCACCTAGGGCATCGACGCCGCCTTCAACATCTTCCGGGGGTAGTGGGTCATAAGTGTCCATGCGGCGGGAACCACGTCCCCGACGACCGAGCCGACCCCGCCCTTCCAAAACATCGTCGTTCTCTGCTGCACCATCCTCAGCAGGCCGAACAGCATCGTCGAGGTCGTCACCCGCATTTTCATCCTCGAAGTAATTATCTAGGTCCCCACTTCTACGCCGAGACCGGATGTCCTCAATACGGGCTTCTCTGTTTTCCAAGCCTAAGGCCGCCATACCGCCGGCACCGATAAGCCCCAGCCCCTCCCAAAACTTAACATTTGATTGACCTAGCGCCCGGTTTGATTTGTCTACTTCCCGCTGGAGAAGCGCGCGTTCGCCATCGGCGCTACTTGTTGAATAAACTGGCGGCATAGGACCGCCAGCTTTACCACCTGCGGTAGCGCTAGCTGCGCCTGAAGCGTGTGTCGGGGTACCGGAAGCATGCGACGAACCGCTTGGGCTCGGCACGCCAGGCAAGCTTACGGCAGAAGAGGTAGCCGCCGGCCCAGGAGAAGGGCTGGGCGCGGCACTTGGAGTGCCTGTAATAGAATCAGCATTCGGCGAAATGTGCGACGAAGTTGAGCCACCGGTAATGTCCGGTGCTGAAGTAGCTGGCGCTGAAGGTGCAGCGTCTGCGGCCGACAAGCGAACCACGGTATGCGGGCTCGTAATCTGCGCCAACTTATCACCGAAAGGCTTCAGAGAATCTCTACCAGGCGCGGTTGCATATGCAGTAAACTTACCATCTTGGCTCATGTAGCCTGGCTGCACGGTGAGGTGCGACTGCATGCCCTGCAGAACACTATCCATTTTTGCCTTGCCGTTGACCAGCGGAACGGTGATGGCATTATTGTTCGCATCCCGAAACATCACAACGTTTGCCGGTTCAACGCCAGAAGGGAGCATTTTGTTGTCAAAGGTGATGGTTCCACCGTTAATGTGCAGCGCCTTTTCGTTGGGCCCAGAGAGAGAGTTGACTACACCTTCGCCTTTGGTGGTGTTCGATGCGTTGGCGTACTTCCCCTTAAATGACGCACCACTGGGCTGCGTCGTTACATCAACTTTAATACCCGCATTGTGCAACACCGTCATGGTCTCGGCGGTAGGCGTCCCGTTGGTTTGGAATTCACTCGGACCAAGGGTAAAATCGAGGCGATTGGGCACGGTTACATGCAACATACCACCAACGGGTTCTACATGCACACCACTGGGGTATACGAGATCAATCGTGCCCTTTGGGGTATTAAAACTGGCTTCCTGGAAAGCGCTCGTGGTGGTAACGCTAGCTGGCTGCTTACTTTCTGCGTTGTAGTAGTTCTGCCAAGCCCTCTGATCGGCATGGGACTGCACGCCGGCATGTTGGAAGCCTGGATTCGTCGGATCATGCTTAATGAGATATATATCCTTCAGGTGCGCTTGCGCCTCGGCCGCATTCGGGTCTTTAGGGTTATCAAAAGCGCGAATCATGTCTTCACTAAAACCTGCGCGTTTCATCCACGACTCGGGCGCTTCGCCCGGTTTGATAGGTAGGTCAAAATTAGGCTGAGCAACCGCACCTGGGGCATGAGCGGCGTTTACCGCGTCAGCCATCGAGCCATGAGGAGCAGCCACATGCAGATCCATAAGCGCCGTACCGTTAGCTCCTGATGGTGGCGTAACGTTGTAACCAGCCAGTTGTGCTGCCGTGTCCATGTGGTTTGAGGCGCCAGCAAACGATGCGCCAGAGCCAGTATGATAGCCTTTCATGCTAAAGTAGGCCCCTACTGCCGTGCTAACAAGAATCGCCCCTTTCGTTGCGAATGCGAGCTTCGATCCGCCGCCTTTGCCTGAATGGGAAGGCTTACCGGCCTTATCGCCGGCATGTTTTTTAAGAAAGGTGCCGAGCGAAGCTGCTCCGCCTGCAACGGCTTTTGCAGCGTCGATGGCCTTGAGCTGCGCCCATAGCATGGGGGATTCTTTGATCCCTTCGAAGAAAGCGACTTTGCCACCGGGGACACATGCATCAAGAGCAGCTTCGCCCATCTGCACCGCTATAAACGCATTTGTGGCAGCTCGTTCCACCGCCTCAGGAGTCATAACGGCTTCAGCGGGCGCCGGCATGGCCGACAGTGCCTCCTGTTGAGGGGGTACTGGTGCTGGAGGGGTTTCAGATCGAGATACAGACATTGAGCTATCCTTTTCTTAACATACTTATAGCACAGAAGTTTTAGTTTTGCAAGCCTTTCTAGCTGTAGCGCGGTGTGGGCGCCTCTGTTATAATCAGCACATATGAGCTCTATTTCTTGTGGCATTGTTGGTTTGCCCAATGTCGGAAAATCTACACTGTTCAACGCACTAACTGGCAGTAGTATCTTGGCGGCAAATTACCCCTTCGCCACTATCGAGCCAAATACAGCTATTGCCCCGCTGCCTGACGCGCGGCTCGACAAACTAGCAGAGCTCTACCATAGCAAAAAAGTCGTGCCCGCAACGGTCACTTTCGTGGACATTGCCGGGCTGGTCGCTGGGGCTAGCCAGGGCGAAGGTCTGGGCAATCAGTTCCTGGGGCATATTCGCAGTTGTAACGCCATTGTTGAAGTGGTACGTGCTTTCCAAGACGACAATGTCACTCATGTGGACAACACTGTGGATCCAGCACACGACATCAGTATTATCGAAACGGAACTCGTGCTCGCCGACCTGCAAACAGTGGATAAGCGCCTACCCAAAACCCAGAAAGAGGCCCGCGCCAATCCCAAACTAAAGCCACAACTAGAGGCATTAGAAGCCGCACACACCGCCTTAGACAACGGCGAGCCATTGTCTGCCCATCCGGAAATCGATCGCGAGCACCTGGCCGATCTACACTTACTTACCGCCAAACCCATTCTGTATATTTTTAACACCGATGAGGCCGGATTACAGGATGCCGAACACCAAGAAAAGCTCCGCGCTTTGGTAGCACCATCACAAGCGCTATTTGTCTGCGCCAAGCTCGAAGATGAGCTACAAGGGCTCGACGAACCTGATCGGCAGGAATTGCTTGCCAGTTATGGCCAACATGAGTCTGGCTTAGCCCAGGTAGCGCGGGCTGCCTATGAGCTGCTCGGCTTGCAAAGCTATCTCACTGCCGGCGAACAAGAAGTACGGGCTTGGACGATCAAAAAAGGTGCCACTGCCCCGCAAGCAGCTGGCGTCATCCACGGGGATTTCGAACGCGGATTTATCGCCGCGCAAGTCATAAACTATAACGACCTTATCGCCGCCGGTTCAGAAGTCGGGGCCAAGGCAGCAGGCAAAATCGCCACTGTTGGCAAAGACTACATCATGCAGCCGGACGACGTTGTCGAATTTCGATTCAACGTGAGTAAATAATTTGGTCTTGCAAGGTACGGCCGGACCTCATCCCGGCAAGTAGGTAGTTCAGCTAGTAGAACTTTGGTATGCGGCTGCGACGCAAGATCAGCGAACCGTTGGCGTAGGGGTTCAGCGGCAAGCGCTGCTGCCAAGGTATGCCGCCCGGCTGCGACGCCAGACTCCCCAGCGACGCCACCATTGTCTGATCGTCAACCGGCTGCTGGAACTGTCGTACTAAGTACTGCTGGCGGATGGCCATAATCTGTTGCTGCGTGTAGTTTACTACTTCGCGCAGGTGGTACTGGCTCCAGCTCACGAAGCGCAGCTTTCGGGTGGTTGTGATGACATACACCGTGCCGGCGAGTAGTTGCCAGCTATAGTCGATTTCGGCAATCATGTCGAAGCGTAAGTCTTCAACCGTCAGAAACAGCGGCTTATGATCGACCAGTAGCAATCGGTGATCGGTCACACACAGCATCGCGAAGCCGTTCTCGTACCGGCCGTTAACACAGTGCTTGATCGTTTCGCCAGGTACCAGAATATTGCGTAGCTGGCCCACCTCCGATCGACCCCAAAACCGAAAGTTACAGCCTGCTCGTTCCAGCTGGGCCACCACCTGTTCTTGGCTCACCATATCTCCCCCCTCCTCCAGTCGTTAGTGCGGCTGGTTATCTCAAGCATAGCGCTACCGGTGGTTACCTGTCGGCTAACTTCCTCACGCTAGGGGTGCGATTTCGGTCACATGATTATGGTTAACCAGCAGGCGGCACGAAAGACATACAAAGATCGTGTACAAAAAACTCATGTAAGATATAAGAAAGGTGCTTGCTGCCCACAAAACCTACGCTCAACAGATCGCCGATATTCTTACATACCCGCTCTGTGCGATACTGCGTTGTGCATTGTCCATTTCTGATCTGTTATCCTATCCTACATCCGCTGTACTTACGCAACGGATTCAAGCTCAAGAGGCACGCTTCTTGTCGCAATCCTCAAACGCTCATTCTCCCTAACATCACCTCCTCTTGCCTTTTCAGATCTGGAGTGTAATAATGCAAATATGTTGACGGCTCCCAGTCAGATGCGCGCGCTGGTCAACTTGTTCCACCAAGGAACAAAGCTGACGTACGAAAAAGGTGAGTTCATCATTCGTCCCGGCGATTCTCCGTCGGGCGTTTTCTATATTGTGAGCGGGCTGGTTAAAGCCTACGATATCACGAAATATGGCGATGAAAACCTGCTCATCATCAGAAAGCGCGGTGAAATCCTCGGCCTTACCTGGGCCGTAACCGGTCAGCACCGGCATATTATCTATGCCGCCCTGGCGCCGACCACCGTCATGCAAGTCTCACGCCAACTTTTTACCGACTTCCTGCGCCAAAACCCCGAGACCGCCCTGCCTTTACTCGACATGCTTACCGACATGTACCGCCTGCATTCTGAACGTATCATGAACCTTGAATACCGAACCGTCCGCGAACGCCTCGTTTCCTTCTTGCTAAGCAACGCGCAGCGCTTTGGCCGCCCAACTGAAGATGGCGCTACGCTGCTCGATGTACCGCTACGCCATCAGGACATCGCGAGCTCTATTAGCGCCACACGCGAAACCACTGGCCGCGAGCTGTCTGGCCTTGAGCGACTTGGACTGCTCGAGACACGGCATTCGTGCATCGTATTACTCGACATTGAGAAACTCCGCAGTTATCTCGAATAATTTATTATTCGCACCCTTCTAGCCAGTCAGGCAAAAATGGACGTCACTCTCGCCCATAGTGGAGCCGGAAAGGTAATTCAGGAGACTCTTGAAAAGAGGCTCGGGAATTATCCTTGCCGCGCGTGAACGCGTCCATTTTTGCCTGACTGGCTAGAAGGGTGCAGCCTCTTAGCTATTTCCAATGCGCGACAATATCTTCAACCGTCTTGATCACCGTCTCGTGCGGCGGCATCGCATTATCCTCATAGTAATGATCGGTTGAAATGTAGTCCTGCACCACACTCGAACAGTAAATCTTATCAGCCAAAATATGCATACGGTCCACCGCCTGCACCGTGGCAAACGGCACTGCCACCACCATTCGCTTAATGCGGATTGTCTTTAGAAATGAAGCCGCAATATCGAGTGAAAATCCACTACTCAGGCCGTCAGAAACCACAATCACCGTCCGGTCGCGTAACAAATCACGCCGAATCAGCCCACCGCGCCCCACGAGCTCGTGCAGCTTGTGCAGCTTTTCCTGCCGCTGCTCCTCGATCACGCTGCGATACTCCGCAACAAACTCTTCAATCTCACCGGGTGAATAAAAACTGTTATACGTCAGCGTACCGTCTTGGCCAAGGCCAGCCAACGCCGTGTTTTCACGCGGCAGTTGAATCGCATCGGTGAGCAAAAGCATCAGTACGCTGTGGAGTTCGGCGGCGATCTGCGCGCCAACCATCACCGCACCATCGCTTAAACACACCACTGCGCAGGGCTTGCCGGCATACGTCTTAGCAAGCTCCTTAGCCAGCTTCTTGCCTGCCTCAGTGCGACTTTGAAAATACATATCGCTATCAGTGTAACAGAGAGATCCTGGGCTCGCTACATACGGCTGGGTTATATTGCGCGACGCTCGTCAAAGTGCGACCGGTTGTCGGTATAGCTGATCCTTGTGCCCTTGGCATATTCGGCAATCCCGCAATAAAAATCAGTGCCAGCGATGACCCGTTCAAGATACAGCGGGATATGATCAACAGTGTCGGGGTCGCCTAAAAAGGCGTCAATTGTGCGCCAGGCAACGACACCCTCACTAGAAATCTCGTGCGGTGCACCCTTGAAACCGCGGGCCACAAAAATGTACATCTCATTAATGTAGCCGTTATCAAGAATGCGGATAAAGGTGCCGCGGAGCTCCATCTCATCTACTTCCAAACCGGCTTCTTCGAGAAACTCGCGGCGGGCTGAGGCCTCCATAGTTTCACCAGGCTCAACCTTACCGCCAAAACCTGAAATCTTGCCTGGATAAATCTTTTTATCTTCGTTGCGCTTCAAAGTTAAAATTTTGTCGCGGTCGACCAAAAAAATCATACTAAGTGGAGCAACTTTGTATTTGTTGAGACTTGTCATACTCGTATAGTAGCAGATCCTGACGGAGTGGCTGCTTATCTGGATTTTCGCAGCAGATAAAACCGCTCGACGTTGCCCTTGGCTCCCGCTACATCAGAATCCGCTTTGCCGGCAATCACAAAAGCGCTGCGCGTCCAGCTCTCAAAATCCTGTAAAATAGTGCGCCGAATGCGGTCGCTTTTAATTACTCCTTTATGCTTGAGATTGGCAGCGATTGCCTCAAATTGCGGCTTCACCATTGCCACAATCTCAGTTCTCGGGCCAGCGAGCTTCGCGACATGCGGCAAGATTTCACGCAGCGAAATAAAACTAACGTCGATCACTACAATATCTGGGGCCGATGACAGCTCCTGCATATCGCGAATATCGGTCTGCTCATGCAATTCAATCTGCGGATTGCCGTGGAGTGACGGATGCAGCTGATCCGTCCCGACATCTACCGCAATCACCTTTTCGGCGCCGTGTTGCAACGCATAATCGGTGAATCCACCGGTTGAGCTCCCCACATCCAGCACCGTTTTGCCGCGAAAATCTAGACTGAGCTTTGCTGCTGCCGAAGCGAGCTTCAACCCCGCCCGCGACACATATTGCTCATCTGTTCTAAGCTCAATAGTCGCATCATCGCGCACCAAAGCGCCCGGCTTCGTCACTGCTTGGCCATTCACAAAAACCTTACTGAGCCGAATCCAACTCTCGGCCTGACTACGCGTCGCGACCAACCCGCGCGCGGTCACCATCTGATCAAGTCGTTGCTTCTGTTGCATAAAATTAGTGTACGTTCTCGCAAAGCTATAATAAAGCGTCTCTTTGGCGTGAGCTATTTTCGAGGGTTACCCCTGCCCCTAGTGGAGCCGGAAATCTCATCTTTTGAGACCTTGGACTCAAAAGTGGGATTCCCGCGCGTGAACGCCCTCGAAAATAGCTCACGCCGAAAAGACGTCTTTCACCAAGTCGTACTCTCTGAACAATTTGCCTAAAGAAGCTTACTAACTCTTGAGAGAAATCTAAGTCAGAGGACGACTTTTAAAAAACTTCCATTCGGCAGGCTCAGATCAGCCCTTCACCCGCTCGCGGTAAGCCCCGGTGGCCGTGTCGACAGAAATCACATCGCCTGTCTTCACAAAAGCCGGCACCTTCACGGTAGCGCCCGTCTCAACCGTAGCATCCTTCTGCACCGAACTCGTCGTATCACCCTTCACTACATCCTCGGTGTACGTCACCAGCAGCGGCACGTTCTTTGGCAATTCAACATTAATTGGGCTGCCGTCGAAGAATTGCAACTGGATCACATCACCTTCTTTGAGGTACTTACTGCCGTCGCCAACCAAATCCGCCGAGACCTCAAACTGCTCGAACGTATCTTGGTTCATGAAAAAGAACGTTGTACCGTCGGTGTACAAATATTGCACATTCTGGTTATTGACGTCGGCGCTCTCCAGCTGTTCGTTACCCTTAAAGGTCTTCTCAAGCACCTTGCCGTCGAGCAAACTCTTGATACGAACGTTCACAATCGAACCGCCGCGGCCCATCACCTTTTGGCTGTACTCAACGACACGATACGGCACGCCATCCAACTGAAAAAGCGTCCCCTTTTTGAGTTCGGTAATACTCAGTCCCATCGGTGTAGACTCGTTTAATTGTTCGCGATGAACGGCATCAAAGCAATGTGCCGCGCACGCTTAATTGCTACTGCCAGGTGGCGCTGCTCACTCTCGGTGAGACCAGTCTTCTTACGCGTTTCGATCTGTCCGTATACGTTTACATAACGTTGTAACGTCTTGAAGTCTTTGTAGTCAAAATACGCAACATCAGTGCGTGGTTTAAAAATCTTTGCCATGTCTTAAATCCTTTCAAAAATTAGAACGGAATGTCGTCGAGATTGATCGGCTCGTCGCCAATATCGTTAATCACGACGTCGTCCTGCTTGCTTGATGAGGTTGAGCTGCCCGTGCTCTGCGCGCCGCTTGAAGCGCCCCCACCAAAGCCACCACCGCCAGCACCCTGTCCGCCACCAACAAAGTTGAAGTCCTCAACGATTACTTCGATCTTGCTGTGTTTTTGACCATCCTTTTCCCAGCTGCGCTGTTCCAAGCGGCCACTGACCAGCACTGGTCGACCCTTTTGCAAATACTGCGCCATGATCTCGCCGGCCTTACCCCAGACTACACAATCGATGTAGCTGACGCTTTCCTGCTGCGAACCATCCTGGCCGCGCCAGGTGCGGTTTACCGCGAGTCCGAAGCTAGTTACACTTTGGCCGCTCGGCGTCGCACGCGTCTCTGGGTCACGAGTCAGGTTTCCCATCAAGATTACTTTGTTAAACCCCTTCGCCATATATCCCCCTCACATGTGCCGGAAACCCGGCGCTTAAAGCACTACTCTTTTTCTTTAGCTTCAGCAGACTCGCCGCGCTCAGCAGCCTTCTTAGCCTTGTCGGCTTTCTCAGCTTCTGCTTTGGCGATCTTCTTCAAATCTGGACGCGTAATCAAAAAGCGCAGCACTTCGTCGGTGATGTTCAAAACACTCTCAACCTTACGCACGCTCTCGCCCGGCAATTCCAAGGTGTAGAAAACGTACACGGCCGACTCGTTCTTTTTGATCGGGTACGCCAGCTTGCGCTTGCCCCAGTTGTCGGTGTTAGTTACTTTACCGCCATTATCGGTAAAGATTTTTTCGACACGCGAAGTTGCTTTTTCCAGGTCGATTTCTAGATCTGGGTGATACAACACCGCCACTTCGTATTGGTTCATGGCACTCCTTCCATTGGCCTCGGCCCGGCTGCCCTGTGTGCGCCGAGCTGAATGAGTTAATAACAGAGGTCATTATACTACGTCCGCGGTGTCCTCGTCAACCGAACACAATCCAACCAGACTCAGACACAATCGTGGTGATGCCGTAAAACGATCCAAGCCGAAAGGTATCCCCAGGGACGCCATCCGGTCGGCACATAGCCTCCCATTGGTCGGTCGGACAGCCCTGCAACCACGGTTCGCCGGCGTCTTTGATGTCCCTATAATATGTCTTGAGTTCAGGATCAACCCAATCCAGCTCGCCGGGTGTTACATGATCGGTAAACAGCCTGCCATCAAGATGGCCAACTTCATGGCCAACCACTGCCGCATGAAAGCCACTCAGTTCATCTTCTTGCCGTTTGCCCTTCAGATCCGTCCATTGCACCTGTACTTGAGACGGGCGGGTCACGGAGCCAACGACGGGGCCGCACGAGAAACAGCCTTCGCGATTGGTTGACGTAGGCGCATCTTCAGGAACGTGAAGCGAGGGATTGATCATCACTGTTGGTTCATCGCCTTCGATTTTTGCCAGGAGTACCTGCTGCGTAAAGCCCATCTGGTTAGCGGCCAAGCCCACGATACTTCGTCCAGCGGCTTTTTCCGCGTCGTACGCGCGCATGAGACTGCCCACAAGGTTATGAGTGGCTCGACTTTGAACCGCATCTCGTTCAATTGCCGCGGCTGGCTGTCGGAGCGCCGGGTGGTGCGTCGCCACCATGCCGAGTATCTGACTACGCCTATAACTCTCAAGAGTTCCTTCACTTGGCCGGCGCCAATGTTCTGGCAAAGTCAAGCCTGCAGGAGGTTCGACATACCTAATCCTACTATCATAGTTCGTCATGCATTCTCTCTTAAAGAGATTATTATAACATATACTGTCTACAATACTAGTACTCGTCGCGGTCAGCTTATTCCTGCGAAGAAGCGATTGCCGTTCCGGTGTCGGCATCGCCGCCAAAGACTTCGTCGAGCGAGCTGACCAGCACTTCACGCGGACGGGCGCCGTCGGCCGGGCCGACTATGCCCTGTTCTTCCATGGTTTCGATCAGGCGCGCGGCGCGGCCGTAGCCGATGCGCAAGCGGCGCTGCAGCAAGCTGGTGCTGGCTTTTTTGCCTTCGATGACGACGCGAATGGCGTCTTTCCACATGTCGTCGTCGCCCGATTCGCCACCGTTTTCGGCGACCACCACACCACCCTTGCCGATCTGTACGACCTGGCTAACGACTTCATCGTCGTACTGTGGCGGGCGTTGCATACGGATAAAGTCAGTGATCTTGGCCGTCTCTGGCTCGTCGATAAAGGCGGCTTGTACGCGCTTGGGCTTCGGCATATCGGCAGTCAACAGCAGCATGTCACCGCGGCCGAGCAATTTCTCGGCGCCCATTTGGTCGATAATCGTGCGCGAGTCAACCTGGCTAGCCGTCGTAAAGGCAATCCGGGCCGGCACGTTGGCCTTAATCAGACCGGTAATAACGTTGACACTCGGGCGCTGCGTAGCCAGCACCAAGTGGATACCGACAGCACGAGCCTTTTGAGCGATGCGTACGATCAGCGCTTCGACGTCGCGCCCGGCAATCATCATGAGGTCGGCCAACTCGTCAATCACAATGACGATGTAAGGCATACCCTCTTCTTTTTTGAGCAAGTTGTACTCGTTAATGTTGCGCTTACTGACTTCGGCGAGCGCCTTGTAACGCCTTTCCATCTCAGCCACGGCCCATTTCAAAGCGCTGATACACTTCTCTGGCTCAGTAATCACCGGCGTGAGCAAATGGGGGATGTCATCATACGGCTTGAGTTCCACCTGCTTGGGGTCAACCAAGATAAGCTTGAGGTCGGACGGCGAATTGCGGTACAGAAGGCTGGTCAAAATGTCATTGATCATGACGGACTTACCAGACCCGGTCTGACCGGCGACCAGCAAGTGCGGCATTTTGGCAAGGTCTGCCACAACTGCCTTACCCGCGATATCTTTACCGATAGCGAAGCTCAGTGGCCCTTCCTGCTCACCCCATTCGCGGGCCTGCAAGATGGAACTCAGGCGAACCGTCGCGCCCTTAATATTCGGCACCTCAATACCGACTGCACGCTTGCCCGGAATCGGCGCTTCAATACGAATGGAGTGCGCTGCAAGATCGAGTGCTAAGTTGTTCTCAAGTTCCACAATTTTGGTGAGCTTGACGTTGGTTGGCGGCTTCATAGTGTACTGCGTTACGCGCGGGCCAACATTCGCCCCTTCCATCTCAACATCTATATTGAAGTTAGAAAACGTGTCGTGAATAATTTGCGCGTTGGCATTGACGTTGCCGGGGTCGGCTTTATCTTGTTTTTGGTCAAGCAGGTCTTGGCCGGGTAGTTTCCAATCCGGGTCGCTTGCGGTGGTGAGTGCCTGGTGATTTTCGTTGGTTGTCAGCTTCTGTGCAGAATTCTTGAACGACGTTAGGCGCGCAGGAGCCTTTTCTTCATCAACGTGCTCGACAGGAACGCCTTCGTTGAGCTGGAAGTTACGCTGCTCGGCACGAGCTTTGAGTTCGCCAAGGTCAGTGTCATCACCAGCTTTGCGCCGGAACAAGCCAGACAACCGTAGCAATATCATCGGTGAAATACCAAATGCAAAGAAAACCGCCAGCATTGCCAAAATGAGAAATAGCAAGCTGGCTGGCAGCTTGTCGAGCAGATGCAACACAGCGCCGCCGAGCAGCTTCCCTGTTTCGCCACCATGGCTGCCGACAATTCCAGTGTCGGTTTTGCTCGCCGACAGGCTAAACAAAAAGCTCGCCGTAAACGCCACGAGTGTAATAATCCCGATCAGTTTGCTACGGGCGATGCGGTGGTCTTCGGTCTTAAACTTCGAAGCTCCCCAATACACCAACACGAGCGGCAATAAATACGCGGCCCAGCCAAAAACGACGTAGCCGGCATGGAACAGTCCCTTTGGCAAAGGCCCGCCGGTGCCAAACCCACCCAGCAAGACGAATAACGCCAAAACGCACAACAGGATGGCGCCGGCTAGCGGCCAAAACGGAGACCGCTCAGCGACCTCTACTTTCTTCCTGCGTGTTTGTTTTTTTCTCTTGGCCATAGCGTTTTTATAGTATACCAGCTTACCCCTTATGGCAATCTGAAGATACTATAGCAAAATTTACAACTATTGTCAAAGTTTGTCATGTTGTATGTCGGTATCGCCACAACCGCTACATCCTAAATCTGTCCAGTCCAATACGGAGCGCTTCTACTGCCACTATACAAGTCTCTAGCTCAGCTGCCATCTCTTCTAGAAAAAGTTGGCGATTTTGATTATTGCGAGCCGCTCCGCCACTATTAGCAGGCCACCTGCTTGGAGGGTCAATAAAATACTCGGGCACTAGCATAAAGGTGTCGAGAAATGCCGTAAATGTTCGATTGACGGTAAGTAACTTGCCTAGAATTTCAGGTGACAGCGCTTCTTTATAAAGACCGATCTTCTCTCGTAGTTCGAGTCTTGTGAGCTGTAAATTAGTATGCAGATTTTTCCAGTCGGCGGTACTCATACGTCCCAAGCCTTTTAGTGGCGTCTCGAGAGTAATTTTTCGCAAGTACCATGCGACAATATTGGCCCCTACCACTTCTACGTTCGGTGATTCTGTCATGAACCCAGACACGCCAAACCCCAGAGGGTTGGCAAACGACGTCACTAAGCCGTTCGAGAGCACAAAAAGATCATCTTTTGCTAGCTGACGCACCTCACGCCACTTTATTCTTTGGCTACGCTCTATTAGAAAGTCTACGAAGAATACCGTGAAAATGAGCATAAAAAACTCTACGCACAGCCCCATCCAGAGATCCCGACTATGTGGATAGCAACGCGCAACCCAATAGCACACTAAAGCAGACACGAAAAGCACGGTCGCTATCGCGACTTTCGCTCTATCTATCGTGATCTGTTTGTGAAAAGACACGGTAACGGTAACTTATACCTAAAATCTATTCTTATTCAGTCGATGCGGGCGTCTTGGGTGAGCAAGCGCTCACGCATTTGCTGGAAACGTTGCTCTTGTTCGCGGGCGAGCTCTTCGGGGGTCTTTTGCTTGGGCTGGTCGGTGTTTTTGGCGCCGTTTCCGTTGCTCTGGCGGCCGCCTTCCTGCTTGCCGCCACCAATGATGTTAATCACGGGGATCACGATCGGGCTGCCTTGCGTTTGCTCAAACAAGTAGTGAGTTATGTGGTCCTTGAGCTCCAGTTTGAAACGATCGAGATCGACGCGCTTGAAACGCTGTTGCACGGCACGCTTCAGCTCAAACCGCAGACCATTCATCAGCTCTTCGTTGTCACGGATGTAAATGTAGCCGCGACTGATAATGTCAGGGCTGGTGAGCAAATTGCCGGTACGTTTGTCGATGGTTAACACAACTGCCACCAGGCCTTCTTCGCTCAGTAATACGCGGTCTTTCACCACCACGTTGCTAACGATTGCGCCGGTTTGATCCACCAAAATCGTACCGTTCGGAACATTGGCCTCGATTTCCATCTTGTCTGGCGTCAGAGCAATAACATCACCGTTTTCAGCGTTGACGCAGTTGCCTCGGGGGATGCCCTGCTCAATGGCGATGTCGATGTGGCGTTGCTTGACGCGGTACGCGCCGTAAATGGGGATAAAGAACTTGGGACGAGTGAAGTTAATCATGTCCGCATATTCGTCGCGCGAAGCGTGACCAGAAACGTGCAGCGGACCAACGTTATCCAGCTCGTGGTTGCGGTGCTCGAAAACATGCACACCTTTACGCGTAAGGTTGTCGACCATGGTGCCGATGAGCGCGTCGTTGCCACTTTCGGGGATTGGCGTGGAACTCAGAATGACCGTGTCATGTTCATGCAGTTTCACATGTTTGTGGTCGCCATTGGCCATGCGCTGCAGCGCGGAACTCGGCTCGCCCTGGCTTCCAGTACAAACTACCACCACCTCGGTGTCTTTGAGAGTCGGCACACTGGCAATCGGTACAAATGTGCCCTTCGGCACGCGCACAAAGCCATGTGTCACGGCCATTTCCAGCGTACTGATCATGCTGCGACCATCCATCGCCACTTTGCGGCCATGGTGCACGGCAGCATTAATAATCATCTGCACACGGTTCATGTTCGTACTAAACAGGCCGACGAAAATACGACCGGGCGCCTGGTCGATAATATCGATAAAGCTCTGCTCAATCGTACTTTCACTGGGGGTGCGTCCGGCACGTTCCACGGTCGTACTTTCGCTGAGCAGCGCCAAAACGCCTTCTTGACCGAGCTCTTGCAGGCGCTCGACGTCACTTCGCTCGTGGTCCAAGGGATTCGGGTCGAGACGGAAGTCGCCGGTGTTAATGATGCGCCCTACTGGCGTGTCCAATACGATACAAGTGCTTCCCGGAATAGAGTGCGTAATACGCACCAGCTCAACAAAGAACTGGCCGACCTTCAAGCGTTCATGTGTGGTTTCGTTCATCGTGACGGTCTGGAGTTCAAAACCGTCGGGCATCGGCAGGCCAAAATTTTGGAAAATCTCTTCGACGCGCCCAATTGTAAACTTACTACCGAAAATCGGTGCCGGAAAACGCGGCACGATGTGTGGCAGACCGCCAATGTGGTCGAGGTGACCATGCGTAATAATGTATGCGCGTAGCTTGTGGGCGATGCTCTCAAGATAGGTCGTGTCAGCAATGCCGTAGTTGATGCCGGGCAAATCGACACCAAGGTCGTTGCCACAATCCATGACCACCGCGTCGTCCATGTACTCGATGAGCATCATGTTCTTAGAACCACCGCCGTCCATACCACCCAGACCGATAATCTTCAATCGTGGACTGTCATCAATCACATTTGCTCGGCCAGGACGCATTGGTGCCGTTGGCTGGGCCGCGGCGTACTGATTGGCAATCTTTTGTGCGTCCATCTGGCTGCGTTTCTGTGCGCGTACTGCTGCACCGCGGGAAACATTCGGACCGCCGCTCATGCCACCACCCTGTTGGTTGCCATTGCTGCGACCTTGCCCGCCACCGTTGCCGCCGCGACGCTGGCCGCCACGGTTTTGTCCTTGCCCATTCTGGGCGCGCGGCGGCCGCTTGCCGCGGTCATCTTGGTTAGTATTTTGTGGTGTATTGTTTTCTGGTTCCATAGTTATTCTCTTATCCTTTCAAATTCTGCAAAATCAAATTATGGTCGCCGAGCACCGCTGTCTTGGTTTCGAGGGTCACCCCTGCCCAAGTGGAGCCGGAAATCTCATCTTTTGAGACTTGAGGCTCAAAAGTGGGATCCCCGCGCGTGAACGCCCTCGAAACCAAGACAGCGGTGCTTGACGACCAGCCACAGAAGTGCCGAGCTTGGCTGAGATCTTCCGTTTTATCTTTCATCATTAATCTTCTTTAAAATTGCCGGAATCCTTGCAAAATCGTCCACTAACGTCTGACGCATCGAGCCATTGTACAGCGCCGCAGCCGGATGGAACAGCGGTAAAATCACTAGCGTCATCTCGCCTTGGCCGTCGCTCGTACGCACCCGAATGCGCTGCGGCTCGCCATGAACCTTACTAATTTGCAGACCCGGCAGGAAACAGTTCATACTGTGTCGCCCGAGCGTCACTACCACTTTAGGCTGAATCACTTCCAACTGGGCCTGCAAATACGGCAAAAATGCCTTCTTCTCCCCGGGAAACGGATCACGATTATCTGGCGGACGATACTTCAAGATACTCGTAATATACACATCTTCTCGCTTGAAACCGATACCGTTCAGCATCTCTTCTAAGAACTTGCCTGAAGCACCTACAAACGGCCTTCCAGTCAAATCTTCTTGCTTACCTGGCGCCTCACCGATAAAGAACAACGGCGCATCTGGGCTACCCTCGCCAAACACCATATTCGTAGATGTTTCGGCTAGCTCCAGGCAAATCTTGTCTGCCACAATCCGTGCCTGAATTTCATCAAGTTGTTGCTGCTTTGTTTTCATGATTTTCGCCGCTCTACCAAATATTGAAACAGCGTTCGCAAGTCCCGGCCCATCTGCAGCGATCGCACCACCATCACAACACCGAGCACACTAAAGACGATCGTGAACAACAAATTACCATCGTGGTTCACAAAAAGCGCTTCGCGCACAAATGCCAGCAAAAGCAAGCCGATAAAGAACAGCACCACAGCACTTATACACAGCAATATGCCAATTATCCACAACGTCCGCGTACGATAGGACAGCAGCCGTTGCCACGAGGGGCTGACCAGCTTCTCTGCCGTAGACGGAGTGGCTGGCGTTTTGTTCGAATCTTTGTTGCTCATACTTTGCGCCACTTTACTACATACACCAAGCGGTTAATCCCAAAAATAAGTAACACGAGGGCTAGAAAATACTGTTGCAAGCTGCCGGTGTCCAGCGCACGCAAGACGATCGGATAGATCAGCATCAGACTGAGCAGTCCCAAAATCACCGCCGAACCACGTCGGCTATACCACACTGTCTTGAGCGATCCCGATTCAGCGTCGACAGCGGAAATAGTACTCACGCCAGATGCTCCAAAAAATACACCCCGCCCAAGACAGCAGTCATGCTACTTCTTCTCTCCATTTAATTCGCGAGCCGCTGCCTTCATACTGAGCTGCAACCGGCCGCGGTCATCGATCGCCACCAGCTTGACCGTCACCCGATCACCCTCTTTGAGGACGTCGCTCGGCTTATTCACTCGCTCTTCACTTATTTCTGAGACGTGCACCAGGCCGTCTTTGCCCGGCAAAATCTGCACAAAGGCGCCGAAGTCTAGCACGCTCACCACTGGTACATCTTTGTAAATCTGACCAACTTCGGGGTCTTCGGTGATGCCCTTGATCCACTGAATCGCCTTCTCGATTGACGCGCCGTCCGGGCTGGCGATCATAATCGTACCGTCGTCCTTGATGTCGATTTCGGCGCCAGTTTCGGCGGTGATCTTCTGAATGGTTTCGCCACCCTTGCCAATCACCTCACGGATCTTGTCGGGGTTGATTTTGATGCTTTCGACGCGGGGGGCGTACGGGCTCATCGTAGTGCGTGG
>Ga0105241_10001549_pt1 | contig 17620 bp, 19 predicted proteins | sample KBSC64metaG_FD_80422 | JGI IMG/M metagenome (GOLD analysis project Ga0105241, IMG submission 80422) | Corn rhizosphere microbial communities from Kellogg Biological Station, Michigan, USA - KBS C6-4 metaG | ecosystem: Host-associated > Plants > Roots > Rhizosphere > Soil | place: Michigan, USA... | reverse complement strand
TGCGCAGGTCCGCGATCGCGCGCGGCACCATTATGCTGGCGATGCTCGGCACCGAACCGATTTTGAGTTCCGTCTCGGCACCGCGCTGGACTCGCGAAATCACAAACTGCAGATCTTCGATCTTGTCATAGACGCCGTTGATCTGGCTGAAAATCGCATTGGCTTGTGGTGTCGGGCTGTACCGGCCTCCTCTACGGCTGAACAGCTTGACTCCGACGGACGTCTCGGCGTGCTTCATCACCCGGCTGACACCAGGTGACGAAACGTTGAGCAGACGGGCCGCACCTCCAACCGTGCCCGTCACCATGATCGCCCGGATGACTTCGATTTGACGCAGCGTAAGCATCGACGCACACTTTTACTTTCGTCGTGTCGGCGGATCGCAAGTAAGATTTTTAGCGACGAGTTCGCCGGGATCGTTCTGCCGAAAAGGCATCGCGACTGCGTCGGCTCGCTCGGCCGCGGCCAAAACCGGATCCGACGCCATGCTTGGTCCCCCCTCTACGGTCAGCATAATGTTCCCCGCTCCTATGGTCAGCACAATATGATGATGGCGCAGGTGCATATTGCGGATGCTGACCATCTGGTGCATGCAGTTCCTTGGCCTGATGAAAGAAATCGTACGTCATTGCAGGCGGGCGGGCGGACACTTGGCTCAATGGGAGAATCCCTACAGCCACTTGGTGCCCGCTGGTCCAGATCCCGCGTACCTGACACAAGACCGCGACACCAAGGGACTATTGTCCGGCATTGTTAGGACGGCGGAGTTCATGTCATCCTCCGTTCAATAGTCACGCGGTCTAGAGGAGCGAGCGCAACATGAGTGCTTATCTACGGCGTCAGCTTACGGACTACGTGGAATACCATCGCGACCCCATGAACTGCGCCTTGCACGTCGTCGGCATCGTGATCCTGTTCCTGGGGGCAGTTCTTCCCCTCAGTCTGTTGCCTGTCTCGGTGTTTTGCCTTCAGGTCAATTTGGGGATTCTGTTGGCCATTCCAGTACTGATCTATTGGATCCTGCTCGACATTCCGATCGGCCTGGCAATCGCCGGCGCTGCCGCAATTCTGCTCTTTACGGCCGCGACAATCGCGAGCCACGCGAGCGTCATGGTTGTCTGGGCAATCTCGATTGTGTTGATTTTGATCGGTGTGGCGATGCAAATTATCGGGCATCAGGTGTATGAGCGCCGCCAACCGGCCCTTATGGACAATCCCACTCACCTCCTCCTGGGTCCGGTGTTCGTGATGGCAAAATTGTTCATTTCACTCGGTTTCAGGCGCGATCTTGCTGCGATAATCCAACAGGGATCGAACTCGGTCTACCAAAGCCAGGGCGGCGTGCAGCAAGATCGATGACCTGCGTTCTTGTCACGGGCGGCAGCGGCTTCATCGGCCAGCATTTGGTGGCAACGCTCGTCGCGAGCGGCCGGCAAACGCGCGTTCTCGATGTACGCCCTCCGGGGCGCGCCGTGGCAAATGCACAGTACATCAAGGGCTCGGTACTCGACCGCGAATTGGTCGATCAGGCACTCGATGGGGTCAACGAAGTTTACCATCTTGCCGGCCTGCCTGGCATGTGGGTCGCGCGTAAGGACGACTTTCATGCCGTCAATTGCCGCGGCACCGAGGTTGTCATTTCGGCCGCGCGCAAGCGTGGTGTTGAGCGGTTGCTCCATTGCTCGACCGAATCCATTCTGTTTCGTTCCTCGCCATCGGGAGAGGCCAACGTCGAAGATATCTTGCTAACCGCGGACGACATGCCGGGTCCCTATACACGGTCGAAATTGCTCGCCGAGAGACTGGCGATGGAAGCCGCCGCATCCGGCTTTCCGGTGGTTATCGGCAGCCCAACAATGCCGATCGGACCTCATGACCATAACCTTACACCGCCAACGGCGATGATCCGGCGTTTTCTAGGCAAGCGTTTTCAGTTTTATCTCGATTTCGTTCTGAATCTCGTCGACGTGCGCGACGTCGCAGCGGGCCTGATCCTCACCATGGAACGCGGAAAGGTCGGCCAACGGTATATTCTCGGTGGCGAAAGTATTCCTCTCAAAAAGCTTCTCCAATATGTGGCCGCGATCAGCGGCCGCGATAGCCTTCGCGTTCCCGTTCCGGGGCAGCTTGCCGAGGTGACTGCTGCTATAATGGAGTTCATGGCCGATCACGTAACGCGCACCCCCCCTTCCGCCACGGCAGAGGCCGTCCGGATCGCATTGCGATCTACAGCCCTCTCGACGGAAAGAGCGCAGCGGGAGCTTGGCTACGCGCCACGGCCTATTGAATCCGCTCTGCGCGAAACCATAGCCTACCTGGCCGACGCACGTGCCGCTTAGTCTTCACCAAATTTTTGCCTCGGTCTGGAGCGGATGGCTTGCCACCTGGCCGACCCAGCTGATTGCTCTCATCTGGATTGGTTGGCTTGTCAGTTGGACGTTGGGATCGTTCTGGGCGGCTCGAACGGTCAAGCGGCCACTAACCTGGCGTGCCCGGGCTCACAGGCTTCCCATTATTATTGGAGGATTGCTGCTTACGCCGTGGATTGCGCAGATCCTGGGCGAACGCCCGCTATGGAACGCCGGCAACGGCGTTACCTACGCGCTTGCAATTGTTGTCCTGGCCGGAGTCTTGTTCACGTGGTGGGCACGAATTCATCTCGGACGTTTTTGGTCGAACGAGATCACGCGGAAAGAAGGCCATCGGGTCATCGATACCGGTCCGTATAGCCTTGTCCGTCATCCGATTTACACCGGACTCATCGCCGGCATATTGGCGACAGGCGTGGCCGTCGGAACGGCGACGGCCATTCTCGGTGCGGTACTGATTTCCTTTGGCTTGTCCGTGAAAGCGCGTGAGGAAGAAAAGTTTCTTACCTCGGAGCTCGACCCGAGCGCATACGAGTCCTACCGCCGCCGGGTTCCGATGCTTGTACCCTTCGTCTAAGAGCCGCGGTCTCGCGCCAAGGCCGGCAATCTAAAGCGAGGAGAGGATCGCGTTAATGACTTTCTGCTGTATGATCTCGTTCTTGTCGATCGTTATGTGACCGACGCCACCAGGCGTATTCTCGACATCGACGTTCGACAGCTCTCCCTGCAGGTTTTTTCCTCGAGCAACGCGTGTGCCCGCGCCATTGCCGATATAGAAATTGATATAGCGGCCGACTTTACCTGTCAGCGTCGTTTGAAACACGGAATCCAGACCAATGGCCAATTTGACCGGAGCGCCGAGCCTGGTCAGGCGCTCGACCATATCCGGCAGAACCGTCGCACCGGAAGAATGCCCGACCAAGATAATGGTCCGCACCTTTCCACTCTTGTATGCGGCCGCAGCGTCGTCCGCGACCGACGACCAGAGGAGATAGTTCGTTACCGTGGTCTGAATGCCCCGCTGCTCCAGCTTGTATGCGATCTGGTCCATGCCCATTGAGAAGACGTTAAGCACGCCCCTGAGCAGATAAACGTGAGCGGTTGGTTTTGAAGTGGATGGTCCCTGCGCGCGGGCACCGCCAGGAACTGCGAGCAGCAGGGCTATAGCTGCGAACGCCGTCAGCGGACGCAGCCATCGCCGATGTGCAAACGTGCCGGCAAATCGAAAGCATCCACCATCCAGTCTCATTGAATTTCCCTCTTGAGCTGCGCCCCAATGCGTCGCGGCCAGATATACCGTCCATCGCGCACACCGATTTTAGCGGCATCGGCCCAGATTCCAAGCATATTACGGGGTTTTTCGGCGCGTTAAAATCTGCTTACTCAACTGACATGGATTACCCCGCCCAAAGTGCCAATCGTGCAACACCTCTTCGTCTATTGGAGTACGTCCAAATTGGCCCGGAGGATCGTTATGAGCGATATGCGGATATCCACCAGCACGACCATGCAGATCGGCGAGGCGGCGCGCGACAACATTGCGGCCGGCATCTGGTTCGCCGTGCTTGCCGGCTCGCTTTTCCTGACTGCCCAGTCAATTTTGATGACGACCGGTCTCATGCTTGAGCTGACCGCGGCCTATTCGACCTTCGTATTGTGCGGGAAGTCGGCTCGCAGCCCCTTTGTGCACGCCATACCTTATGCATTCGCGCTCGCAGGCGCAGTCTTTCTTTGTCTCGCTCCCGATTTCCACAATGCCATCGAGGCCAGCCTGGTGTTTCTGGGGGTTACGGCGTTGATGCACGGATCTGTCGTCTACAGCGCGCTAAAAAACCCGCGTGAGACGGAAGACCCGGTATACGCCAGCGCGACCTGACGTCGTCTCAACTTCAATCCGCTAAAGGGCAGCGCAGCCGCTAGTTGCGGCGCGCCGCCGGATCTCGCGTCATGTTCTTGGCAGCAAGTTCGTCGAGATACTCCTGCCAGTACGACGCGTGGTTGCGCCCAAGGTCGTGCAGGTAGTCCCAGCCGAAAATGCCGGTGGAATGCAGATCGTCGAAGACGAGGCGCACGGCATAATTGCCCACCGGCAAAACCTCAATAATCTCGACATTCCGCTTGCCGGGGACGGTCTTTCGCTCTTCTTCCGAATGGCCTTGTACTTCCGCGCTCGGACTCTTGACCCGCAGGTACTCGGCCGGCAATTCGAAGCGTTCCCCGCTGTCGAAGGTAACGATCAGGACCTTGCGGTCCTTACGCAGCCGCAATTCGGTCGGCCAGACTTGTGCATCAGTCATCAGTTTACGAACCGTACGGTACCGGCAGCACTGAGGTCGTAGCCGCCAAGTTCACGCCCACGCGTGGCGAAATCCGGCGAATGGAAAAACTTCAGCAAGGACTGCAACGGAGAATGGAAATAGTCGCGCTGGCGCATCACCAGGTCGAACGGCTCCCAGACAATCGGGATAAAATCGAGCCCGGCCGCGTTTGCGACGCTGCGCGTGGCAATGCCGGTATCGGCGCGGCCGGCGCGAATTGCCTGCGCGATGTCAGGGCCGGTTGGGCAGACAGGTACAACGGAGGCAAGTTGGTCCAGGGCAATGTCGGCGCGATGTGATAGCGCCAGGAGCAGCAGCTGCGCACCGGCGCCTTTCGGCCGCATGGCGATGCGCGCACGTTTTTTGCGGATATCCTCGATCGAGCCGAGCTTGAGTGGATTTCCTGGTGCGGCCAGAAATCCCTGCTCGCGGCGGCAAAACGCAATCATCACGGCGTCCTGCAGTTCGTTGCGGCTTCGCAAGACATCGACATTGGCATCGGCTTCGATGTCGTCCAGGGCATGCAAATGAATTGCAGCGGCAATGGTTTCCCCGGCGGCAAAACGGGAAAACCCCGCCTCGCTGCCGAGCGCCAGGGTCGCCAGTCCCGAGCCGCTTTCGCGAAGGGCCCATTCAAAAAGCGGATCATGGCTGCCGCTGACGATGAGCGCTGCGTCCGGGCGCGTCATACCTCCTGGCCGCGAGATACTGGAGGCGAGCCAATGATCAAGTTCGGCTTTCGGAAACAACCATCGGCCGGTGACCTTCGTGCAGGGCACCGTTCCCTCCGCCACCATTTCGTAGATCTTGCGTTCCTTGAGCCTGAGATAGGCGGCAGCCTCGGCCGTGGTGAAAAGCTGCATGACCTTGACCTGCACCGATATGCACCGGTTTTAGGATGCCCAAAAGCACAAAAATAACAAGGGCCTGCACAAGGAGGCGGGCCGGGCAGTTTTGATTAATGAGTTCTTTCTCGCCGGACCGCTGAACGGCCAATCGATTTAGCGATTTAGCCAATTTTTCCGATTATTTGAGCGCAATTCACAGGAGTAGTGACAGTGGCAGAACGCCGTAAAGCGGGGCGCTCGCGTGTACTGAAGAGCGCAAAACTTGTTTTGGGTCGGTCAGCGATCATCGATTGTATCGTGCGCAATGTGACCAATAGCGGCGCGCGCATTCAGATCGCAAACACGGTTGATCTGCCGAAAGAGTTCGAGATGACTTTCGACGGCGGCTACTCGATCCGGCCGTGTCGGCTCGTCTGGCGCACAGTGACTGAAACAGGCGTGGAATTCGTCCAGGCGGCGTGACGGGACTTGCGGCCTCGGTCGGCGCACTGGCCGTTGTGCCGCAAAGGGAGTACGCAACAACTAGGGGCGGGTAGCGGCCCACCGAAGCGCAATCGGACCGAGCAGGACGCCAGCCGCGAGCAGCGAGAATGCGGCGAGCCAGCCGGTCGCGGTGGCAGGCCCACCCGCGGCGTCAAGTGCTACGCCCGTGGCCCAAGCGCCCAGAGCCGAAAGTCCGAAGCCAACAGTCGAATGCAGAGCCATCGTCGCGCCTCGACTAGCGGGGATCGCGCTCAGGCTCATACCAGCGGTGAGCGATCCAGAGTCGCCGGGAACCGTGACGCCGTAGAGCAGCACCAACGGCAGGAGCAAGAGCGCCGACAGCGTCGCGCTGCATCCGATGGCGATTGCCACCGCCGCGGACGCAAACATGATCACCGAAATCGCACGGCGGCGTCCGAAGCGGATCGAAGCCTCATTCCCAAGAATGCTGGCCGGGAGCGAAAGCAATGTGACAAGCACGCTGACAGCAATAGGCCCAAGCAGCGCTCCGCCATCGTTACGTGCAACCACAAAGGTCCAGAACGCGACGATCCAGGTCCGCATGCCGTAAAGCTCAAAGCAATGCGCGCCATATCCGAAAATGTATCCAAGCGCCGCGCGGTTGCGGAACACGGGACGGAAATCGAGTGGGTGGCCGGGCGATGGCTTCGGATTGAAAGGCGCGAGCAGGAAGCAAACGATCACCATCGCAAGCGGCGCAACTCCGGTGACGAAAAAAGCGGTCCGCCAGCCATAGAAATCTGCAACAAGCTGCGAAACAAGAAACGACAAGCCCACACCTACCGAAAAACTTGAGGTGTAGAGAGTAACGCTGCGGGACGTATCGCCCGATGGCAGCCTGTCGGTCAGGGCCTTGAGGCCCGGCATATAGGCTCCGCCGAAGCCAGCGCCCGCCACCGCCCATATCAGGGATGCCGACAAGAGGCCGTCAGCGAAAAATCCGAATGCAATGGTCGCCAGGCCGCTGACGGCAGAGCCAGCCAGCAGAATGCCGCGCGCGTCGAAACGATCCGTGAGTGCGGTCAGAACCGGGACCGCGAGCATGTATCCAAATGCGTATGCGCTGGCCATCAAGCCAGCCTGTCCCGCACTCAGGTGCCACAGCGGCATCAGGTGCTGCGCCATGATTGCTGGGACCACAACATGTGGCAGCAGGTTGCAAACCTGAGCGAGGCACATGGCGGTCACTAGCGTTCGCCCGTGCAACGTCATTTGGCTTTAAAGGCGCGCGCCGGTAACAGGAGATTTGCGCCACAGCCACCCGCTGACGATCACCGCAGCCGCTGCGCCGATGGCTTGCGCTGCCAAGAACGCGGGAACATCGGCAGGCGCTATGCCTGCGAACGTGTTGGACAGCGAGCGCGCTACCGTGACAGCCGGATTGGCGAATGAGGTTGAGGCCGTGAACCAATAGGCGGCGGTGATATAGAGGCCCACCGCATAAGGAACGGACGCAGGCGCGCTGGCGAGGCCTCCAAAGATTGTAAGGAGCAGACCGAATGTCGCCACCGCTTCGGAAAGCCATTGACCCGGTCCGGTCCGGACCGTCTGCGAAAGCTGCAGCGGCGATAAATCAAACATCAGGTGAGCCACCCAAACACCAACAACGCCACCGGCTACCTGTGCGGCGATATAGAGAACGGCATCGGTCCAAGCCAGATCGCGGCGGATAGCAAATGCTGCGCTGACAACGGGATTGAAATGCGCACCGGACAGCGGTGCAAAAATCAGGATCAGGACCGTAAGGACCGCGCCGGTAGCGATGGTGTTGCACAAGAGCGCGAGCGCAATATTTCCACCCGCCAGCCGCTGCGCCATGATTCCTGAGCCGACCACTGCAGCAAGCAGCAGTCCCGTTCCAAGCGCCTCCGCAATTGCGCGACGTCGAAGGTCGCCAATCACTGTGCATCCGCCTTAGCAGTGGCACCCTGGCTGCGGCCAATCTCCCGCAGCCGGTTTTGCAGTGTCAATTTATCCAGCGACGCGATAGGCAACGAGGTGAACAGACCGATCCGCTGGTTCAGCATCCGGTAGGCATCCGAGAATGCCTGCCCGATTTGAGCCTCGGTGCCGGTGGCTTCGGCAGGATCAGAAATCCCCCAATGCGCCGTAATAGGCTTGCCCGGCCAAACCGGACAGGCTTCGCCCGCGGCGTTATCACAAACGGTAAAAACGAAATCGAGCGCCGGAGCGCCCGGCTTCGCAAATTCATTCCACGACTTTGAGCGGAAGCCGGACGTGTCGAAGCCCAAGCCCCGCAGCAGCGTCAGTGTACGCGGGTTCACTCGGCCCTTCGGCTGACTTCCCGCACTCCACGCGCGAAACCTGCCGCTGCCGATCTTATTCAGGATCGCCTCGGCGATGATCGAGCGCGCCGAATTACCCGTGCAAAGAAACAGAACGTTGTAGGGCCGGTCAGCCACAGCACGCGCTCCTCTTGGCCATTGCCTTTTCAGGTTCGGATTTCGATGACGTAGTGCAGCCACATCCGGTAGCGCCTTCCGCTTTCGCCTTTTCGTCGTCGGCACAGCATGCATCTGCAGTAGCAGTAGCGGGACCGCCGCAGCAGCCGGAATCCGTTTCGCTGCGCGCTCCAAAATTTGTCGTGCAGACACCGGTTTCCGGCAGCACTAACTGCACGTCGTCCGCCGCCTTGAGATCGCCAGCGAGATAGGCCGCGACAGACCGCACTTGCTCATAGCCGGTGGCCATCAAGAAGGTCGGCGCTCGTCCATAACTTTTGACACCCACCGCAAAATAACCGGGTTCAGGATGAGCAAGCTGACGGTAACCGTGTGGCGGGACGCTGCCGCAGGAGTGCAAATTTGGATCAATGGCGGGACCGAGCGCCTTCGGGCATTCAAGCCATGGGTCCAAATCGAGACGCAATTCCCGCGTCATGTCGAGATCGGGCTGTTGGCCGGTGGCAACAATGATCCGGTCAAATGGGCCTAAGTCTGCGCCGCCGCGTGTGGTCAATCCCGACACGATGACAGCGTTATTTTTAACGGTCACGGCGTCCGCTGAAAAGCCGGTGACGACATTGAGCCGATTGCTTTGCGAAAGCGATTTGAGATCGCTGCCAAGTTTTCCACGCGCAGCAAGGCGATCAGCAGCGCCACCACCGAATACGCGCGTCAGGTCGGTTGCGCGCACCGCCCACGTCAGTTCAATCTGCCTGTCGGCTTCGGCAAGTCGCGCCAGATCGAGCAGAACGTTTGCTGCCGAATGACCGCCGCCAATCACCAGAATGCGTTTGGCTGTGTAGGTGGCGCGGTCGGTGCCGAGAACGTCAGGAATGCCGTATGCGTTGAAATCGGTAGCCTCGGCCTCCCCTATTGCTGGCAGGCCGGACGCGCCAAGTGGGTTTGCGTTCTGCCACGTGCCGGACGCATCAATGATCGCGCGGGCTTGATCCACCCGTACCGCACCATTCTGGACGACCAGCGAAAAGGGACGATCCTCACGGCCCGTCGTCACGACTTTGCCGATGCCTTGCCGCGAGATCGCGTTGACGCTTGTTTTGGTTTCAATGACCGACCGCAATTCCGGTGTTTCGGCCAGCGGGCGCAGATAGGCTTCATAGAGATCGCCACCGGTAGGCAGTCCGTCGCCACGCGGTTCCTGCCAACCGTGCCGTTTCAGAATTGCCCTGGCCGCATGATCGATATTGAGGCTCCAAGGCGAAAAGAGCCGCACGTGGCTCCAGTCGCGCACGTTCGCAGCCACCGTGTCACCGGATTCATACAGCCGCACCGGAATGTTGCGCGCGATCAGATGCGCGGTGGCCGCGAGGCCCACGGGGCCTGCACCAATCACAGCAACCGGCAAGCCGGTTTTCATACGCGCTCCTTCACTCGTTTTTTGGCGGTAACTGGTTCGCGGCTTGGCGTCGTGCATTTCGCCGCAGCGCCTTGGCAGCAATTCTCGGTGAGGTAGGCGAGCAGCCCGTTCATTGCGTCGTAACGCGCCGCGTAGATCATGGAACGGCCTTCACGCCGCACGGTGACCAATCCGGCTTCACGGAGCCGGTCGAAATGGAAGGTGAGAGTGTTTGGCGGCAGACCGAGCGCTGCCGCTACTTCGCCGGCGGGCATTCCGTCCGGTCCTGCCTGCACCAACAGGCGAAAAGTATCGAGCCGATTTTCCTGCGCGAGCGCGGCCAGTCCGGCCAAGGCTTGAGGCTTTTTCATATTTCAGTATTTATCGAAATATCGGCCTCCTGGCAAATTCATTTCCATGATTGTTGAAATAAAAGAGCGTGATGAATGCACTCTGCAGCTGCCAATTTGTGGACAAACTTGAAGTAAGTTGTGTGGGAATTCGGTTCGCAAATTTCATGTTCGCTTTCGCGGTCGACCCAAAGCCGAAATTATGCTGCACAACCACCTGTGGGAGTGCTCCCTTTCAGTCTGCTCGCTTGCCACGTACGATGCCCTATCTTGACTGTCGGGGGCGACGATGAGGCGGCGCGAGTTCATTCGTCTGTTGGCAGGCGCAGGGGTGGCGTGGCCGATCGCAAGCCAGGCGCAGCAACCCGCTGGGCCCGTCATCGGCTATTTGAGCGGGCGTTCACCCGAAGACACGGTCGACGAACTGGCGGCATTCCAAAAAGGACTGAGCGAGGGCGGTTTTGTCAGCGGCGGCAACGTCACCATCGAATATCGATGGGCCCGCGGTGATTACAGCCGTCTGGCAGTTCTTGCGGCCGAACTCGTGCAACGGCGCGTAACCGTCGTGGCGGCGACCGGCGGAGAGAACTCAGCCCGCGCCGCGATGCAGGCGACGGCGACCATTCCCGTGGTATTCGCCCTGGGCGCGGACCCGGTCGAGCTCGGTCTTGTGCAAAGCTTGAACCGGCCAGGCGGCAATGCCACGGGGACGACCATCCTGCTCGGGGATATGGATCAGAAGCGGTTTGGCATTCTGCAGAGGACGATTCCCGGCATCGTTCGCTTTGGTGCACTCGTCAATCCGAATTATCCGCCTTCGGCGGACCAAATTCGCGATCTCGAAAAAGCCGTAACGGACCTTGGCCGACAGGTTTTTGTCGCCAAAGCAAGCAACGATGCGGAGCTGGATGCAGCTTTTGCTGCGCTCTTGCACGAACAAGTTGGCGCACTCCTGGTTGCATCCGATCCATATTTCGATACGCGCCGCAGTCGGATTATTGCTTTTGTGGCACAAAACCGTTTGCCCGCCATTTATCAGTTTCGCGCCTATGCAGTCGAAGGGGGGCTGATCAGTTATGGGCCGAGTATCACCGATGCGTATCGGCAGGTCGGCCTGTACGTCGCACGTGTGTTGAAAGGCGAGAGGCCAGCCGATCTTCCCATTCTGCGGCCGACGAAATTTGATTTCGTCGTCAACCTCAAAACTGCGAAGTCGCTTGGGCTTACGATACCGCCGACCTTGGTGGCTCAAGCCGATGAAGTGATCGAATGAATGCGCCACTGTCCGCTATTGGCCCATAGCGGATTGCGTCGCGAAGTGGATAGACTGTCTAACTGCCTACCTGAGGCCGGTAAGTCCGGGGGACTTACGTGCAAGAGATTACGAACTGGCTTGGGCAACTTGGTCTCGGGCAATACGCGCAGCGTTTTGCTGAAAATGAAATTGACACCTCTGTACTGCCCCACCTGACCGACCAGGACCTCAAGGACATTGGTATCCCGCTCGGGCATCGGCGGAAAATCCTCGCAGCCATCAGAGAGCCTGCGGCTGCGGCGTTGTCGGCCCCTGAACCTTCTACTCAACTGGAGTCGAAGATCGGAGAGCGCCGGCAGGTCACCGTCATGTTCGTGGACCTAGTCGGCTCGACGGAACTCGCTGAGCGATTGGACCCGGAGGATTTGCGAGATCTCATTTCCACTTATCAGAAATGCGTCACTGACACGGTGCAGCGTTTCGACGGGTTCGTGGCGAAATATATGGGCGACGGCGTGCTTGCCTGTTTCGGCTATCCGCAGGCGCATGAGGATGATGCGGAGCGCGCGGTACAGGCTGGCCTGGAGTTGATCGCAGGGGTTGCTGCGCTCAAGACGCCGGTCCTCCTTGAAAGCCGCGTGGGTATTGCGACTGGGATCGTTGTCGTTGGCGATCTGATCGGGTCTGGCGCAGCGCAGGAACGTAGCATCGTCGGCGAAACGCCGAATTTGGCGGCGCGGTTGCAAGGCGTCGCGGCGCCGAACATGGTCGTCATCGCCGAAGATACTCGCAGGCTGCTCGGGAATCTGTTCGAGTTGCAGGACATTGGGGTCAAAAACCTCAAAGGCATTGCCGCGCCGGTGCGCGTGTGGGCTCCACTGCGGCCAAGTTCGGTGGAAAGCCGCTTCGAGGCGCTGCATGAGGGAGCGCTGACTGCCCTGATCGGGCGAAAAGAAGAACTTGAACTGCTACTTCGGCGCTGGTCGCGGGCCAAGACCGGTGAAGGTCAGGTGGTGCTGCTTTCCGGCGAAGCGGGCATAGGCAAATCGCGGCTCACGGTCGCGCTGCCGGAGGAACTCGCTCGCGACCCACACGTGCGCCTCCGCTATTTCTGTTCGCCGCAGCATACCGACAGCGCCTTCCATCCGGTGATTGCGCAATTCGAGCGAGCGGCGGGTTTTGAACGGCAAGACGCGCCCAACACCAAGCTGGACAAACTGGCATCGATTCTGGGTTCCTCAGTGGATCAAGCTACCGACATTCAGTTATTGGCAGAACTGCTTTCGATCCCAAGAGATAACCGGCATACCTCGCTCGACTGGAGTCCCCAGCAAAAGAAGGAGAAGACCCTTGCAGCACTGATCCGACAGCTCACCTTGCTCTCGCGCCAGCGACCCGTGCTGGTGGTGTTTGAGGACGTCCACTGGATCGATCCCAGCTCGCGTGAGCTCTTGGATATAATGGTGGAGAATGTGGCGTGGCTGCCGGTGTTGCTGCTCGTCACCTTCCGTCCCGAGTTCGCCTCCCCATGGGCGGGCCATGCACATGTCACAACGCTGACACTCACGCGTCTCACTCGGCGCGAGGGTACGGCCTTGGTCGAACAACTGGCCGGAAAAAACGCACTTCCAGAAAGAATCACAGCGGAGATTGTGGAGAGTACCGACGGAATCCCTCTCTTCGTGGAAGAGCTGACAAAGGCGGTATTGGAGGCTGATGCTCACGGGGACGGAGCGACGAAGACAGTTTCAAACGAGCCGCGTCCGGCATTGGCAGTTCCTGCAACCCTTCATGCCTCACTCTTGGCCCGGCTGGACCGGCTGGGGGAAGCGACGAAGGAGGTTGCGCAAATCGCGGCGGCGATAGGACGGGAGTTCTCCTACGAACTGCTGACTTTGGTTGTTCAAAAGAGCGAGGAAGAAGTGGCAAGCTCGCTTGTGCGACTGACTGATGCCGGGCTTGTATTTTGTCGAGGGACGCCACCGCGAGCGACCTTTCTTTTCAAGCATGCGTTGGTGCGAGATGCGGCCTACGGCACATTGTTGCGTGGATCGCGACAGGCGCTGCACGCGCGCATTGCAGGAACACTCGAGGAGCGGTGGCCCGAGATTGTCGATGCCCAGCCGGAGTTGCTTGCTCATCATTTTACAGAAGCTGTTTCAAATGAGCGCGCTCTGCAGTACTGGCAACGGGCCGGTGAACGCGCGCTGCGTAATGCAGCTTATCAAGAGTCAATTGCACATCTCGAAAAGGCACTGGCGGTGGCTGAGAAGCTGGCTGAGAGTCCGACGCTGCGCGTGCTGAGATTGCGGCTTCGTATCGGTCAAGGGCAGGCGCTCATTCATACAAAGGGGTACGCCGCGCCTGAAACAACCGCCGCATTCTCACGGGCCCGCGATCTGGCCGTTGAAGTTGAGGACGTGACCGAAGGCTTCCCTGCTTATTACGGCTTGTGGGCGGGCAGTTGGGTTCGTGGGGAGCTCGCGCAGGCTCGCGAAAGCGCCGAGGCTTTCGTCAATGGTACCACGAATCGGCCGAAGTCGGCGGAAGCCGGGGTCGCCCAACGACTACTTGGTTCAACATCCTGGCTGCAGGGCGACTTCTCGTCTGCTCGCACATACCTGGAAAAATCGCTCGCCATCTACGACAGTGAGCGCGACCACGATCTTGCATTCCGCTTTGCCCAGGATACCGGCGTTTCTGCGCTGATTGTTCTCGCATTGACGCTGTGGCCGCTCGGCGAAACCGATCGAGCCGGTCAGTGCGCCGAGCAAGCTGTCGTGCGAGCCGTTGAAAGCAATCAGGTCGCAACACTCGCTTTCGCGCATGGCTACAAAACGCTGTTCGAGATGATGCGTCGGGATATCTCCCATGCGGGTAAGCATGCAGAGACGCTGCTGGCTCTGGCAAACGAGCACGCGATGCCGCAGTGGTTTGCGATCGGCACGTTTGCGGAAGGTTGGGCGCGATGGCATGCCGGCGATCGCAAAGCCGGCGAGAAATTCATGGCCGATGGAATGGCGCTCTACAATGAACAGCGCATCCGATTTCCAGCGCCGCTTTGCGCCGTCTTGTTCGCAGCAACCGAAGCTCATTCGGGACGCATGGACGCGGCATTCGCGACCTTGGATAACACGCTCGCCGAGGTCGAACGGAGCGGTCAGCATCACTTCACTGCGGAAGTGTATCGGCAGCTGGGTGAGCTACTGATTTGCGAGCAGCCCCTTGCCGGGCGAGGAGAGGAAGCACTCAAACGCGCCATTGAAATTGCGCGCAGCCAGGATGCCCGAACGTTTGAGCTGCGTGCCTCCACCAGTCTCGCTCGCCTCTGGCACGATCAAGGAAGGCCCGCTCAAGCCCGCGACCTCCTTGCACCGATCTACAACCGCTTCACCGAAGGACACGAGACGGCAGATCTAAAACAGGCGAAGGCCTTTCTCGATGGGTCGGCTTGAAGTGATAGAGTGAGCCCGGCGAGATAATTGACCGGCACACAGTCCAAAGTCGCTTCGCCCCTGACTGCCGATGGAGAAGACCCATGAAGTACGAGGCGATCAACTTCGGCAAGAAGTTCAATTTGTTCGACGAACAGTGGCAGCCGAAAGTCATAGCCGAAATGAATGACTACCAGTTCAAAATCGTGAAGCTACAGGGAGGTTTCATTTGGCATGATCATAAGAATACAGATGAGACATTCATTGTTTTGGAGGGTACCCTGCGGATCGATTTTCGTGATGGCGCGGTGCAAGTATCCACAGGCGAAATGTTTGTCGTCGCGAAGGGCATCGAACACAAGACGCATGCCGAGCACGAGGTCAAACTATTGCTAATTGAGCCACGCGGCGTCCTCAATACCGGTGATAAGGGAGGCGACCGCACAGCTCAGAATGATGTTTGGATTTAAGGGATACCGATCTCATGCCCATCTACCAACTTGAAGATGTTCCCGAGGAATTTGTCACGCCAAAGCATTCCACTGCCTACGGCCGTTTGATTACTGGCACGCAGGTCGAAGTCGGATTGCTACGATACAAGGCTGGTGAAGGAGCGAAGCAACACGCCCATCCTCATGAGCAGGTTCTCCTCGTTTTGAGCGGAAAATGCCGTCTCACCCTTGACGGCAAACCGACGATCATTGGCAGCGGGGTGGCAGCACTTATTCCCCCCAATACTCCGCACGCGCTGGAAGTGTTGGAAGATGCTGAAGTCGTCAGTTGTAAGGGTGTGATAGGCGGCGTTGGTCATAGAATCTAAGTGAACAAAGCCGTCAACAGAGGCTTTCTTTGCGGTCGCCTTCCGTTTCTGGCTCTTAGCTGACATTTCGTTTCACTGCATCTGTCCGCTTTCGGGGGCAAAGCAGACATGACTTTTTGCGGACGTCCGCTTTCGCGGTCGCTATTGGGGGCAAAGCGGACGTGCCCTTTTGCACTGCATATGTCCGCTAATGACCCAAAGCAGACATTCAACTCGCATGGTCGATCATGGCGCCTTTGCTCCAGGCAACCCGCACCGTTCCAATCGTGTTCACGCTCGTCGACGCAGGTCGATTATGCAATTCTGGAGATGGAGCGTGAGCCCGGGCGTGCGTCGTTACACTGAGGGAACCCCGCCTGGTAGAATTTTCAATTGGGTAACGGCAAAAATATCATCGTCAACTGTTCGAGACTAATGTCGAACCCTGCGGCACCTGGGTGACCACCTCCGCCATAGAGTTTGGCGAATTCCCCACAATGGATGTCACCCGGCCGTTCCCGCGATCGGACGGATACAGTCACATCGCCGTCCTTTCCTGCGCACCATATCGCAACCATCTTGTAGGCGTCAGCACCGGCACGCTTATAAACTACCTCGGCCAGGTTACTCGCCATGAAGTGTGGCGCGTTTACCAGTGCAACTTGATGGGCGACATTCGCTCCGTTGCGTGTCCAATTGACTACACATTCAACGCAGTTCGCCGCGGCCTTATCAAGCTGCTGCTTCTGGTAGGCGACAATCGGCATTCCTTTGAGGATTGCGTCCTGGGGTTCGTCACAGAATTTGGCCCACGAATCAAAACTGAATGGCATCGTATCCAAATACAAATGGAGTGCTTCGATCACATCGGCGTATTTTTTGTATGCGTCACGTCTCTTGTGCCACCAAAGGTCGCGCCACCCTAGATAGTTGATGAATTCGGGTCGAGAAATCTCGCGGTTTATTGTCTGGAAGGGTTGAAAAAAATGATCCCATGCCAGCTGGCAGCCAGCCCTATCCATGTCGAAATTGACCGAGACATTCCCAAGGTCCTCGATCTCCCGCTTAACGGCCCAAACGCTCGACCCGTGCTGTTCATCGATTTTGCGTTCCTCCATCAATTCTTTTCGCGCAGTGTCGTGGTGATCAAGGATGGTTAGCTTTCTGAAGAGCTTGGCTAATCGACGAACTTGGGCGGTATTGAACGAAAAATCTAGCACATAGAGCTCGGACAGCGGATGCTCCGCTGATTTGGCCACGTCATCAACGAATGAATCCTGTTCTGTGCCGTACGACACAGGGATGTAGCTGGCCTGGGCGCCGAACTTCTTCCAGGCGACAAGAGCGGCGCCAAAGCCGTCCATGCAGTCTTTGTGATACACAACAACGCTGCTCATCGTCTGCACGCGACTTTTCAATAGTACTCGCCCCTCGAGAGGTCCTATCGCGGCGGCTTTAATTTTGCGAGCCGTCAGGCTCTTCTAGCGGTCGCGCGGATATTCGATCAGCTGCCGGAAGTCGGGCAAAACGAGGCCGAGGCTGCTGTTCAGAAAATTGCAGGCCGTTCGCAAGCTTCGCTCGATCGAGGTTACAAACAAACTTCTGCTCGAACAAGATGTGAACTTCTATTCCCGCACCATCATATGGTGCAAGCATCGTGTGCGTTGCGGCGCCACCAGTCGAGCAGCCCACAAAGTTCGAATTGGTTTAACCGCAAGACTGCCAAGGTGCTTGGCGTCACCGTGCCGCCCACACTCCTCGCCAGCGCCGACGAAGTGACCGAATAAAGCGACGTGTAATGTCCGCTATTGGCCCAAAGCAGACATGAGCTAGTGCACTGCACATGTCCGCTTTCGGGAGCAAAGCGGACATGACCGTTTGCGGAAAATTCGCTTTCGCGACAGCTTTTGATGCGTTGCGT
>Ga0105241_10001548_pt1 | contig 17623 bp, 18 predicted proteins | sample KBSC64metaG_FD_80422 | JGI IMG/M metagenome (GOLD analysis project Ga0105241, IMG submission 80422) | Corn rhizosphere microbial communities from Kellogg Biological Station, Michigan, USA - KBS C6-4 metaG | ecosystem: Host-associated > Plants > Roots > Rhizosphere > Soil | place: Michigan, USA... | reverse complement strand
CACGGACGCTTCACCGATACCTGGGTGAAAGAGGGCAGCGCCTGGCTGTGCGCGGCAAGCCAATCGACGCTGATACAGAAGTAGTTCTCTTCAATAGTTTTCTTCAGTAGTTTTCTCGCACGGCAACCCCCAGCGCTCTAATGTGATTTCATCAAGTGCCACGCGCCTTTGTATTCTTCGAGGCGCATTTGTTTGGCTTTGCGGTGAGGGTAGAAGCGGAGCATGGGCGCGGGAATGCAGGCTTCGACGGGAAGCACGTACCAGATGTCGAGCGGGACGACGTGGGCGACGAGGAAGTCGATGTCGCGGGGCGAGTAAATGGCGCGGCCTTTGCCGACGGTGTAGGTGGCCCGAGTTTCGTAAGCGTCCGCACGGAGAGAGTCGGTGGCCTTGATCTGGACGCGAAGCAGGCGGCGGCCGTTGTCGAGAATGAAGTCGTAGCGCTCGGAGTCGCCCCAGGGCTTGGCAACGCCGAAGCCGAGGGAGCTGGCTTTGTGGAGGAAGGCGGCTTCGGAGCGTTCTCCGGCGCGGTTGGTATTGCGGAATCTTTTGGGACGAGGTGACGCTTTGGGTTTCATTGGGATGCTCCCAGGGCTCAGTGATCCGAAAAGTCAAAAGCCCCATTTCTGACGCTCCAAAAGCGGAGCGACAGGGATGGGGCATCTTCGGCTGTGAATGACGTATAAATCAAAAAAGGCGCGGCTATAGCCGCACCTGGTTATTTAACTCTTAGTTATATGATAACAAATTGACCAGGGGATTGCGCCAAGTTTTCAGATTTATATTATGAGCAGGATGAATTAGTTAGCTGGAATTGGGGTGGTGGAGGGTATTGACAAGGATTTCCATAGATGAGGTCCTTCGGCTTCCTTTTACTCCGCTGCGGGATTCCGCAAATCAAAATCCCCACCCTGTCGCTCGAAAAACGCGAGCGGGAAGGGTGGGGCACCCGAGCGCCGTATTCGGCTACGGCAACGAGGCTTCTGCGGGAAATACATTACCGCACTGCGAGGTCGGGACGCCGGCAAAGCTCGAGGTCCCGGTAATCGTCGAGTTCGAATCACAGAACAAATCGACGGCGTTGCCGCCGATAAGAGACAGCAAGTTGCTGTTACCCGCACTTACATCGATGCTGGACAGATTCGCGAGCACCAGGCCGCCGTGGCCGCTGCCGGTCACGTTAGCTCCGGCAAGGCTGGCGTGAGAATTGTTATCGACTACGATCCCCTGTCCGTAGCTTCCGGTGATCACCAGATTTGCATTCAAAGAACTCAGAACCGAACCGTCGGAGACGAGTACGCCACCGGTGGTTCCACCCCAGGGCTGGCCGGGTTGGAGGATTGCAAGCTTTGCTCCTAAGACATTCAGTTTCGAACCGGCGCTCAGGGCCACGCCGTTGAAGTTGCTGCCATATTGGTTTTCGATGGTCACGTCAGTTGAGCCACCAGCCGGAAAATAGGTTACGAACGACTGCACATCGACAATGGAGCCTGCGGAAGCGCTGATTCCCACCTGCATATTGTGGATGGCAGTAGCGTAAATGGTGAGATGCGAGGACCCAAGATCAACGCCTGCGTGCCAGAAGGCTCCGGTGGAGTTGTCAAAGACGCAATGCTCGACGTGAACATCCGAGGAATCATAGGCTCCGAGCGGCGTGTAGCCGGCATCTTTGCCGGTGACATAAGCCACGGAAACCTGGCTTCGCTCGAAAACGAAGATGCCTTCGCTGCCGCCGGTTATGTTCAAATTCCGCAGGCGTATATCTGTGCTGCCGTGTCCGATGCCGATTGCGCTGACGTTATTGATGTCAGCCTGGACGTTGAGGTGATCCACGGTAACGCTGCGCGAAGATTCGATCAGCAACACGCTGTTTACCAGATTGCCCGCGCCTGTGCCTGGCTGCGAGAGTGTGGCGCCCGAAAGGCCCTTGAGTGTCAGATTATTAAACCCAGAAACCTGAACAAATTCGGTGCAGGTACCCTTCACGAAAACGGTGACAGGCAAGAGGGTATTCAGTTTCGACAGTGTCTGATTCAAAGATTGGCCGCGGCTGCAATCGACGGTGATGGCAGTCGGCGGAATTTGCGCTCCCGCGAGGGAAGCCGAAAGTAGCAAAAGCATTAGAAGTCCCCAGGTGGTGGGTTTCATAAGTCTCCTTTTTAGTCTGAGTTTGAAATTTTTCACGAAAGAAACGGATCGAAACCGCGAATGTTCTGCGTAACGAGTTACGCTTCTGGCAGGCAACTCTGCTCTGCGAGCGAGGGGGCGTCAATGCAGCAGCGCTCACAGATGGAGCATCGTTCGCTCACGGGACATGTAGCTGAAGAGAGACAACTTACGCTGAAGCCTTGCCACTGGAGGAGGGCCAGTTTCGGCAGCCTAGGGCAGGCCGACGCTTCTGATGAGTGCGTTGAAACGGGGATCGCCGCGAAGAGGATCAACCAGGGGTTCCACCCGTAAGTACAAGATTTGCTCTGAACGATCTTGAAAGCTCTGCTGCAAAAGTGCGAAGGCCTTGTCCTTATCGCCCAACGCGATTGCGACCAGTGCGAAGTAGGATGTCGGCACATAGCGGGTGTGACTCATTTGCGTAAGCTCGGCCAGTTCTTTTTGAGCGTCAGGTTTATTTCCTGCCCGTGCATACGCATACGCGAGTAGAGCGTGCGCCATGGGAAGGGCGGGCGCCATATCGCGGGCTTGCTTCAACTCGGCTATGGCCTCGGTCAATTTGCCGGTCTGATCGTAAATTAACCCCAGGAGGATTCGAGAGGGCAAATACGCAGGGTCTATTTCCGTCGCCCGCTGGCATTGTGTAATGGCCTTGTCGTATTGGCGTGAAAGATAGTATTGGCGCGCCAGGCCGTTGTTGATGAACGGGGATAGAGGGTCTAGCTCCAAGGCGCGCGTGGCCTCGCGCAAGCTTTCGTCAGGTCGCCCCATTTGCATCAATAGGTGGGCATACAAATGGTGTGCAGTCGAGTAGTTCGGATTCAATTCGATCGCGCGTTGAAACTCAGACTCGGCTTTGGTGAAATCCCAGTCATAGTTGTGCAGGACATGAGCCATTGAGGTGTGGGCTTCGGCCGATGAATCATCCAATTGCAGCGCCTTAATAGCAGCATTTTTCGACTGAAGCATGGCCTGACGGGGCGGAAGAATTTCGGGGCCGCCAATTAAAGTAAGGAAAGCGTAGTAGTCGGAGAGGCCGGAGTAAGCTAGCGCAAAATTTGGGTCTTTCTGAATCGCATCCTGGAAATAGTGCCCTGATTTGGCGAGGCCGTTCGCAGTCCGCTGGTTCCAGTAATACCGCCCTAACAGATACGACTGATAAGCGTCCGGGTTGACCGGGTGGGCCCCGGCTTGAAGGTTCTGCTGCTGTTGCGGCGTAAGCCGGAGATCAATCTGCTTAGCGATTGCAGTAGCTACATCGCTTTGCAGCAAAAGGACGTCGCCGAGTTCACGGTCGTAATTCTCCGCCCAGATGTGCTCATCGGTTGCGCCGTTAATCAGTTGCGCCGTGATGCGAACCCGGTTGCCATCGAGTTGCACCGCACCTTCGACTACCGCATCAACCCGCAGCTCGGTTGCGATCTGGCGTAATGATTTCTGGGTTCCTCTGTATTGCATGACTGAGGTGTGAGAAATCACCTTAACGGCTCCCAGTTTCGACAGTTGGGTGATCAATTCCTCCGTCATTCCGTCGGCGAAGTACTCCTGCTTCGGATCAGCACTTACGTTGTCCAGTGGAATCACCGCGAGGGAACGGAAGGGATGCCGCCCAGCGATTCCGAATATGGGACTCCTTAATTCACCAAAATTAACGGCGATCAGCCCAGCGGCAACCGTGACGGCAAGAGTAAAACCGAGAATCACCCCGGTCCATGAGTTCCACAGAGCCTTCCCGCGGAAACTCAGCCAACCCGGATCTGCCGCAGACTCTGGCACGACTGTTGCTTCATCAACGGCCGGTTGGGGAGTGGTGCGCGGACCATCCACTGCGGCAATAAAACGGTACCCGCGGCGTCCTACGGTTTCGACGTATCTCGGTTTTTCGGCGGAGTCGTTGAGGGCGGCGCGCAGGCGGTTAACCGCTGCGTGCAAACCGTGGTCGAAATCAACGAAGGTATCGGCGGGCCAGATTCGTTTCTGAAGTTCTTCGCTGGTTGTAACCTCACCAGGATTTTCCAGCAACGCCTGCAAAACCAGGAGCGGTTGCTCCTGCAGACGTATGCGAATGCCAGCTCTGCGAAGCTCGCCCGCCCGATGATCGAGTTCGTAATCCCCGAACCGGGTCACTGGCGACGCTGGTGATGTAGGCATGGAGGCCCGCTAAAGTGAGTACTTTGTATCTCCCCATGGAGTTGCGGAAGTGTAGCACTTTCCCGCCCAGGCATGTGAGGAATTTGGCATGCCCTGTAATTCCAGTGCCTTATCTCGTGAGCGGCAATGGAATACGAGATGAGTCTCCGCGCATTGATCCGTTGTGAAACAAAGCGCAAGGTTTGCTCATACAGCCCGCGGATCTTGGAAAGATGTTGAAGGTGAATGCCTTTGACATAGCCATGCCGGCTAAAAAAAGGACGGACGATGACGACTATCACTACTTTTGCTGCCTGGGTGACCGGTTCCTGCATCTCATCAGAATTGATTGGCTATTGGTTGCACAGGCTGATGCATAGTGGGGCAATCCAATTTCTCAGCCGCAGCCACATGAAGCATCATCTGGTGCTGTATGGTCCGCGGCAAAACCAGCGGTCCGCGCATTATCACGACGCTACCGATCGACGGCTCTCACTCGGCAATATCGGCGCTGAATGGCTTATTCCGGCGGCTGTCTTCCTGGGCCTGACGCTGGCCATCTTCCACTTCTTTCATGTCCGCTGGTTTTATCAGGCGGTTTATCTCATTTCCACTTTGAGCTGGAGTTTTCTGATGTTCAGTTATCTTCACGACGCTATGCACATCCGTGGCATATGGCTGGAGAAAAATCGCTGGCTGAAGAACTGGTTTGCGGGCACGCGCAGGCGGCACGACATCCATCACTGCCGGATAAATAGTCGAGGACTGATGGACACGAACTTTGGCATTGGCCTGTTCATCTTCGACCGGCTGTTCGGGACCCTATGCGAAGTCCGCCCACGCTTCAACGCTCACGCCTTCAATGTTGCTCGTGAGCGCTTTAAATCTGTGTGGCATTAGACTCAAATCTGGTCAGAAAGAGCGGGTACAAACACGAGTGTGTGCACGGAGAACCTCTAAGGGCGGACATCTTCGCAGGAGGGGAGTTCATCGAAGGCAACGATTCCAGGGAGCAGGAGAGAGCTGCTCGATCCGGCGATGAACGTTTCTCAAACTCCATAACGAGGTACACACTGATGAAGACGAAAGCTCTAATCACAACTTCACTGCTGGCAGTTTTATTTGTCGCGGCAGGCTGCACTCAAACCAACAAAAAATCCGAAGCGGATGCGGTAAGACAGGCGCTGGAACAGGCTGACTTGAAAGACGTCAGCGTGTCGGACGACGCTGACAAGAACACGGTGACGCTGGGTGGAACGCTGCATTCGGACGATGCGAAGAACCGCGCTGCCGACGTCGCGAAGCAGGCTGCGCCGGACCGCACGATTGCGAACGAGATCAGCGTGCAGCCGGTCGGAGATGAGTCGCAGGCGAAGGCGGTGGCCTCGAATCTGGACGACGGCATTGAGAACAATTACAAGGCGGCGCTGATTTCAAAGCGGCTGGACAAACAGTCGATCCACTATAAAGCCAAGAACGGCGTGCTGACGCTGACCGGCAGTGTGAAGGCTGCGCAGCAGAAGTCGGAAGCGGAACAGCTGGCCTCAAAAATCCCCAATGTCGAGCAGGTCGTCAATCAGATCGAAGTGAAGCGGTAAAGCGGAATTTCGGCGGCTGCACCATCTTGCAGAGTGTGCGTAAAGGTGGGGCAGCCGACGCCCCAGTGCGATAGGCGGGAGTTAGCGGCACCCGGTGGTATGCACCTAATGATGCAGGTGAATGTAAAAGTACATCGCCGCTATGATGACCACGGCCGCGATCAGGAACCGCAGCACTGCGCCGCTATTGTCGCGTCCGGGAGTAATCGGTGAATTGTCGCTCGCATTGACGCCGAAGTTGGTGTTGCTGATGGGGGAGTCGGATTGCGGCGTTCCGGTCTGAGCTGAAATCGGCAGTGTTGACGCGGAGACGGATGTTTCCGTCTGGCCGCCAACTTTGCGTTCGACAAACACTTTGATATTGCCGGATCCAATCTGGCCGGCGAGATCTGGCGGAAGCTGCGCTGCAAATTCCGGCGGCAGATGATTAATGATCTGCTTTCCGAAAATTGAAAACATTTTTTCGGCGAAATGATTTTCAACCTCCTCGTGAGTAGCGGAGGTGTTTTGCGCGTTGGGGTCGGAGGAGTGAAAGGCAAAACCTCCGTCCGCCTGGCGCTCGAGATGAAACGAGATGCGTTTGTTCTCGGGCAGCTTGAGTCCGGGAAATTCTTTAGCCAGCGCAGCGTTGATGTTGTCCTGGATCTTGTGTTGCAGTTCCATGCGGGTGGGCGCCTCTAGCGGGGGCAGAGCCGGGTCGCTCGCGTGGGCGATAAATCCGCCTCCGGGCTTTTGTTCAATGCGATAAGTAAAATGCGTAATGAGACGCTTGATCTCCATCACCGCGATTCTAACCCGCAGACACCCTCAGGGGTAGATTCCAAGGTGGGTACCTCGACGGATAGTCCATCGGGAGACGTGACTCAAAATGGCGGAGAGAGCATTCGTATTTCGCGCGGAGCAGTTCGTACAGCAGCCCCTGGAGGAGGTGTTCAAATTCTTCTCGCAAGCGGAGAACCTGCAGGAACTCACTCCGCCGTGGCTACATTTCAAAATATTGAGCGTCGATCCGATGCCGGTGCAGAAGGGAACGTTGATCCGCTATTCATTGCGCTGGAGAATTTTTCCCATTGGCTGGACGACGGAGATTATTGAATGGGACCCGCCGCACGGTTTCGTGGATGTGCAACTCAAGGGGCCGTACAACCTCTGGCATCATGAACACCGGTTTGTCGCGGAAGCAAACGGAACCCGAATCATCGATGAAGTGCAATATGCGTTGCCCTTTGGGTGGTTCGGCCGGATGGCGCACGCGCTGAAAGTAAATAAGGATGTCAGGTCGATTTTCGAGTTCAGGAAAGATGCGATACGAAAGAGATTTGGAAAGTAATAATTCCAGTCGCAGTCGCCGCAAAGAAATTTGACGATCAGTTGTTTGAAGGCGAATCATCCCGGCACAACTACTAATCCACTCAGCCCGAGCGAGATGGTGAGGCCCGACCGCGAACAGGGAGTTTCAGGAGCGCTGCTGGAGGACGGGTTTGTGGGGCCAGGAATTTCCGACACCCACGGCAGACTCAGTTCATAGTCAGCACGACGCGGAAGCGGGCGCGGCCTGAGATCATCTGATCGTAAGCTTCGGCAGCTTTTTCCAGGGGATATTTTTCAATCATAGGGCGCACTCCGCCGAGGGCGCTGAACTGCATGGTTTCTTCGGAGTCTTTTGCGGTGCCCGAGGCCCAGCCTTGAACGGTGATCCGGCCGGAGATGTATTGCAACGGATTAATGTTGAGCGGCTCAGGGGAGGCGCCGACCACGAGCAGCTTGCCATTGCGTGCCAAGCCATTGACCAACACAGACATCGACTTCGAATCAGGCGCTGTTGCCAGAATCAAATTTGCGCCTCCAAGTTTTTTCAGTTCTTTTACAGGATCGGAGTTCGCGGTGTCGATGTATTGATGCGCGCCGAGTTTTTCCGCAAGCGGAGCCTTATCTCCGCCGCGGCCAATCGCGATGGTTCGGAAACCCATCCGACGAGCGTATTGGATCCCGAGGTGGCCGAGGCCGCCGATGCCCTGAACGGCGACCGTGTCGCCTGAACGAGCGCCGGCGTTGCGCATCGCGTTAAAAACGGTGATGCCGGCGCACAGGAGAGGCGCGGCGTCCGGAGCAGGAAGGTTTTCGGGAATGGCAGCCACTGCTTCAGCAGGAGCGACCATGTATTCGGCATAGCCGCCATCGAAGCTGAGGGCAGTAATTTTTTCGTTATCGCAATTGATGAAATCGCCCCGGCGGCAATAATCACAAATGAAACAGTGTCCGCCGTGCCAGCCAACCCCGACGCGCTGGCCAGGTTTCCAGAGCACAACATCGGCGCCGAGGCCGTCGATACGGCCGGCAATTTCATGACCAGGAACGCGCGGATACTGAATGCCGGGCCAGAGGCCTTCCTTTACGAGAGCGTCACTGTGACAAATGCCGCAGGCTTCAACCTTGATGCGCACTTGATTGCGGGCCGGTTGAGGCACGGGCCGCTCGACAACTTCAAAATTTCCTTTAGCGCGGGAGATCTGAACGGCTTTCATGGTCGCGGGCATCGAACAAACCTCTTTCGAAAAAGATCAGCACGTTGGAGACCTTGATCTTTTGCTATAGATGGAAATTTTCACGATCGGGATTCATGTGCAGAATTTGTTTTCGCTTTGAGAAGTGAATGAGAGTTCACAATGCAGCGGTTAGCTGTCGGAGCCGGCGGTCAGGAAAATGTTGTGAAGTACAGGTTCTTGCCGATTACTTTTAATGTGGTGGAATTACGGGTAGAATTCTCCTTCTTTGAAAGGACGGGCGATTGATCGTAGGAGTTCCGAAGGAAATTTATCCCGGAGAGCGTCGGGTTGCACTGACGCCGGTCGTAATTCCCATGCTGGCGAAAGCTGGGCTGGAAGTCGCAATCGAAGCGGGTTCCGGTGTAGCCGCGGGATATCCTGATGCGCAATATCAGGAGATGGGCGCGAAGGTGTTGCCGGACCGCGCGGCGGTGTTCGCGCAAGCAGACATCATCGTTCAGGTGCTCTCGCATGGCGCGAACGATAAGAATGGCGGAAACGATCTGCCGCTGCTGCGGCGCGGCCAGATTCTGATTGGATTTCTACGGCCGCTGGCATCGGCGGAAACCGTTCAGCAAGTGGCGCAGACTGGCGCCACCGCATTTGCAGTTGAGTTGATGCCACGGACTACGCGGGCGCAGAGCATGGACGCCTTGTCGTCCATGGCGTCGATTGCGGGATACAAAGCAGTGATTGCGGTGGCTGACGCGCTTCCAAAAATCTTTCCCATGATGACCACCGCGGCGGGAACGATCACGCCTTCGCGGGTGCTGGTGATTGGCGCGGGCGTGGCTGGACTGCAGGCGATCGCGACCGCGCGGCGCCTGGGATCAGTGGTCTCAGCTTACGATGTGCGTCCGGCGGTGAAGGAACAAGTGCAGAGTCTCGGTGGAAGATTTGTGGAGTTGCCGCTCGAGACCGGAGACGCGCAGGATGCCCGCGGTTATGCCAAAGCGCAGGATGAAGCTTTCTATGCTAAGCAGCGCGAACTGCTGGGGAAAGTCATCGCCGAAAATGACGCAGTGATTACGACGGCAGTGGTTCCGGGCAAGAAGGCGCCGGTTCTGGTGACGGAAAGCATGGTAAAAGGCATGGCGCCGGGATCGGTGGTGCTGGACCTGGCGGCGGAGCGGGGCGGGAACTGCGAGTTGACGAGGGCCGGCGAGGCAATAGTGGCGCATGGGGTCACGATTATCGGACCAATTAATTTGGCAAACAGCGCTCCCTATCACTCCAGCCAGGTGTACGCACGGAACCTGACTTCATTCCTCCAGAACCTGGTGAAAGATGGGCAAGTGCGTCCGGCGGAGAGCGACGACATCATCCGTGACACCATGCTCACGCAGGGCGGGGAAGTGGTGAATCCCAGAGTGAGGGAGATTTTGGGTCTGTAGCCCAGTGGTCAGGGAGCAGCGGGAATTCTGCGGTATGCGTCAGTGACGGAGCAGTGGTCGGGGGTCAGTGATCAGCGCTCAGTTAAAGAGCCAGGAGGAGTAAATGCCATCGGATTTTATTTCCAATCTTTATGTATTCATTCTTGCTGGATTCGTTGGAATTGAGCTGATTAAGCGGGTTTCCCCGTTGCTGCACACGCCGCTGATGTCACTGACGAACGCCCTGGATGCAATCGTGGTGGTGGCGGCAATCATCATTGCCGGGCGACACGAGACCAGGTTGACTACAGTGCTGGGGGCGATTGCTGTGGCTGCATCTTTCAGCAACATGGTTGGTGGTTTTTTTATTACTGACCGCATGCTGCGAATGTTCAAATCCGGCAGGTCTAAACAATCATGACCGAGCTGGCACTGCAGCAGTATCTCGATTTCGCATATATCGCTGCCGTCGTTCTCTTTATTCTTTCGCTCAAGTGGCTGAGTTCTCCAGCGAGCGCGCGCCGGGGTGTGCTGGCCGGCGAGATCGGCGCGGCCATGGCGGTTGCGGCCACGCTATTCACTCCTGAGCTGGTGCAATACAAGTGGATCATCATCACCCTGATCATCGGCGCTGGAGTCGGCATTCCGCTCGGCATGGTGAAGATGACGGCGGTCCCGCAACGGACAGCGTTGAGCCATGCATTCGGAGCTCTCTCCGCGGCGATGATCGGCATCGCGGAATACTATGTGGGGACCGCGCCCGTGACCCGCTTTCAGATGGGAGAGATTGGGCTGGAGGTGATTATCGGTTCGCTCACCTTTACCGGCAGCCTGATAGCGGCAGGAAAGCTGCAGGAACTTTTGCCGCAGCGGCCGATCGTGTACCGGGGCCAGAACATCGTGAGTCTGTCAGTGCTGGCGGGGGCACTGGGACTGGCGATCGCACTGGTGCTGAATCCCGCCAATACGATTCTTTTTCCGATCATGGTGGTGGTTGCGCTGGTGTTTGGCGTGCTGCTGGTGACCCCAATCGGGGGCGCCGACATGCCCACCGTCATTTCGCTGCTCAATTCGTACGCAGGGTTTTCCGCAGCCCTGCTGGGATTTGTTCTGAACAGTAAGGTGCTGGTTGTGGCGGGCGCGCTGGATGGATCCTCAGGCTTTATTCTCTCGGTAATTATGTGCAAGGCGATGAACCGCTCGTTTACCAATGTGATGTTCGGAGCGTTTGGGCAGGTGCAGGGCCCGGCGGCGGGAGCGCAGGAAGAACGAGTGGTGCGGAGCGCGTCGCCGGAAGAGGCGGCTGGAATTCTTTCAGCGGCGAGCAGAGTTGTGGTGGTGCCTGGCTACGGAATGGCAGTGGCGCAGGCGCAGCACAAGGTGCGAGAACTTTATGATGTGCTCACCAAGCGCGGTGTGGATGTGCGCTTTGCCATCCACCCGGTTGCAGGGCGCATGCCAGGACACATGAATGTGTTACTGGCGGAAGCCGACGTTCCCTATGACCGCCTGATGGAGATGGACGACATCAATGGCGATTTTCCGCAAGTGGATGTATCGCTGATTATTGGCGCAAATGATGTCACCAATCCCGCGGCGAAGACCGATAAATCGAGCCCTATTTATGGGATGCCGGTGCTGGATGTGGAGAAGTCGCACACAGTGATGGTGATCAAGCGCAGTATGAATCCGGGATTCGCCGGGATTGATAATCCTCTTTATTACATGAATCAGACGCTGATGCTCTTTGGCGACGCAAAGGCGTTCGTCAGCAATATTGTGAAAGAGCTGGGGCACGGTTAATCGTTTGTTCCCACTTTTCGCGGAGCGGAGACAAGGGGCGCACCCGCGCCGATTCAGGTTTCTATTTCCCTCCAAAACCAAAGACAATTCCGCTGGAGAGGCGAAAATCATTCTGATGTCCATTGCCTGAAGAACTCACGAATTGATAGTCGAATTGGCCTGCGCGGACGGAGAAGTGTCGGGTAATTTTGATATCCAAACCGCCACCGAGAGCAAAAGCAAAGTCGGTTTCTGAAAAACTGGGCACCGGGTCGACGACAGGAACAGGCGCGACCGTGAAGTTTCCACTGCCGACATGCTCGGCGCCAAGCAAGCCATGCGCAAAAACGGTGTAGGAGTGCGCCCGGTGCGAAATCACAGGGCCGAGAAGGAAATCATAAATGTGCTGATCGGGAGTTGAGAGATTGACAGGAGGGATGGGAAGCGGAATCGCAATCTTCGCCGTAATAATGTTGCCATAATTCCCGCTGACATTTGCCTCTATGCCGAACCAGCGGCTCAGATTGTACTGGCCGGATGCAGTCCAACCGTTGAGTCCAGGATGAACCCCGAAGGTTAAAGGGCACGCACCGCCGGCAAGAATGTTGCATTCATTTACGAGGCTGTTGGATGAGATACCGTGGGTGTCCACGTGCAGATAGGAATAGCCGCCGAAGATTTCAGCTTTCGGGTAATCCTGGGCAGAAGCCAGAGACGGTTCGAAAATGACTGCGACCACAAGCGCACAGGTGCAAAGAAATGAGCGACTCATAAGTCATCCTTTCAAGTCATGCTGTGCGTGGGGAAAGACGTTATCGTATGCTGAAGCGATCACTTGCAAGAGTGACGCTCGCATCCCCAACGCAAGTCGGTGACAACTGCATATACAATAGGCGCCGCTGAATGTTGTCACGGGTAAGAGATGGTTCAGTTTACTAAGTGTCACAACGAGCATTTGAAATATGGTCAGCTTTCTTTCCATTATTGCCCTGGGATTTTTTCTGGGGATGCGGCACGCCACCGATCCTGATCACGTGATTGCTGTGACCACGATTGTGAGTCGGGAGCGGCGGGTTTCGAAGTCGGCATGGATCGGGGCGTTCTGGGGAGTCGGCCATACGCTGACAATATTTGTCGTCGGCGCAGCCATTATTTTGTTTGGGTTGGTGATTCCGCCGCGGATCGGCCTGAGCATGGAGCTAGCAGTGGGAGCCATGCTGATCCTGCTGGGATTATTCAACGTAAGAAGCTTTTTCCGCGCGGTGCCCGCACCTGTGCAGACGGCAAGCGTCCAGGTTCACTCGCATCACCACGCGCACGGCGACTACATTCATACCCATCCGCACAGTCATTCGCCGGAGCAACACCCGCATGCCGCGGATCAAACGCCGGTTGCGCGGATCGATCGCGTGATGATGAGGTTTACGGCTTACCGGCCGCTGCGTCCGCTGATAATCGGAATCGTTCATGGATTGGCGGGATCGGCCGCCGTTGCCCTGCTGGTGCTGGCTACAATCAGGGACCCGCGCTGGGCCATTGCATACCTGCTGGTATTTGGAGTGGGGACGATTGCGGGGATGATGGTGATCACGATGAGCATTGCCTCCGCCTTCCACCTCGCGCGCGGGCCAAATTTTCTGCGGCGTATTGCGCTTGCTTCGGGCGTTCTGAGTCTGGCGTTCGGAATCTTCGTGGCCTATCAGATATGCGTGGTCAACGGGCTTTTCACGGCCAATCCTCAGTGGACGCCGAGGTAGCGATCAGCAATCAGGACCCCGCGGGACTACCTTTACAACCGGCGAGACTGGGATTTATATTCTCCGCTCATGGCTGAAGTGATTTATTGCAATCGTTGCGGCACGCAGAATTCTGCGCTGGCGAAGTTCTGCGCGAATTGTGGAACTCCATTCGGGGCTGAACAGACTGCCACCGTGGCTCCGAATGAAATCAGCCCGGGGGCGCAGGGTCCGGCTGACGTGCACACCGCAACGTCCGCGGCGCCTCATGTGTCAAGCGCGAGTCCTCAGCCCGCGTATCCGCTGCCTGCATATCCCCAAACTGCATATACGGCGCCCACGACCACCACCCACTACGCGGGGTTCTGGATTCGCTTGGTTGCAGTCATGATCGATGCGTTGGCATTGGGGATTGTGGTGTGGCCGATCTCCGGAATCCTCGCGTTGATGATCGGGGCCGCTGGTAATCAAGTTAATATGCCGGGGATCGGCATTCACCTGGTGCGTGGGATTGTGATCTGGTCTCTGTTCATTTTCGCGGGGTGGATTTACGAAGCCGGTCTGGAAAGTTCCTCGAAGCAGGCCACACTGGGGAAGATGGCGCTGGGATTGAAGGTGACCGATGAAAGAGGCCAACGGATTTCCTTCGCGCGCGCCAGCGGAAGATTCTTCAGCAAGCTCCTCTCCCGAATGATTTTGTTCATCGGCTACATCATGGCCGGTTTTACCGCCCGCAAGCAGGCACTGCATGACATGATCGCCGGCACCCTAGTGGTGCGGGCGCATTCGTAATAATCCCTTTTAATCACAGAGTCATAGGGGCGCAGAGAAAAATTGTGACGACTGGTATTGCCCAGATCACCCCATGATCCAGATCTGTTAATCCGCAGATGCTTTTTGTTCCCTGTGTCTCTGTGGTGAATAGCTTTTTGGGACGCCGCGATTAGAATCTCCTCGTGCCATTCTTTCTAGGAATTGATGGTGGAGGCACCAAGACGCGCTGCGTCATCGGCGACGAAACGTCGGTGCTGGCGACGGGCAGCGGCTCCGGCTGCAATGTCGTTCGGGTGGGCGAGGCGTGCGCGCGAGATTCGCTTGCGGCGGCAATTCACGAGGCGTGTGTGCAGGCGGGAGTATCTCCGCAGAAGATTTCGCGAACGTGCGCCGGACTTGCAGGAGCAGCCGACGATGGTGTCGCCAGCCTGGTGCAGCGGGTATTGATTGAGATTGTGGGCGGCGCAATTGAAGTCATCGGCGACATGGAAATTGCGCTGGAGAGCGCGTTCGGCGGCGGCCCGGGCGTGATCACCATTGCGGGAACTGGGGCGATCGCATATGGCCGGAACCATCGCGGGGAAAGTGCGCGGGCTGGGGGATGGGGACGGCTGGTTTCGGATGAAGGTTCAGGATACTGGATTGGAGCGCAGGCAATTGGGGCCGCGTTGCGTCGGTATGATGGCGGGAAAAAGTCGCAGTTGCTGGATGAGTTGATGAGTGCGCTCGAGGTCAGAAGCGTTCATGACCTGGCGGTGAAGGCAAATTCCGATCCGGTGCCGGAATTTGCGCGGCTGTTTCCGGTGGTGTTGGAGGCGGAAAAGTCCGGCGATATGGCTGCAACCGAAGTGCTCGAGCGCGCTGGGACAGAGTTGGCGGCGACAGCAGAAATTGTGATCGGACGTCTGTTCCTGGAGTTGGAATCGGTATTGGTGGCGACGCATGGTGGAGTATTTACGGGAAGTGCCCTGGTGAAGGAAGCATTTCGGGCCGAGTTGACACGGTTGTGTCCGGAGGCCAAATGCATCGATGTTGCGGTTAATCCCATGTTGGGTGCGCTGCAGCGCGCAAGGCGCGAGTTTGGGATATGGCACAAGCAAGGAACAAGCCAATGAGCTCTGCGAATGGATCAAAGGAGGATCTTCAGCCTGAAGTTGCGCGCGCAGGGACAGAAACTGATCTGCTCGGCGAAATGACCGAAGATCAGGCGCTTGCGGAACTGCAGCGCGCGGAGATCGGTGCCGCCAATATCGCGGCGCTGGCGAAGAGCGCGGTAGCTGCCAAGAGCCGCAAGTTGGGTCTGGCAATCGTGATGCATGCCCGAACTCCGCGGCACGTTTCCATTCCATTGCTCAGGCGGATGTTCACTTTCGACGTGATGCAGGTTACGCTCACGCCCGCAATTGCCGCAGATATCAAGCGAGCGGCGGAAGGGCAGATAGTGCTGCGGACGGAGTCACTCCCGCTCGGAGAAAAAATTTCACTGGCGAAGAGGGCTTCAGGACGGGTGGCAGCAGCGCTGCTTCAGGCAGGAGAGCCGCAGGTGATCGCACCGGCGCTGGATAATCCTCATTTGACCGAGGCTCTGGTGGCGCAGGCGCTTATGAGACCGGAGGCTCCGGCGGCCTTATTTCAATTGACCAGCGAGCACCGGAACTGGTCAAACCGGCGGGAAGTGCAGATTGCATTATTACGGAGCGATAAGACGCCAATCGGACGGATGAAGGAGCTGGAAAAGAATTTTACGGAGCAGTTTCTACGGGAGATTGTTGCGGAGAGCACTCGCGCAAAGAGTACGCCCGAGTCTCCAGATTCGTTGTGAAAATCGAAGGATCGAAAAAGCCGCTAACCGCATTGGACGCGCAGGGCCGGATCAATTGATAGCCCTGTGGATTTCAAACCGCACCACTACTTGCAACTAGTTCGGCTTCGCGAGTGAACCGGTTTTTTGGGAAGATTCCTGTTTCATGTCGAACCTTTAGCGCCGATTTCCAGCGCCAGGCGATTACGCGGCGATTTCGGCGGCGGCTTTAAATGCCCGTTGCGCAATCTTCCTCACGGCGCCATTGCCTCTCGCGCGGGAGCCTCGCAGGTACTTGTTGCGCATGCTTCGGTTGCGGCGAGGTTATTACATTCAGGGTGAGCTACTTCCATACGGGCGGCGGTTCAGATTCGGCGGAGCCGTCGGCACGAGCATCTGACCCCCCATAATTCATCTTTGTCTTTGAATTGTGCATTACGGCGTTGCCGCGTCCCATGCGGGTTGAGTATTCCTCAGTGACGTGCAGGTTGTGGCCCATGGAAGTGAGTTTCTCGCGAACTTCGGAGGGCACGCGGGATTCGATATATATGTTGCAGCCGCGATCGGGGTGCACGGTGAAGCGCGCGTTTTCCAGCGCCTGCTGGAGGTTCATTCCGTAGTCGGCGATGTTGGAGACGAATTGCGCGTGCGCCAGGGGCTGGTTCGCGCCTCCCATGATGCCGAAACCAATGTGCTGATCTCCACGTTGCATGAAGGCGGGAATGATGGTGTGGAAGGGACGTTTGTGTGGCGCAACTACATTGGGAGAATTGGGATCAAGGGAAAACAAAGCGCCGCGATCTTGCAGCACGAATCCCATGCCACGGACGGTGATGCCGGATCCGAATCCCTCGTAATTGCTTTGAATCAAGGAAACGATGTTGCCTTCGCGGTCGACCGCGGTGAGATAGGTCGTGTCGCTGTGCGGAGTGCCGTAGGAAACGTCACAGTTCGCGCGGTTGCGATCAATTAACTTTGCGCGCTCCCTGGCATAGTCTTTTGAAAGTAAACCTTTCACTGGAACTTTGGCGAAGCGCGGATCGGCGTTGTAGCGCTCCAGGTCAGCATACGCGAGCTTCATGGCTTCGATTTTCTTGTGGAGTTCGGTGACGCTGAGCGGCCCATCGGGAGAAGCCGGCGATGTCTCCATGATGTTCAGCATCTCAAGCGCGGCCATGCCCTGGCCGTTGGGAGGCAGCTCGTAAACGGTCCAATCGCGATAAGTAGTCGAAATCGGCTCGACCCATTCGGGCTTGAAGTCGGCAAGATCGGCAGCGGACAGGGTTCCGCCGAGCGCTTGCGAGGTGCTGAGTATTGCCTTCGCAATCTCACCTTTGTAGTAGGCGGCGACGCCGTCCTGCGAAATGGCGCGCAGGGCTTTTGCGAGATCAGGATTGCGGAAAAGCTCGCCGATGGCGGGCACTTTGCCGTTGGGCAAATACACCCGTTCACCTTCCGGGTCATGCGCGAAAATTTGCGGAGCGTCACTCCAGAATCCGTGAATGAGTTCGGGGACTGGATAGCCGTAATCGGCGTAAAAGATCGCAGGACCGAAGAGTTGTTTCCATCCAAGTTTTCCGAAGCGATTATGAAGCGCGTCCCATCCCGCGACCGCACCGGGAACGGTGACGGCGTCAATGGTATTGAGCGGCATCTTGGTCGCGCCCTTGGCCTTCATGTGTTCAAGGGTCAGAGCCTGCGGGGCCCATCCACT
>Ga0105241_10001547_pt1 | contig 17632 bp, 14 predicted proteins | sample KBSC64metaG_FD_80422 | JGI IMG/M metagenome (GOLD analysis project Ga0105241, IMG submission 80422) | Corn rhizosphere microbial communities from Kellogg Biological Station, Michigan, USA - KBS C6-4 metaG | ecosystem: Host-associated > Plants > Roots > Rhizosphere > Soil | place: Michigan, USA... | reverse complement strand
CAGCCGGTTCCGCGGACGGCGCGTAGCCAATGCCAGCATCGAAGGCCTGGATGCCGGCTATAGCAATGTCGGCTTCATGGGGATACCGATGTGCCTTCTGGTCTTCGGTCCGGAAAGCGCGCCAGCGTCGCTCATCGCGACGCTGTTCACGGCCTGCGTGCTATTTCTGTTCGCCGTGATTCTTGTCGAGATCGACCTGCAGAAGGCCGGCCGCTTCTGGTCGACAGGCGCCAGAGTCATGGGTTCGGTATTGCGCAGTCCGTTGTTGATTGCGCCTGTCGCGGGGCTCGCTGTCGGCCTGACCGGCCTCAAGGTCCCTGGCCCCTTCGAGAGCTTCACTACCCTCCTCGGCGGCGCCGCTTCGCCGACCGCGCTGGTTTGCATCGGGCTGTTTCTTGCGCAGGAGCGCGTCGTCAGCGACGACATCAAGTCGATCGGAATCCTGGTCGCGCTGAAGCTGATCCTGCAACCCGCCGTCACCGCCTTCCTCGCGTTCTACATCTTTGAGATGCCGCCGTTGTGGTCGCATTCGGCCGTCATCCTGAGCGCGCTGCCGATCGGATCGGGTCCGTTCACGATCGCAAAACTCTACGGCCTCGAGGCGGGTGTGACATCCGGCGCAATTCTGGCGTCGCACATATTCGCGGTTCTGACGGTGTCGTTGCTGGTCGGATGGCTCGCCCAGATTTGAAGAATTGAGTGTCACCCAAGAGGAGTTGTCAGATGAAAGTCCTGCCCGATAGTGCTGCCGACCTGATTGCACGTCTCTTGAAGCGCCGCGGCGTCACGCGCGTGTTTGCGCTCTGCGGCGGCCACATCATGCCGATCTGGATGCGGCTCGATGCGGAAGGAATTCGGATCATCGACGTTCGCGACGAACGCGCGGCGGTTCACATGGCGCAAGCGCATGCCGAGCTGACTGGCGAACTGGGGGTGGCGCTCGTAACCGCAGGCCCGGGAATGACCAATGCCATCACCGGCATTGCCAATGCGCATGTCTCGCGCGCTCCGGTGCTGGTGCTCTCGGGCGGCAACCCACGTCCGCAAGAGAACCGCGGCGGCCTCCAGGACATGGACCACACGCAGCTGGTGCGCTCCATCACGCGCTACGCCCGCACGGTGCGCGAACCGTCGCTGGTCCTGCAGGAACTCGATGAAGCGATCTCGCGCGCCTTCGGCGAGGGTGGCGAGCCCGGTCCCTCCTACATCGATTTTCCCACCGACACGTTGCGCGGCATCGTGCCGAAGGCCCTGCAACTGGAAGAGCATCTCGCTGCGAAGCCACGTGCCGTCACGCGGCCGGATCCGATTCAGGTTGCCAAGGCTGTCGACCTCTTGTGGTCGGCCCGCCGCATACTGGTCATTTCCGGCCGTGGCGCCCGCGGTGCAGCGCCTGAGCTTATTTCCCTGCTCGATCGCCTCGGCGCCGTCTATCTCGATACCGGCGAGAGTCGCGGGTTGGTGCCGGACGGTCATCCCTCTGTTGTGGGCGCGATGCGCGGTGCGGTGATGAGCGATGCCGACGTCGTTCTCACGGTTGGCCGGCGCCTCGACTTCCAGCTCGCTTACGGATCGCCTTCGGTATTTCAGGGCGCAAAATTCGTGCGCATCGGCGATGCGCCCTCGGAAATGCGCGATAACCGGCGCGGCGCCGTCGAAATACTCGCATCTCCCGCCGAAACCTTGCGAGCCATGGTCGAACATTCCGGAAACCGCGAATCCAAGGTTGACCGGCAATGGGCCGCGAAACTGCGCGGCGGACACGAGGAGCGCGCCAAGAAGCTACAGCAGACCATGGCGAATGCGGCAAACGGCTCCGACGGCAAGCTGCATCCGAACAAGGTGCTGTCTGCCCTGCAACAAGCTATCGGCAACGACTCTGTGGTCATCACCGACGGCGGCGATTTTCTCGCCTTTGCCCGTGTCGGGCTGAACGCACCCCTGATGCTCGATCCCGGTCCCTTTGGCTGCATCGGCATCGGCGTGCCATATGGCATCGCTGCCAGCCTCGCCTTCCCCGACAAGCCGGTGGTAGTGGCGACCGGCGACGGCGCGTTCGGCTTCAATGCAATCGAGGTCGATACCGCTGTTCGCCACAAGGCGCCTGTCCTGATCGTTGTCGCCAACAATGGCGCCTGGCAGATCGAGGTGCATGACCAGACTGTCACCCATGGCAAGGTGGTCGGCACCAGGCTGCAGGTTGCTGATTATGCGGGGATGGCGCGCTCGTTCGGCATGCATGCTGAGCGCGTCGAGACCGAAGAACAGCTCGGTCCGGCGATCGAGCGCGCACTCGCCAACCGTCCTGCCTTGCTCGACATGGTCGTGACGCCGGACGCCATTTCATCCGACGGCAAGACAGGCCTTGCCTGGGTGCCGGACCTGCAGCCTCTCGCGGCCTGGGATGAGGCCGAACGGAACTGGCGCGCTTCGTAATGCAATGCCTTGTTTCGCCTGAAGCCGAGTTCCGGGAGATTCCCGTGTTCGACAATGGCGCCAAGATCACGCTGGCGGCGCGCGCAAAGCGTGCAGATGGATGTGACGCAGGCTGCGAACATCGAAGAGGCACTGAAGCAGGCGAGGCTGGGTTCGGTCCCATCCATGGCGTCGTCAACAATGCCGGCGTCACCGCGACCATGCCCGCGCTCGAACAGGACGACTGGTTCATCTGCGCGCGGCATATCGTTGGGATGAAGACCAACGAGAACCGAGGCAGCTGATGCCTTGTCGGAATGCCTCTCTTGAGAGACCCCTAAATTCTTGCAAGGCTTGGTGGGCGCACCAGGGCTCGAACCTGGGACCCGCTGATTAAGCGACATGCTATTCGCACTGATATCTCAAGGAAATTTCTCCAACCGAGCCAAAATCCGACCATTGCAGATCAATGGCTTACAGCGAAAAATCCAATCGTCTGCAGACCTGCCGTCCGCTCACGGCAATTCAGTTCAAGTTACGATTTGCCTCCTGCGTCCCAAACGCAGTGATTATCTCCTAATTTATTGATTTTTCTTGCGCAGGTCTTCCCGTCACGTTTTGTTCACGGTCGTTTCACCCATTTCGTTGCGATTTCGTTGCGGCGTTCTGAGGAAGAACGATGACCGCATCCATCATAGGTCCATGCCTTAATAGGCTTGGACGGCTTGCCGTAGCAACGGGAGCCGCGGATGTGCACGGACCAGATGTCGACCTGAACCGGCCGCGCGGCAGCAGGCCAGTTGTCCTGCCGATCAGAAACTCGATCGCAACGCGGATTGCGGTCGTCCAATGCAGCGTAATCGTCAAGCGATCATAGACTTCCAGCCGACTTTCAGTGTGATTGATCACGTCGCGGCTCAGTCCGCTTCCAGCGAGGCATACTTCTTCTCGAAATCCCACACCTCCTGAAAGCCAATAAACGAGCTAAACTCGTTAAAGTCATAGAGCGGCGTCTGCACTGGTTTGTCGTCGGCCAGCGACCGATAGACATTGTCCAGCGCATAAGCAGTGGCGAGCAGGCCCGCCGTCGGATAAATCGCCATCCGGTAGCCGATTTCCCTGAGTTTATCCTGGCTCAGGATGGGGGTTCGACCTCCATGAAGCTGGTTTGACACCAGCGGCACGTCCAGCGACGATCCGATCTTTCGCATCTCAGCTTCCGATTCAGGACTCTCGATGAAAATAACGTCCGCCCCGGCTTTGGCATATGCCTCGCCACGGCGGATCGCCTCATCGAGGCCAAGCGCCGTGCGCGCATCGGTACGCGCGATGATCAGGAAGTCTCTTGAAGAGCGCGCATCGCTTGCGACTTTCAGCTTGTTGATCATTTCCTTGACGGGGATCACGTGCCGGTTCGGTGTGTGGCCGCATTTTTTGGGGTTCTGCTGATCCTCAAGCTGGATCGCTGCCGCCCCAGCCTTCTCGTAGCCGCGAACTGTATGATGAACGTTGAGCAGACCACCGTAACCAGTATCGCCATCGGCGATCAGCGGCTTGCGCACGGTTTGGGCGATAGCCTGCACGCGATCGAGCATCTGCGAGTACGTCGCCAGTCCGGCATCGGGCAGTCCGAGATAGGACGCCACGACTCCATAGCCTGTCATATAAAGCACGTCGGCCTTGGTGCGATCGGCGAGCTTGGCGGAGACCAAGTCGAAAACCCCGGGACAGGTCACAAACGGCTTTTCCTCGACCATGGTTCTTAAGGCGCTGGATGTCATCGCGAACTCCTCAACTGATTGTGGATGACAGGAGCGTCGCCGAGAACCAGCCACCCTGGCCTCGGCCAACCCCCTGCAACGGAAGCCCCGCCCTCTCTCCTGGATTTGATACCCGTGCCGCGTGGTCAGCAGCGGCAAATGTTCAGCTTCCTGTCGAGTTCCTGATCAAACTTTTTCTGTTCGACATCGAAGGCAGACATCCGATCCTGCTCGACCTGCTCTGCACCGGAACGTGGAGAGAAATGCGGCGCCCGCGGTTGCAGGTGACCGATCGGCGCCTGCGGTATCGATGCGCTCGGCTGGCCGTTCTGCGCAGCCGTCGGATCAACACTCGCCAATGCGGCTGCTGCGATCACGATCATGGCAAGCAATCGTGAGTACATGGATCGCTCCAACGTATAGGTGCTCGTCTCCCGCGGCGCTATCGCGCCTTACGTGCAGGGCCTGATTGGCCTCTTTCGAAGAGATATGCACGAGAGCACCTCACACCAATTAAACACCAATTTATTTGTGGGCTCGGCCGATCACGACTCGCTGATGGCCGTCATCGCATCGACAATGCCGGCAAGCAGAATGAATTTTTTTATAATCGATTTCATCGACATCGGTCCCCATCTCAACATGGGGCAGGACCTAGATGGACGACGACGATGAGAACGATTCAGAAGGTTGCGATTGCCTCAGCAATCACTTTTTCCGCACTTGCATTTTTCCCGGCGACGGTATCCACGGCGCAGGCCGGACCGATTGTGCCGTTGGGCCATTATTGCCTGTCATATGACCTGGGTGGCACCGACTGCAGTTTCACAAGCTATGCGCAATGTCAGGCCACCGCGTCGGGACTTGCCGCCGAATGCTACGGCAAGACCGTTCGCGATGACGAGCACCAACGCCCCTGGGCTGCCGGCCGCCAGCGCTCCGTGCGCTGAGAGAGGCACGCGCGCTGATCACATTCAGCGCCATGCTGTCATGCTCTCCGCAAGCGCCACGATCATACAAGCTGCATCTACGCCGCAGGGCCGGACAGCGCCGCCAGCCTCGCCGGGGGCTGCAAGGCGTGGCGTGCGCTGTCCGCTTGGCGGCCATGTCGACACCGGCTCGGGGGGACAAGCGCGGTGCGGCCGCTCTGCAGAACAAAATGGGTCCGAAGAACCGGCCTCGCCATTAAACAGGATTTTAGCAATGCGGCGGCTGGGGCGGACATGGCTTGCGGCAAGCTCATGACGTCGGCGTCGCCGGCGCACGGACGCGAACCTTGCTGCCATCAGCGAGATCGACGGCGGGGTTGAGAACCACCTGATCACCCGCCTTCACGCCGCTGTTGATCTCCACCTCCTGCCCGAGATCGCGTACGACCGACACCTTACGCAGATGCACCACACCATTCTCGACCACGGCAACCTGCAACCCGCCTGCATTGAAGATGACGGCGTCGGCGGATACGCTGAAGCTCGGCGTCTTGCGCGGCATGTGCAGTTCGATCGTGCAATAGATTCCCGGTGCCAGCACGCCATCGTGGTTCGGGATGTCGATTTCAGTCAGCAGGGTACGGGAACCCGGCTGCAGCGCATCAGCGATCCGGGTCACCTTGCCAGGAAAGGTACGATCGGGAATCTCGGGCACGTGCACCACGGCGTCGATTCCCGGCTTCAGGCCGAACGCCTCGTCCTGCGGGACAAAGACCTGGGTTCGGATCACGTTGCCCTGCATGATCGTGAACATGAAGGTGCCGCTGGTCGAATCGGCCTGCACGAGGCTGCCGATGTCGATGTTGCGCTGGGTGATGACACCGTCGAACGGAGCCACCACGCGCTGATAGAGTTTTTGCTGGTGCAACACCTGCAACTGCGCCTCTTCGGCCACCACATTGGCCTGCGCGACCGAAACCGCTGCTTCCTGCGCCTTCAGGGTCTGGACGTCGGTCGTACCTTGCTGGGCGGTCAGCCAGCCCTCCTTCACCAGCGGCCCGTCGCGATCCCACGTGACCTTCGCGAGCTCGCGGTTCGCCTGAGCCTGCTGCAGCGCCGCCTTGAGCTGACCGATCGTCGCCTCCGCCTGTGCGATCTGATGATCCAGTTCCGGCGCCACGATTTCGGCCAGCAACTGTCCGGCTTTCACGCGGTCGCCGATATCGACCTCGCGCTTGTCGATGTAGCCGCTGGCCCGCGCAAAAATATTGGCGGCCGAGAACGCCGATGTGGTCGCCGGCAGAGTGACAATTTCGGTACCGGCGCTAGGCCGCACGGCCGCGACTCTTAGCTGCGGAACCAGGTCGCGGCTCTGCTCTGCGGTGGCCACCACCTGACGATGCTGCTCATAGTGCCTCCATGCCCCGGAAGCCAGCGCCGCTCCCAACGCGAGGGCGACCCCGAAGAGCGAGATCCGGCCGAACCTTCGCCCCTGGCCAACGCGAGGCGGTCCGGATTCCTTCGCCGTCTCCTGCGAATTTTCCGGTTCAATGTTCAAAGGCGGATTGAAATTCATACCAGTACCTCGTCGAATACGCCGTGATCCCGCTTGCCGTCGTTGCCCTTGCGCAGCCTGGCGAAGAGATAGGGCACCACCAGCAGCGTGGTCGGCGTTGCGAACAGCAGCCCGCCGATGACCGCCCGTGCCAGTGCTGCGTTCTGTTCCTCTCCCGGGGCCCCGATCGCCATCGGGACCATGCCGACGATCATCGCGGCAGCCGTCATCAGGACCGGACGGATCCGGGTGTGCCCGGCCTCGATGGCGGCCTGGAAAGCCGTCTTGCCTGCGAGCTGCTGTTCGCGGGCAAAGGTCACCAGCAGAATTGAATTCGCCGACGCGACACCAACCGCCATGATCGCCCCCATGAGCGAAGGCACATTCAGCGTGGTGCCGGTGATAAACAGCATGGTGAGAATGCCGCACAGCGTCGCCGGCAGGGCCAGGATGACGACGAACGGGTCCCCGAAATTCTGGTAGTTCACAACCATCAGCAAGTAGACGAACACCGCGGCAAACAGCAATCCGATGCCAAGATTGAGGAACGCGCTGTTCATGCTCTGGATCTGGCCGATCACCTGGATGGTATTTCCGGGTTTGAGCTGCTTCTGCAGATCCGTCACGATGCCGGCGATCTGGCGGGCGACACTGCCGAGATCGCGATCCTGCACGCTCGCATAGACCTCATAGACCGGCTGGATATTGGCCTGGTTGGCGTTGGTCGGCACGCTGCCGCGCCGGAGTGTCGCGACGTTGCTGAGCAGCCCCGGCACCGGCACGTCAGTCAGGGACGTGGATATCCCGGTTGAAACCGGCGTGTTGCGGAGATCGTTGAGCGAACTGATCTTGTTCTCGGGCGTCTGCACCGCGAAATAATACGGAATTCCCGATTTGGGATCGGTCCAGAAATTGGGGGTCACCTGCTCCGACGAGCTCAGGCTGACATTGAGGTTGGTGGCGATAGTGTCCGCGTTGAGTCCTAGCTGGGCGGCGCGCGCACGATCGATATCGGCATAGAACGCCGGTGCATCGACTTCCTGCTGCAGGTGCGCATCCGCGATTCCCGGTATCGCTGCTATCCGCTGGCGCAGCTCTTTGGCAACGCGCAAATCGTTGTCCTTGTCGTAGCCGACCGTGCGGACGTCGATTTGCGCCGGCAAGCCGAAATTGAGGATTTGGGTGACGATGTCGGCCGCCTGAAAATAGAATGTGCTTTCGGGAAATGCGGCAGGCAATACTTCTCTCAGCTTGCGCACATATTCGCTTGTCGGCCGGTGGCCCTCTTTCAGCGATACCAGGATGACGCCGTCATTGACACCGATGGTTGAGCCGTCGGCGAACGCCAGGTTGTAGGCCCGCGCCGGCAATCCGATATTGTCCACGATCAGATCGCGCTCGTTCTCGGGAATGATTTCGCGGATCTTGTTTTCCACCTGCTGAAAAATCTTCTCCGTGGCCTCGATCCTCGTTCCCGCCGGCGCGCGAACATGAAGCTGAATCTGCCCGCCGTCGATCGCTGGAAAGAAGTCGCGGCCGATGAACGGAAATGTCACGACGCCGAGTGCCAGCAGCAACAGCATGAACAATGGAATGACAAAGCGGTGCTCAATCAGTCCGGCGAGCGAGCGTGAATAGCCGCGCCGCATCGTCTCGAAGCGACGCTCGAAAGCGGCATGAAAGCGCGCGAAAATGCCGTTCGCAGCGCCTGAGGCCGCGCCGTGTTTCTCGCCCTTGAGCAGCAATCCGATGACGATGGGCGTCAGGGTTCGCGACAGGCCGTAGGACGCCAACATCGCGAACACCACCGCAAGTCCGAGCGGAGTAAACAGAAATTTCGCCGGTCCGTCGAGGAACACCACCGATGTGAAGACGCAGCTGATGGCGAGGGTCGACACCAATGTCGGAATTGCGATGCCGGCGGCGCCATGCAGCGTCGCCTGCGGCAGCGGCATTCCTTCCTCGGTGAGGAGGCGATGGGTGTTTTCGATCGTGACGGTGGAATCGTCCACCAGAATTCCGACCGCCAGCGCCAACCCGCCAAGCGTCATCGTGTTCAAGGTCTCGCCGAGAAAGTACAGCACGACCAGCGAGGTGAGGATCGACAGCGGGATCGAGATCATGACCACCAGGGTCGAACGCCACGATCCCAGGAACAGCAATATCATCAATGCCGTGAGAGCCGCCGCGATCGTCCCCTCGCGCAGGACGCCTGCCACGGATTGCTTGACGAAGACCGACTGATCGAACAACTCGTTGATCTGCATACCCGGAGGTGCCGCGGCGCGCGCAGTCTTGAGCGCCTCGTGAACGGCGTTGACAACGCTCAGGGTCGAGGCGTTTCCGTTCTTGATGATACTGAGCAGCACGGAGCGGCGGCCGTTCTGCCGCACCACGTTCTGCTGCACCAGCCAGCCATCGTGAACCTGGCCCACGTCCCTCACGAAGATGGTCGCGCCATTGACAACCTTGACCGGAATGTTGTTGAGATCGTCGATCGAGGCTGGCGTGGCGTTGGTGCGGACAGCGTATTGCGTGTGGCCAAACTTGGCCGTTCCCGCGGGCAGCGTCAGGTTTTGCGCATTGACGGCGTTCACCACGTCCAGCGGCGTAAGTCCCTTGGCGAGGAGCTTTGACGGATCCAGATCGACCATGATCTGGCGATACTTTCCGCCGGCCGGCGTCGGCAGCGTAATGCCGGGGATCGGCGCCAGTTGCTGGCGGATCCGGTAGATGCCGTAGTCGTAGAGTTGCTGTTCGCTGAGGGTGTCGGAGCTCAGGCTGATCTGGAGCACGGGCACACTGGATGCATTGAACTGTACCACCAGCGGAGCCTGGATGCCGGGCGGCAACAGCGCACGGATCGCATTGGTTCCTGCGACGATCTGAGAGATCGCGAGGTCGAGATTGACGTCCGGCTGGAAGTAAATCTTCTGCACCGAAAGGCCGGCCATCGTCTGCGCCTCGATGTTCCTGATGCCGCTGACATTGGAACTGATGGCGTACTGGCTATAAGTGGTGACGCGCTGTTCCATCTCCTCCGTGCTGAGTCCGGTATAGCTCCATACCACCGTCACCACGGGGATGTTGATTTCCGGAAAGATATCCGTCGGCATCTTGATGGATGCGACGACGCCCAGGAACAGCACCAGGGCAGCGACCACATAGAACGTATGCGGAAATCTCAGGGCGAAACGAACGATGCCCATTGGTTCAAATCCTGATATACGGGCTTGCGCGAATGAATTTCGAGCGCCGTGTCATGTCCCCTTGCATCGGGCCGCGCGGCATCGCGCCACACGCAATGTCCAGAGAAGGTATCAGGCCCGCTTGCGTCGGCGATGCCACCGATGGCGGCAATTTCTCGCCCACCACAAGCCGCATCGCTGCGATCTCCTGCCGCTGGGTCACGACGATCACCTGCGCGAGACGGCGCAGCTGCTCGTTGTGGCCGTCGCGCAGTACGGCCTGTGCCATGCCGATCGCGCCCTGATAGGGCGGCACCATCATCGCGACAAAATCACGGTCGACATCACCGGTCGGCTTGATCATCAGGTCCACGGTCACCTTGTTCATGGCGGCATCGTTTTTGCCAGGAACGGATGCTCGTCGGCATGGCCCGGCCGGTCCGCAACATATTGAACCGGCAGCATGCCGTAAGCGCGATATGACCTCGACGGATTCCCAGTCAACGCGAACGATATCGCCGCGACCGAAGCGGTGGTCGCGAGCGAAATCGCTCGTTTGCGAACGAATGTGCGCGAGAACAAGATCATCCTACCTCCGCATAAGAATTTTGCGCGCGTGAGTTGTTCACGGCCCGGCCTTGCGTTTCACCCAAAACATTTCTTGGAAGCCGTTCTCACGGGGAGAACCGAGATACGCTGAACATGACGAGCCAATCGATCGCCCTCAATTAAAAACCAGTTTATGATTCCGATAACAGCGAAAAGCTACAGAGCCTGATGCTTGAGCCAGTAAAATGGCTCTCGTTCAATCAACGACGCGTGACGCGCCGCGCGGACAAGCTCACGACAGCTTGAAAAGATGAAAGGCAAGGCACCGAGGGGTTCAGAGCGCGGGGACGACAGATCTGAAATGCCTCGGGCGAGTTTTCCATTTTCGACGGCAGATCTGGCGCGACACGTTCGTTCGACCCTGCGCGAGGCATGATCTACGACAACTCCACTATCGGATTGTCGGCTTCAATACCTTGATGGCCGTCGATTCAGGTAGCGAATACTCCTCATGAGGTGCATCCGAAGCGGAACACGCTCCACGATGCAGGCGGTACGGTCAGGCGCCAAACACCTTCCCGGACCGTGGCGGCGGGGCCGTCCTCTGCCCGTACGCGTTCTGGATCGTCCGCGGTGTTCGTGACGTTCAAGTCGTCCGAATTCATGACGCGGCTTTCGAGGAAATCGCTAAATTCGAAACCGTGCAGGTTGATCTCGATATTGATTGCCTGGTCGAAGTTTCGGTTGACGCAGAAGAAGGCAAGGCTTTTATCGTCCTCGGACAGTACCGCGGAGCTCACAATGTCGGGGAACAGTTCGCCTTCACTCGCCGCGAAGGTCCCGCAGGTCTGCCGCACGTCGAGGACCGTTCCCCGAGCCCAACGGGCCGCATGCTGGAACGGATAGAAGATCGGCTGCCGCCACGCTCGTCCTCCTGTCTCGGTCATGATAAGCCCGATGACGTTAACCAATTGAGCCACGCAGGCGGCCTTCACCCGATTACAGCGGTTGATCAGCGTCAGGAGGGCGGCGCCGAAGACCAGGGCGTCCTCCATCGTGTAAAGCTCCTCCAGAATGGCAGGGGCTTCCGGCCAACCGGGCTTGGTTCGTGTGGCGCGGTCGCGGGTGCGGTACCAGACATTCCATTCATCGAACGAAAGCATGATCCGCTTTGGCGACCGCCGGCGAGCCGCCACCCCATCAGCGACAGCGACGATCTCATCGATATAACGTCCGACCAAGTCGGCTTGAGCCATGAAATCGCGAGACCGGTCGCCGTGCTTGGAAAAATAGCCGTGGAGGGAAATGTACTCCACCACGTCAAATGTCTCTTCCAGAACAATTCTTTCCCATTCGGCGAATGTTGGCATGCTGCGGCTGGAGGAGCCGCATGCGACCAGTTCTATGTTGGGATCGAGCCAGCGCATGAGCTTGGCGGATTCCCGAGCAAGTGTTCCGTATTCCTGCGCGGTCTTGGCACCGATCTGCCACGGAGCATCCATTTCATTGCCCAGGCACCAAAGCCTGATGCTATGAGGAGTCGGATGCCCGTGTTCATGTCGCAAGTCGCTGAGAGTCGTGCCGCTTTCCACATTGCAATACTCCAGCAGCGCCCGCGCCTCGTCGGCGCCTCTTGTGCCGAGGTTCACAGCCATCATTGGTTCGATACTGGCCTTCGCGCACCAGGCCATGAATTCGTTTGTTCCGAACGCATTCGTCTCGGTGCTGAACCAGGCCAGTTCTCGACGTCGGGGCCGCTTATTGAGTGGACCGACACCATCTTCCCAGTTGTAGCCGGACACGAAATTTCCGCCGGGATAGCGGATCACGGTGACCCCAAGTTCGCGGACCAGTTCCAGCACATCCTGCCGGAAACCGTCAGCGTCAGCGGTCGGGTGCCCCGGCTCAAATATCCCTCCGTAGACACATCGTCCGAGATGCTCGACGAAACTGCCGAACAGGCGGCGGTCCGTCTTTCCCACAATGAATGCGGGATCGAGAACAATGACAGCTTCGGCCATAGATTATCCTGTCGGCTTGAAAAATGGATGGTTCAACCTTTGACGGCACCGATGGTCAGCCCCCGCACGAGATGGCGCTGAACAAAAAGCATGATCACCACAATCGGCAGCATGATGCCGATGGCGCCTGCCGCCGAAATCGACCAATCGCTCACGTCCTCGCCTCCGAAGGAGGCAATCGCGACCGGCAGGGTCTTCGTCTTGATGCCGGTCAGGACGAGCGCAAAGAGAAACTCATTGTATGAAAGAAGCAGGCTGAACAGAGCCGCGACCATGAGGCCTGGACGGACCAGAGGCAAGATCACGATCCGGAATGTCTGCCAGAGATTGCAACCGTCTATGGCAGCCGCTTCGTCGAGGTCGCGAGGAATGTCCAGGAAGAAACTGTACATCAGCCAAATCGTGAAAGGCTGGTTGATCGCCACAAGCGCCAGGATGAGAAGTGGATAGGTGTCAATCATTTTGAGGAAGCTGCCCATGACGAAGAATGGAATGGCCAGCAGCATGTGAGGAAACATGCGGATCGTGAACAGCCCGAACAGGATGGGGGAAGCGCGGCGCGGCTGCATGCGCGACAGCCCGTAGGCGGCAAGGCTGCCGATCGGGACCGAGATGAGCACCGTGCCGGCCGAGACGATCAGGCTGTTGACTAGATAGTGAAGAAAGCCGCGAGCGAACCAGACTTCACGATGGTACTCGAGCGTCGGCTGGAAAAAAATGGTTGGCGGTATAGTGAACGCATCCGCTGGGTTCTTGACGGACGTCAAGGCCGCCCAGATCAACGGGACGAGGTTTATGAAGGTGAAGATCGTCAGCGCGGCAAACAGCAGCGCCTGGTTGCGCATACGCGCCATTCGGCGTGTCTTCATCCGCTTCTCCCGTAACCGCGCTGCAAGATGTGGCTGAATGTCGCTATGATCGCGGCGACGATGAGGAGCGTGATGATTCCAAGGGCGGAAGCCTTTCCAACCTGCAACAGCTGAAAGCCGAGCTGATAAGTGTACATCGTTACCGTCTCGGTGGCGGTCCCTGGACCGCCACCGGTCAGGACGTAGATGGCGTCGAAGAACCGGAAAACGTCCATTAGCCGGACCGATACGGTGAAAACGATCACCGGCACCAGGGACGGAAGGATGATGTGGCGAATGAGGCGCCAGCTGTCGGCTCCGTCGATGCTCGCCGCTTCGATTTGTGCCTGGTCCAGCGCCTGCAGGGCAGCATAGAGCACCAGCATGACAAAAGGAGTAAAGATCCAGGCGTCAGCGAGAATGACGCAAATCTTCGCCCAGATGGGATCACCGAGCCAATCCGGCGGACCGATGTTGAAGGTCATTAATGTGGCGTCGATCAGACCCCAATTCGATGTCAAAATCCATTTCAGAAAGAGGGTCGCCACGACGGGTGTGATGATGTGCGGCAAGAACAGAAGGATCATGAATACGCGTACACTGAACGTGAGCCTGTAAAGAGCGAACGCGAGCATAAAACCCAAAGCAAATTCGACGCCGACCGATCCCAACGCGATCACGATCGTGGTCCAAAGCGACTGCCAGAGGCGTGCTTCACCCAGCAGTTGCGCGTAGTTCGCCAGCCCGACAAAGCGCATTTCCCGAGAGCCGAGATAATAATCGAAAGTGCTCAGGTAGGCGGCATATCCCAGGGGCCACAGAAGGACGAGCGTCATCAGCCCAAAGCTTGGAACGAGGAACAGCCATAGGCCACGCTGCGAACGCATGACGGGGGATCTCTTGAGGCGGGCCGGTTCGCGCAGCAAGGCGTTCACGCCTGCCGAGCCGATCGGAAGAGTTATTCTTATTTGTAGTAGCCGCGGGACTGCAGCAGTTCGGTCGTTTCCTTTGCTGCCATGTCCAGCGCGGCCTTGACTTCCTTTTCGTTGGTCACGGCCTGCAAGATGTATCTTGTCACGATGGCGCCGACATCGAGAAAATCCGGCATCGAGGGGAATGGTTTGCCAACCTCGAGGGACGTGCGGGCCGCCGGATACCAGCGATATTTCCTGCCGAGTTCCGGATCGTCAAGCACGGAAAGCCGTGGCGGCATGGCCAGCTCCGCGCCCTTTTGCATGCTCTTCTGACTGGCTGCCGTTGCGATCATTCTAAAGATCGCGTCCTTGTCCTTCGAAGAGTACTTTGAGATGGCATATCCGTCATTGGCGATGCGCTGACCGCCGCCTGGAGGAGCGACCCAGTTTATCTTCCCGACAAAGCGCGACTTCTTCTCGTCATCCATGGAGGCGGCACGCGTGAACCATTGCAGCCCCATTGCGGCAAGTCCCTGTTGCAGGTTGATGGTCGATTCGTCGTTGGCAGCGGAAGTGAAGCCGCGCGGCGCGAATGCCGTCATCTGCTTCATCATGGTGATGGCGTTCACACCGGCTGGCTGATTGAAGATCGGCTTCCAACCCTTGTCGAACCAGCCTTCGCCCACCGCATTGAGGTACCAGTGCGCCTCATTCAGGCAGCCGTCGACCGGTTTCAGCGTCATGATCGTGCCGGAGACGCGTCCCTGATGAAGCTTCTTGGCGGCTTCCAAATACTCCTGCATCGTCTTCGGAGGTGCCGTGCCGCTCTCCTTGAACAGATCCTCACGGTAGAAAAACATCTCCGTGTTGGTCAGGATCGGCATCGAGTAGATGCGGCCGTTGTAGCTGATGGAGTCAATGACCGACTTGGGAAAGTCATCGAGCTTGAATTCAGCCTTGTACTTCGCCCAGAGATCGTCCAGTGGCTCCAGCCAGCCGCTGGCAGCGAATTTCTGCATGGTGGTATCGTTCAGATAGGCGACATCGATGGCGTCGGAACCGGACGACATCGTGATCGAAGCCAGCTCGACTTCCTTGTCGATCGGCATCAGTTCGACCGAGACTTGGCCCTCAGGAAGAGCCTTCTTCATTTGATCGGTATAGTATTCCAAAGCCGGTTGGCGATGACTGATGACACGGATGGGCCCGGCGGCGTTCGCGCGCTTCACATAAGGAGCAAAGACTGTTGCTGCGGCCGCCCCTATGATGGACCTGCGGCTGAGTGGATTCCGGCTCATGCGACATCCTCCCTGTCGAGCTAGACTAGACTACGTATCGCCTGAGTGAGCAATACGCGATGGCTGCAGAAAAATCGATGCTATTCAATATCTTGCCGGCGGCACAACGTTCTCGATGCAGCCGCACCGGGGTCTCGGTCGGCTACGCACAGGTGTGCTGCGAGGTGGGGCTACGCCAAGGCAATACACCTAAAGCCTGGTGGCGACCGCCTGAGATCCGCTCAACGTGCCGATGCAGAGTGCCAGGTTCGACGGCGCGATCACGCGTTACCTCAGCCAGACAACGTGAAGCGGGCAGCCAAGCCGCCGCCTAGTCCCCGACGCGACCGGATTGCCCGCGTCAGCGGACAACCCGGCGCTTCGGGGCTTTACTGCGACAGCTTCACGAAACTCGGAAACTTCAGCGTCCCTTCCGCGATCGCCTTCGGCCAGACCACGACCTGCTTCTGATCCTGCCACTGGAACACGAGGCCGGTCACGCTGCCGGGGCCGGACTTGATGCCGTGGGTGAACTCGTCGTTCTTGCCGTAGAACTGGATCTTGCCGATCGTGCCTTCGAAGTCGGTCTTCTCCAGTTCAGCGACCATCTTGTCCGGATCGGTCGAGCCGGCGCGCTGGATCGCGTCCGCGATGATGTAGACCTCGTCATAGGCGGTGTAACCGGTATAGGCCGGCGGGGTGCCAAACTTGGCCTTGAAGGCAGCCGCGAACGGCTTTGTCTTCGGGGTCACCGCGACGTCAGGCGTCGCCACCGCGAGCGACGGCACTCCTTCTGCGGCGCCATTGGTGTCCTTCCAGAAGGTCGGGCTCAGCGCCTGCGCGCTGATGCCGAACATCGGGATCGGCACCTGCTGGTTCTTCCACTGCACCGTCGGCTGCACGCCGACATGCGAGATGCCGGTGACGATCACGTCCGGCTTCTTGCTCTCGATGTTGTTGAAGATCGGCGTGAAGTCCGTGGTGTCGGGCGAGAAGCGCACATGCTCGACCACCTTCAGCCCAGCCTTCGGGAGGCAGGCCTCGTAGCCGACATCGAGCGGCTTGGTCCAGGCCGCATCCTCGCTCATGATCGCGACCGTCTTGAACTTCAACTGATCCACCAGCAGGTCCTTGGCGGCGTCGCAGACGAGCTGCGCTTGCGCTGCCGACGTCAAATAGCCGTGGAAAGTATACTTGTTCTTCTCGTAGTCGTTATGGATCGCCTTGGTGATCTCGTTCGAGGCCGCGCCTGGCGTGATCAGCGGCATCTTCAGCCGCGCCGCCCAAGGCTCCAGCGCCAGCACGACCTCGCTGATGTAGCTCGCGATCACGGCCGAAACCTTGTCCTCGCTCACCGCGCGCTGGAAAGCGCGCACCGAATCCGCAGATGAGCTCTTGTTGTCATAGGTGACGATCTCGATCTTGCGGCCCATCACGCCGCCCTTGGCGTTGATTTCGTCGGCTGCGATCTGCGCGCCGCCTGGCGTCGCGGCGCCCGCGATCGACTGCACCTCGGCAATCACGCCGATCTTGATCGGGTCCTTGGATTGCGCATGGGCGGGCACGGCGAGGTACAACGCGAGCGCCGACGCGAGCGGCAGCACGCGGCCTACGGTGGAGATGGCAATCTGTCCTGGCATGGTGGTCTCCCTTTCTTTGCTTTGTTGTTGTTAATGATCGAGCACTAGAGGAAGTCGGCGCCGGCCTCGGCGGCGAAGCGGCCGGGGTCGCCCTCCCACACGATCCGCGCGTGCTCCAGCACATAGACGCGGTCGGCATGCGGAAGCGCGAAGGTCACGTTCTGCTCACCGAGCAGGACCGTGATCGAGGTGGTCTGGCGCAGCCTCTCCAGCGCCTTTGAAAGCAATTCGAGGATAACCGGTGCAAGACCCAGCGTCGGCTCGTCCAGGATCAGGATCTGCGGCTGCATCATCAGCGCTCGGCCGATCGCCAGCATCTGCTGCTCGCCGCCGGAGAGCGTCTGCGCCATCTGGCCCTGCCGCTCCTTGAGGATCGGGAACAGCTCGAACAGCCAGACGAGTTGCTTCGTGCGCGTTTCGTCGTCGAGATGCTGGCCGCCAAGGTCGAGATTCTCGCGCACCGTCATTTCGCCGAACAGCTCGCGCGATTCCGGACACTGCACGAGGCCGCTGCGGGCGATTTTCGCCGGCCCCGT
>Ga0105241_10001542_pt1 | contig 17671 bp, 8 predicted proteins | sample KBSC64metaG_FD_80422 | JGI IMG/M metagenome (GOLD analysis project Ga0105241, IMG submission 80422) | Corn rhizosphere microbial communities from Kellogg Biological Station, Michigan, USA - KBS C6-4 metaG | ecosystem: Host-associated > Plants > Roots > Rhizosphere > Soil | place: Michigan, USA... | reverse complement strand
TATTCAAATAGTAATACCATCTCGATGACTTTGAAAAAGCCGGATGGGACTACGCTTACCGTTACCAATATGAACGTAGCTACCTATACTGTAAATCCTGTTCTAAAGGATACTGTATTTGATCAGGGCAACGGGCATAAAGTAGGTTATATTGTATTCAATAGCTTTACTTCCAGTGCGAACGCAAATCCGCAGTTGGATCCTATATTTAGTAATTTCGCGGCACAAGGTGTTACCGACCTGGTAGTAGACCTTCGTTATAATGGCGGCGGTTATGTATCAACTGCAGAGCATATAGATAACCTGATCGTTCCTGCCGCAAAAACAAATACATTGATGTATAATACCTACTACAACGATATATTGACCAGTGGCAAAGAAGTATTATTGAAAAAGCAGTGGAGAAAAGACCCTTCAACCGGTCAGGACTATAATTATGGTCAGTTTGATTATTCGGTGGCCGGTAATGCGGTTAACTTCTCAAAATCTGGACAATTAAACGTAAGCCGGGTATTCTTTATCATTACGGGTTCTACCGCATCGGCAAGTGAGCTGACTATCAATAACCTGCGCCCGGTTATGGACGTGCAGTTTATAGGTGAAACCAGCTACGGTAAGCCTGTGGGATTCTTTGATATCGATATCAATAAATACCAACTATATATTCCTGAGTTTTATACACAAAATTCAGCAGGTAAGGGTGGTTATTATGGCGGGTTTACACCTGGTTCGACTGATTATCCAGGCGTATCTGATTATGATGATGTGACCAAAGACTTCGGTGACCCAACTGAAGGCTTGTTGGCACACGCCTTAAACTATGTTAAAACTGGCACCTATGCTGTAAAAATTCAGTCAATCCAAAGCTTGCAAGCAAAATATGGAACATTTTCTATGGCTGAACAAGCTACTGCCGCTCATTTAATAGATAAGCACAAATTTACAGGCATGATCTTCGACAATATGAAGAAGAAAAAATAAGATTTTTTAGAAAGCAAGAAGCCGAAAGCACAAAGTGAAACACTTTTACCTTTCGGCTTTTCGCTTTAAGCTCAATCAGCTAACTCCCTTAGGTCAACAGCCACTACCCTCGACACACCTTGCTCAACCATTGTTACACCATAAATTACATCGGTGCTGGCAATCGTGCGTTTATTATGAGATACCACAATGAATTGTGATTGCCCCGAAAATTCGCGGATAATGTTGTTGAATTTATCAATGTTGGTATCATCCAAAGGCGCATCCACCTCATCAAAAATACAGAATGGGGCAGGCTTCAACAGGTATAGCGAAAATAGGATTGCAGTTGCCGTCAATGTTTTTTCGCCCCCTGAAAGCTGGTTGATAGATAGCGGTCTTTTGCCTTTCGGACGTGCAATAATGTCGATATCAGATTCGAGGGGATTTTCCGGATCGGTTAAGATCAGGTCGCAGGAGTCTTGTTCATTGAATAACGAGCGGAACACTTTGATAAAGTTCTCGCGAACATTGGTAAATGCCATCATGAACTTTTCGCGGGCGGTGTCGTCAATTTCCTGTATGGTAGCCAGCAATGATGTTTTTGCTTCCAATAAATCCTTCTTTTGCGATTGGATGAACTCGAAACGCTGGTTCATTTCATTATAAGCCTCAACAGCTAAAGGATTGATTGGCCCGAAATCATCCAGCTGTCGTTTTAGCTTATCAGTTTTTTCGCGAAGATCAACTTCATTTTCGTTCTCTGGTGGTTCAGAATTCAATAACTCATTGATGTCAATATTGAACTCAACAGACAACCTTTCTTTTAAAGCATTCAGCTCGATCTTCAGATTATTCTTCTGATCTTTTAGCTCATTTTCAATTACCTCAGCCTGATCTTTTTTACGACGCAATGCTGTGATGTCATTTTCTGTTTCGGTAATCTTACCACGCCAGGTATAGTATTCCTGTTCGGCCTGTTGAGTGGCCTTTTCAAGTTCCTCTTTTTGGCTATACATTTCCAGCAGGTCTTCATCCGAATGATCAGCCTGTGCCAGGTTTTCACTAATAGCCTGTTTTACTTTTCCCAATTCAGCATTGTTTTGGCTGATGCGGCTTTCGAGACTTTCTTTTTGGGTTTCGCGATAGTCCATATCTTTAACCAACCCTGATACCTTGTTCTGTTGCTGATGGAAGCGGATATTTTCCTGGTTATACCGGTTTGATTGAACTGATGTGTATTCGTTTAGCTCATTGAAAGCTAATTGCTTTTCGTTAAGCAGATCGCTTTGAATATCTTTTTGGGTTTTTAATTCCGCAAGCTCCGGCTGTAACCTCAACATATCGTCCTTAATACTGCTGATCTTTTGTGCAATGTCTTCCTTACGGTTGCGGCTATTTTCAATGAATGCCTGGTATTGCTCCTGCCGTGTTTTTACGGTAACTAACTCTGTGTTTAAGCGATTAAGGTCTTGCTGCTGTTGATTGATCTCGCTGCTTTTTCCCGATGCCTTTAAAGCTGTCAATTTACTTTGTAGTTCTTCTGCTTTATGGCGACGATCGGCTAGTCCACTATCTATTGATTTGATTTCCTTAGCCAGGTTCTCCAGATTTTTAGCACGGCCGATACGCTTGCCCTCAAACAAGCCCACTGAACCGCCGGCCATAGTAAACTTTGATTTATTGAACTTGCCGGTCTTGCCGATCAATACTATATCACCGTGGACCGCGGTATTGTTGAGGTCGTTTTCTGTCGAATCATTGACCAGGTAAACATTCTTCAATAAATGATTGCAAAGCCCCAGGTAGCGTTTTTCAACTTCGATCACACTTAAAGCAGGTATAGCATCTGCAATTGGCGCAGGAGTGATGGGCGAATTGTCGTAATTGCTCAATACAAAGAATTGCGCCCGCCCCCTGGATGCATTACTCAAAAGATTGATGGCCGAAATAGCCTCGTCATAGTTTTCAACTACGTAGTAATTCATCAAAGGCTCCAGATAGTTTTCGATGGCTACACGGTATTCTTCCTGGCAAAAAAGTACGTCACTGAACAGTGGGGCGCTTTTAGCCCAACCTGCTGTTTTTTTCAGAAAGCGTATAGACTCAGGAAACCCTTCCAGGCTGTCAACCATACTTTTGGTAAGGTTATATTCGTTCTGTTTGGCATCCAGTTTACGGCTTTCCTTAATGATGGTATCCTTTACAGTTTCCGATTCGGCTTCAGTATCTTTTATCTGTTGTTGCAGCTTGTTCTCAAAGTCAACAATAGTTTCCAGTTCTTTCTCCATCGATTCGGCACGGTTTTGCAATTCTGCAACTACCTGATTGAAATGCGAAAGTTCGGCCTCCTTATTCGTTGCATCCTCTATATTCCGCTGACTTTCCTGTTCCAGGGCCTGTTCCTGAATTTGTAGAATATCGATGTCCTTTTCGGTTTTGTAGATTTGGTTTTGCAGACGGTTATTGATACTGGTTAGCTCATTCAGCTCAGCGCGCGCTGAACCCTGCTGCTCACGTAACTCGTCAACAGCCAGTTTAAGATCGCTTACTAAAGCTCGTATAACTTCCAGGTTCTCATCTTCCTGGGCTTTTTCTTCGGCAAGACGTTTGAGATTATATAAAACGTGATTTAGCTGGTTACGGTCACGTTCCAGATCTTCAGTCAATCGGGCTTCCTTGTCCTGCTGGAACTTGAGTTGTTCGTTCTTGATCTTTTTCTCGCTTTCATACGCTCTGATCTTTGAAACATACTCGTTGGTAGCTTTTTGTTGGGTCGACAGGTTTTTTTCCTTCGTCAGGCTATCCAGTTTCTGTTGTTGAAGATCAGCCTCCATAGAATCTATTTGTGCCACAATACCAAGCTTCTCACCATGTTGTTTCTGCTCCTGGTCATCAATCTTATTCAATGATTCACTGAATGAAATGATCCTGAACGAGGCCAGCATAATGCTCAAGGTCTTATACTGTTCTCTCAATCTGTAATAACGCTCTGTCTTTTTTGCCTGATTCTCTAAAGTTTTTAGGTTCTTTTCAATCTCCGAAAGTAAATCTTCAACACGTTCCAGGTCGGCTTCGGTGTCTTTTAGCTTATTGAAAGTCTGCTTTTTGCGAAGTTTATACTTGGATATTCCCGACGCTTCTTCGAATAAATTACGGCGCGATCCTTCTTTGTTATTGATGATCTCATCGATCATTTTTAGCTCGATGATAGAGTAGGAGTCGGCACCAATACCTGTATCCAGGAAGAGGTCGGTAATGTCCTTTAAACGACATTGTACGTCGTTCAATCTGTATTCACTTTCGCCCGCACGATATAGTTTACGGGTTATAGTAACCTGCGAAAATTCTGTGGGGAGTATGTTTTTGGTATTATCAAAAGTAAGTGAAACCTCGGCCAGGTTAGCTGCCTTGCGGTTTTTGGTGCCATTGAAAATAATATTCTCCATCTTTTCAGAACGGAGCATACGGGTGCTTTGCTCGCCGAGCACCCACCGTATAGAATCAACAACATTGGATTTACCGCAGCCGTTTGGGCCCACAATAGCCGTAACGCCCTCATTAAAATTGATCGTTATCTTATCGCCGAAGCTCTTAAATCCTTTAACTTCTAATTTTGTAAGCTGCATATCAGTTTTGAGTGATAAGTGTTGAGTAAGGAGTTGCTAAGAGATGAAAAATCTACTCACAACTCACTACTCACAATTCACCACTAAATATATATTTCTCCTTTTAAATAGGTAACGGCATTGCCGCTCATTAAAACGCGTTCTCCTTTGTTTTCGCACCAGAGTTCGCCTTTGCGCGGTGATAACTGGTATGCGTGTAGCTTATCTTTACCCAGTTTATTGGCCCAGTAAGGTATCAAATTACAATGGGCCGAACCGGTTACCGGATCCTCCGGTATGCCTGCTCCCGGAGCAAAGAAACGCGAAACAAAGTCGACCGTCTTACCCGGCGCGGTTACAATTACACCAACTGTGTCCAACTTTGATAAAGCGAAGTAATCAGGTGACATCTCTGCAATATCATCTTCTGATTCATAAACAATAAAATAATCTCTCGATCTATAGGCCGACAATGGTTTTTTTTCGCTCAAAGCCTCGGCCAGGCCATTCGGCATTTCTATCGGGATAGGAGGGCGTGATGGGAAATCCATCATGTATCTGTCTCCATGCTTTTTTATGGTTAAAGTGCCGGCTTTGACGGTCTCAAAATTTATGACGTCGCTTTTATGCTCCAGCTCTGTAAATATAATATGTGTTGATGCCAGCGTAGCATGCCCACAAAGGTCTATCTCATAAGCAGGCGTAAACCATCTGAGTTTATAGCCATCGCCATTCTTAACAAAAAAGGCAGTTTCGGCCAGGTTATTTTCCGCCGCTATCTTTTGCATCCTTTCATCAGAAAGCCATTCGTTCAGCGGACAAATAGCTGCCGGATTTCCTCCAAAAAGACGACTGGTAAAAGCGTCAGCCTGGTAAATGGGGATAGTCATAATAAAAACATTTAGCCGATAAATGTACCTTTTAATTGTTAAAACTTCAACGTCATCGAGTTTGAAATAGGTACAAAACAGTGCCTTTTTTAAGAAAAATAGCAAAAAAGTGCAGGCACAAAAAAGCCCCCGGTGGTTTACCGGGGGCCTCAAAGGATTAACCTAAATATGATTTCAGAATTTTACTTCTGGAGGTATGTCTCAATCGTTGCAGCGCTTTATCTTTTATCTGACGTACGCGTTCGCGTGTCAGGTTGAATTTCTCGCCAATTTCTTCCAGCGAAAGCGGATGATTGGTGCCTAATCCGAAGAATAATACGATGATCTCGCGCTCACGTTCTGTAAGGGTAGAAAGCGAACGTTTTATTTCTTCAGATAATGACTCATTGATCAAAATAGAGTCAGTGTTGGGTTCCTGGTTTTCCAATACGTCAAGCAAAGTGTTTTCTTCGCCCTGCACAAACGGAGCGTCCATGGAAACATGACGTCCGGAATTGCTTAATGTATCAGAGATTTTGTCGACGGTTGTTTCCAGCATATCAGCCAGTTCTTCAGGAGATGGCTCACGCTCATACTCTTGCTCTAGTTTTGAGAATGCCTTGCTGATCTTGCTTAATGAACCCACCTGGTTCAACGGTAAACGTACAATGCGTGATTGCTCCGCAATAGCTTGTAATATGGATTGACGGATCCACCATACAGCATAAGAAATGAATTTGAAACCCTTAGTTTCGTCAAAACGCTTTGCTGCTTTGATAAGTCCCAGGTTGCCCTCGTTTATCAGGTCTCCGAGTGTAAGACCTTGATTTTGATATTGTTTTGCAACGGATACAACAAAGCGCAGGTTGGTCTTGGTTAGCCTTTCAAGGGCAGCCTGATCACCCTCTCTGATCTTTTGTGCAAGAATTACTTCTTCTTCTGCAGTGATTAAGTCAACTTTACCAATTTCGTGAAGATATTTATCAAGCGATTGTGATTCGCGATTGGTAATAGATTGGGTTATTTTGAGTTGTCTCATCTATATTTATTACCTCAATTCTTAATTTAGAATTGAACGCGCAAAGGTACAAAATTGTTATGAAAAAATAACAACCTAACCTATCTTTACATTCAAATTAAAATAAGTAGCTTTTTTAACTTAATAATTGATTTGTTAACTATTTGGTTTACAGTTCGTTCAGTTTAAAAGTATTCTTGACTCTAATACCTCTTTCTGTCTGTTGCAAAGTACAGCATTCGTTCACAGGATCGTGCTCAAAATACAAAATATATTCCTTTTCCAAGGCTTCAGTCAAAAATATTTTCTTTTCGTTGAGTGTTTTTAGAGGGAACATATCATACGCCATTACATAGGGTAGAGGCAGATGACCTACAGATGGCAGAAGATCAGCCATATACAATATTTTTTTGCCTTTATAGCTGATCAGTGGTAACATCATGGCATCGGTGTGGCCATAAACGAAACGGACGTCAAAGCCGCTCATAAAGTGAACGTCGTCTTTTGAGTCGACAAATTTCAGCTGTCCGCTTTCTTGTATCGGCAGGATATTTTCCTTAAAAAAAGATGCTTTTTCCCGATCATTTGGATTTACGGCCCAATCCCAATGCTGCTGGTTACTCCAATAAGCAGCATTTTTAAAAGTGGGTACCAGTTGTTCTCCGCTACGTTTTACAGCACCGCCAACATGGTCGAAATGCAGGTGAGTGAGGAATACATCGGTAATATCATCAGCGGTGAATCCGAGTTTGGCAAGAGACGAATTTAGGCTAGCGTCTCCGTGCAGGTAATAATAACTGAAGAATTTGGCATCCTGTTTATCACCAATACCTGTATCGATCAATATAAGTCGATTGCCATCTTCGACCAATAAGCAACGCATCGCCCAGGTACACAAGTTATTCTCGTCCGCCGGGTTAGTTTTGTTCCAGATAGTTTTCGGAACGACGCCGAACATAGCACCGCCGTCTAACTTAAAAAAACCGGTGTCAACTGTGTGTAATTTCAAGATGGTAGTAATTAGTCGAAAGTCTTAAGTCCAAAGTCTTAAGTCGATTTCCGCTAATGGACTATTGACTTAAGACTTCTGACTCAGTACTATTACAAATGGATACACTCACCATAAGCTTCTGCGGCAGCTTCCATCACTGCTTCGCTCATGGTTGGGTGCGGGTGAACGGATTTAACGATCTCGTGGCCGGTAGTTTCCAATTTACGTGCAGTAACCACTTCAGCGATCATTTCAGTTACATTATGCCCCAGCATATGCGCGCCAAGGAATTCGCCGTATTTCGCATCGAAGATTACTTTTACAAAACCATCTTTAGCGCCTGCGGCAGATGCCTTGCCCGATGCTGAGAATGGGAATTTACCCACTTTGATCTCGTAACCAGCCTCTTTGGCTGCCTTTTCGGTATAGCCAACGGATGCTATCTCAGGACTACAATAAGTACATCCCGGTATATTGTTATAGTTCAACGGCTCAGGATTGTGGCCAGCTATTTTCTCTACGCAAATGATACCTTCAGCAGATGCAACGTGAGCCAAGGCCTGACCTTTCACGATATCGCCGATGGCATAAACACCTTCTACATTAGTTTTATAAAAATCGTCAACCACAACTTTGCCTCTGTCGGTTTTAACACCCAATTCTTCCAAACCGACGCCTTCTATGTTGGTGCTGATACCTACAGCCGACAGTACGATTTCCGCTTCCAAAGAAACATTGCCGGTAGGGGTTTTTACATTTACTTTGCAGATATCGCCGCTGCTGTCAACCGATTCAACATTTGAGCCGGTCATGATCTCTATACCTTGTTTTTTCAGGATGCGGTTCAAACCTTTTGAAACTTCTTCGTCCTCCAAAGGAACAATGTTGTCAAGGAACTCAACTACGGTTACTTTAGTCCCTAAAGTATTGTAGAAATAAGCGAACTCGATGCCGATAGCACCTGAACCAACAACAATCATCGATTTTGGCTGCTTTGGCAGGTTCATTGCCTGGCGGTAACCGATTACTTTTACGCCATCTTGTTTGATGTTAGGTAATTCGCGTGACCGACCGCCCGTAGCTAAAATAATATGTTTTGCAGTATATGATTTGGTAGCACCGTCAACAGCTTTTACTTCTACTGTATTTTTAGCTTTTAGCTTACCGGTACCCATTATTACTTCAATCTTGTTTTTTTTCATCAGGAACTGAACACCTTTGCTCATTCCGTCAGCAACACCACGACTTCTTTTTATTACGGATTCAAAATCAACCTCGCCACCTGCAACCTTCACACCGTAATCAGCAGCATGATTTAAGTACTCAAACACCTGTGCGCTTTTTAATAAAGCCTTAGTCGGAATACAACCCCAGTTAAGGCAAATGCCACCTAATGATTCTTTCTCAACTATAGCAGTTTTCAGACCAAGCTGTGAAGCACGTATAGCAGCTACATAACCTCCCGGGCCAGACCCTATTACAATTAAATCGTAGTCCATGTTTTTTTATTCTTTTTTGAATTCGATGCCAAAGCTAAGCAAAAGGGGCGAAACGAGAAAACATGGTAGTGTCAGTATATTTTCAATATTGTCCTTAAAGTCTACCTGTAAAGTATATTAACCTGCGATTAAGATATATTATGAGTATCAGGCGATTTATTGTTCATTATAAATGCAGATATTATTAATTGTTGAAAAATAATTAAAAAATGTTAACATAGACTTAACATATGCATGCATAGCAATTTTTAATTTTGCGGCCACATTAGTTCATTCACAATAATTAATTAAAACAAGTATGAGGAAGTTTTTACTTTTAGTCTTATTGTTAACCGGCATTAGTATCCTTGGGATAAGGAGCGCTAATGCACAAGGTGTGACAACCGCGTCAGTTAACGGGATCGTTTCCGATAGTAAAGGAGCAATACCCGGGGCAACTGTAACAGTTACACACATCCCTACAGGAACGGTATATGCTACCGTTACCCGTGCAGACGGCCGTTTTAACTTGCCCAACCTTAGGGTAGGCGGTCCGTACACAGTTAAAGTTACATTTATTGGCTACAAGGATTTTGTGCAAGAAGGTATGACACTTTCGATTGGCCAGGATCAGCGTATTGATGCCAAAATTGAAGAGAACAACACTAATCTAAAAGAAGTTACCATTACTGGTACTCAGGGGAAAGTGATCAACTCTTCACGCACAGGCGCACGTGAAACCATAACCCGTGCTCAAATTGAAAGCTTGCCTACCATTAACCGGTCATTGCAGGATTTTACAAAATTAACTCCGTCAGCAAACGGCTTGAACTTTGGCGGACGCAGCAGTGGTTATAACAACATTACCGTTGATGGTGCTTTGTTTAATAACTCATTTGGTTTATCAGGTACGTTGGGTGGCCAGGCCAACTCGCAGCCGATATCGTTGGACGCTATCGACCAGATCCAGGTTGATATTGCACCTTATGACGTTCGTCAGGGTAACTTTACCGGCGCAGGTGTTAATACCGTTGTGAAATCGGGTACTAACGAGTTCAAAGGAACCGTTTATGATTACATCCGGAGCACTGGTCTTACCGGTTATCACGCTGGTGTTACTGACATTACGAAAACGCCGTTTACTTATCGTCAAACTGGCTTAAGCGTTGGCGGCCCGATTATCAAAAACAAATTGTTCTTCTTTTTATCTGGCGAACAGGAGAGAATTAGTGCTCCCGCAACTTCTTATGTTGCAAGTGGACCTGGCATAAGTGGTGCAAACGTATCTCAGGCAGATGCTGCTACGCTTAATTCAATTGCACAATACCTTGAATCAAATTATAACTATAATCCAGGCGCTTACCAGGGATATAGTTATCAAACCCACAGCGATAAGTTGACAGCAAAAATCGACTGGAATATTGACAAGAACAATACGCTGAGTGCGAAATATTTCTATCTGAAATCATACAAAGATCAGCCTGCAAGTAACTCAGGTATCGTAGGTATCAGTAACACTACCCGCGCACCAGGGGTTACTACTCTGCCATTTTATGGTTCAGGATACCGTATCAATAACAATTTCAACATCGGTATTATTGAGTTGGATACCCGTATCAGCAGCAGTATGTCAAACAGATTAACTGCAGGTTATTCAGCTTTGCGCGATTTCCGGGCTTCGTTGGGTGGTGCAGCTATTCCGATGGTTGATATTGGTAATGGTGTTGCTACTAAAGATCCGGTTACAGGAATTGTCACGGAAACTGCGGCATCAGCTGTAATGACGAGCTTTGGCTATGAGTTATTTACTGCAAACAACTTGCTGAATACCAACATTGCTCAGTTTTCTGATGACTTTACCATTTATGCCGGCAAGCATGAGATTACTGTAGGTACAAATGACCAGATACAAAGCTATACAAATGGTTTTGCTCCAAATTATAATGGATTGTACACCTATAACTCTGCTTATGATTTGCTAAATGGTTTGCCGGCTTTGGCTTATTCGACAAGGTTTTCTGTAACAGGATCTTTCCCTTATGCGAAAATTAAAGCTGGTATTTACAGCGCGTACGTTCAGGATAAATTCCATGTTACAGATAACCTTCGCGTGACTTACGGAATAAGGGCTGACTATGATGATTTCCCAACCACGCTACAACAAAACGCCAATGCAGCTGCTTTAACTTTCCAGGGTGGAACACATGTTAACCCTGCTGTATTACCTAAAAACAGGGTGCAATTATCACCCCGTTTAGGTTTTAACTGGGATGTTAATGGCGATCAAAACACCCAGGTTAGAGGCGGAACAGGCTTATTTACCGGTACAGTGCCGTTTGTATGGATATCTAACCAGGCTTCGAACAATGGTGTGCTGTTTGGCTCTTACACCGTCAATAAAGGCGCTGTGACCAATACGCCTGCGCAAAATGCACAGTTGATCTTTAATCCGAATGTCAACGCTAACAGGCCTGCTAATGCAGTAGCAAATACTTCATATGAATTAGATGTTGCTAATCCTAATTTGAAGTATCCGAAGATATGGAGAACAAACCTGGCAGTTGACCAAAAGTTACCTGGCGGCGTTGTAGCAACTATCGAAGGTGCATACAGCAAGGATATTAATGCGATCTACCACCAAAACCTGGTGCTTTCTGATGGATATGCTGTATTGCCCGGAACAGAAGGACAAATTCGCTATACCTCTAAGAACACTACGCCTGCTGCTTCTGCGGCAACTGCACAAAACCCTTCAATTACCGGACTATATTATATGACCAATACCAACAAAGGTTATTCATGGTTTGTTACTGGTCAGTTGCAGAAAAGCTTTAGCAATGGCTTGTATGCTAACGTAGCTTATACCCATACGGTGTCTAAAGACGTTAATGATGGTGGTTCAACTGCTTCAACTATCTGGAGCACCAGATACGTTGCGGGTAACCCTAACGCTGATAACTTGTCAAACAGCTCTTATGTACAACCCAACCGTGTTATTGCATCGTTTGCGTATAAAAAAGAATACTTTAAACACGCAGCAACAACTATTGGGTTAATATTTGAAGCAGCAAACAGCGGAGCGGTTTCATACACCACAGCCAGCAACACAGGCGCTATAGGTGATCTTAATAATGATGGTGCTAATAATGACTTGATGTATATTCCCAGAAGTAAAGGTGATATTATCTTAGTGGCGAATGACGCAAAAGACCTGCGTACTCCTGACCAATTGTGGGCTCAGTTAAATAATTTTATTAACCAGGACCCATATCTGAGCAAACACAGGGGACAGTTTGCTCAAAGAAACGGAGCTATATTGCCTACTTACAAAAGAGCAGATTTGCACCTCGCACAAGACTTTTTTATACAGTCAGGAAAAGTTAAGAATACACTTGAAGTTACTTTTGATATCATCAACGTAGGTAATCTTTTGAATCGTAACTGGGGTTTATACCAAACTTCATATAACGGATTTAACAATGGTTCAGTGGCTGTGTTGAAATACCAGGGATTAGACGCTACTACAGGAAGAGCTAAATACTCGTTCCCGTATCTTGATGCAACTAACCTGATACCTGTAACCAGCTCGTACAAAACTGATATCGGCCAATTATCACGTTGGCAAGCTCAGTTAGGTTTGCGTTATATATTTAATTAATATTAATTAAACCCTTAATTGTAACAAAAAACCCCGGTCGTATCGACCGGGGTTTTTTGTTGGGTAAGAAATAAGCTACTGATGTATTAGTTATATACGAACTCGCCAAACTCAGACCTTACAGTTACCTGTTTCTTCTCTGCCCCTTCAACACGGCCAATGACCTGCGCATCTACGCCAAAGCTTTTGGATACTTGGATCAGGTCTGACGCAATTTCCTGCGGAACATACAGTTCCATCCGGTGCCCCATATTGAACACTTTATACATTTCCTGCCAACTGGTGCCTGATTCTTCGTGTATTAGTTTGAACAATGGCGGAACTGGAAATAAATTATCTTTTATTACATGCAGGTTATCGATAAAGTGCAGCACTTTGGTTTGCGCGCCACCACTGCAATGCACCATGCCATTAATCTGGTTACGATAGGTGTCCAGTATTTTTTTGATGATTGGCGCATAGGTACGGGTAGGGGAAAGTACCAATTTGCCAGCAGTTACCCTCTCACCATTTCCTATGTCGATTTGATCAGTAAGGTCTTTACTGCCTGAAAATACAAGATCGTATGGCACGGCGTGGTCATAACTTTCGGGGAATTTTTCTGCGATCGATTTGTTAAATACATCGTGACGGGCTGATGTTAGACCGTTGGAGCCCATGCCGCCATTATATTCTTTTTCGTAAGTCGCTTTACCATATGAAGCCAGTCCTACAACCACATTACCCGATTTTATGCGATCGTTGGAAATCACATCTTCTCGTTTCATCCGGCAGGTCACTGTTGAGTCGACAATAATTGTGCGCACCAGGTCACCTACATCGGCGGTTTCGCCACCGGTTGAGTAGATACCTATCCCAGCATCGCGCAATTCGGCCAGAATTTCTTCGGTGCCATTGATGATAGCGGCAATTACTTCGCCGGGGATCAGGTTTTTGTTACGGCCGATAGTTGATGAAAGGAGGATATTGTCGATAGCACCCACACAAAGCAGATCATCCAGGTTCATGATAATCGCGTCCTGGGCTATACCCCGCCAAACAGATAAGTCGCCGGTTTCTTTCCAGTAACTATAAGCCAATGATGATTTGGTTCCGGCACCGTCAGCATGCATAATATTGCAATAATCCGGATCGCCATTTAATATATCAGGGATGATTTTACAGAAAGCTTTTGGAAAAATACCTTTATCAATATTCTTTATAGCATTATGAACATCGTCTTTTGAGGCCGAAACGCCTCTTTGATCATACCGTTGCGAAGAAATCATGGGGCAAATATAGTGAATAGTGGTGAGTGGTGAGTACTCAGTATTGAGTACAACCAGGTCAACCATTTCAATATTTACAACCTACTCAAGAATATTCTTTTAGTAACTGGCGATACTTGTTCAGAGCTGCTGATTTTGAGATAAAACCCAAAAACTGGTTTCGATCATTCACTACAGGCAATACCCAGGTTGATGTTTCGTCAAACTTATTGATGACGGAAATCATATCTTCATGATGGTTAATTACCTGTACAGGTATTTTCATGAACGTATGTATATCTTTTTCCTGGAAATCAGGATTGAATAAGATAGGCCGTAAATCATCGAGATAAATTACACCCGCCAGTTCACCTTCATTAAGTACTGCAATAATATTTCGTTTCCCGTGTTTTACTATTTCCAGCAGATCCAGGAAAGTCGATTTTGCATTCAGCGTAAGCGCATTCCTTTCGATTAATCCTCCCAGGTCTATCTGTAAAAGCAGATTTTTATCATGCTCGCGCGTGAATATTTTACCCTCATCTGCCAGTTTTTTGAGGTCGGGAGAGATAGGAGAAAACCATTTGCCAATCAGGAACGATATAACGCAGACGATCATCAATGGAAGAAATAGATCATATCCCGAACTCGATTCGGCAATCAGGAAAATGGCTGTTAATGGCGCGTATAATACTCCGCTCATTACACCTCCCATTCCTACTATGATCAGGTTAAGAGTCGGTACATCCTGAATGCCCGTCCACGAGCAGATCAAAGCAAAAAGACATCCCAAGGTTCCGCCGGCAAATAATGACGGTGCAAAGTTGCCGCCATTACCGCCACCATATAATGTCACCGGAGTGGCTACTGCTTTGAGCAGGCAGACCAGAGCGAGAAAGCTTACTACTACCCACTCCTTATAACCAATGTATCCAAAAAAGCTGTGCTCAATAATATGATGTATATCGCCATTGGTAAATGATTTGATGCTTTCGTAACCTTCTCCAAAAAGTGGCGGTAAAAGCAGGCACAATATTGAAAGGACAACACCGCCGACGATAGCTTTATTAATTCTGGATAATTTAATCCTGTGAAAGAAGTGCTCTACTTTTTGAGCGATTACAATAAAATAACGCGAATACAAGCCGCATACAATTCCCAGGATAAGGTAATATGGGATATTATGATAATTGAAATCGTGACGCGCCCTGAAGTTGAATAGTACTTCTTCCTTAAGTATAATACGAGACAATAAGCTCCCACATACCGCTGCAACAACCAGTGGGATAAAATCTGTGAAGACTACGCCGGTTAGCAGAATTTCAAAAGCAAACATGATCCCGGCTATAGGTGCGTTAAAGGCAGCTGCGATACCGGCTGCAGCGCCCGAAGCCAACAACAGGGTTCGGTCCTTATAATTCAACTGGTAAGTTTGCGCAAAATTTGATCCAATTGCTGAACCAGTTACAGCGATTGGGCTTTCCAAACCCACAGATCCACCCAAACCAACGGTAACTGCACTTTGGATGACCTGAGAATACATTTTTACCGATGATACAAAACTGGAATTCCTTGCAATTTCAAAAAGGATGGCGGGAATGCCCTTACGGTCCTGTCCTTTGAAAAAGTAGATCACAATGAGTGTAGTGAGCACTATACCCAGGAAAGGGAAAAGCCCGTAAAAAATGATCTGCTCGCTGAAATGTACCTTGCTGGTAATGATGAAGTGAATGTAATGAACAAGCGTTTTTAAAACAACCCCGGCTAGTCCGGCAGAACATCCAACCAGTATGCCCGAAAAAATAAGAAATTGATTATGTGATAATTTAGTGTTGAGCCAGTGAATGACTATTTCATAGCTTCTGACTTTTTTCAAGCTGTATTTGCGGGACTTTTTTACCAGTTCAACAAATTCAAGGTATTTTTTTAAACTTTTATACTTTTTTAGTGGCATCTCAATCACTACAAAAGTGATTAAATAATTTTCTTATGAGAAAACTATTTTTAATTGTTATTCGGATGGCTTTAAAACAAAAGCACACCAACCTTTTCAGATGATGTGCTTCGTTTAATGAATACTATTTAATAAATATCAGCTCTCTGAATTTAGGCAAAGGCCACAGCTCATCGTCAATCAGTTGTTCCAGCTTATCCACATGGTAGCGGATTGGATCGAAGAAGGTTTTTACATTTTCGTCGTAGGCAATAGCTTTCTCGCGAACATCTTCAATAATGTTTGCCTTTTTACGTTCTGTTATCATAGCCTCCACATTTGATTTGATGAAGTTGACATGCTCGGCTATTTTATTGATAATATCCAACTGGGCTGAATAACTTGATTCTTTCAATCCGATATCTTTCAGGCCTTTTACGTTCTCAACAAGTTTGCTTTGGTATGATATGGCAGCAGGAATGATCACATTGGTTACGATCTCACCCATAACGCGGGCTTCTATCTGCAATTTTTTATAGAAACTATCCAATAATATCTCATGACGTGCATGGGCCTCTCTTTTGCTGAATACAGCGGTATCTTCAAATAAGATGGTTGACTTTTCAGAAAGGATGGCGTCTAATGCCTTGGGGGTGGTCTTAAAATTAGATAAACCTCTTGCAGCTGCTTCTTTCTCCCATTCCTCGCTGTAGCCGTTACCTTCAAAACGTATATTTTTTGATTCTTTGATATACTTTTTGATAACCATTAATAAGGCAACGTCTTTCTTTTCACCTTTTTTGATCAGCTTATCTACATCATACTTGAATTTTCTGAGCTGATCTGCCACGATCATATTCAAGATGGTCATCGGGCCGGAGCAATTTGCAGATGAGCCTACGGCGCGCAATTCAAACTTGTTACCGGTAAAGGCAAAAGGAGAGGTGCGGTTTCGATCGGTGTTATCCTTTAATATAACTGGTATCTTTGGGATGCCCTGCCATAATAACGCATCGTCTTTGATCTTCTTGCTGATCCTTGATGTTTCGATCTCGTCGAGTACATCACTTAATTGACTGCCCAGGAATATAGATATAATAGCCGGCGGCGCTTCATTTGCACCCAAGCGATGATCATTGTTTACAGAGGCAATTGATGCCCGCAGTAAGTCAGCGTGTTCATAAACCGCCCTAATGGTATTCACAAAGAAAGTAAGGAACATCAGGTTGTTTTTCGGCGTCTTTCCCGGCGACAATAGGTTCCTACCGGTATTGGTAATCATCGACCAGTTATTGTGCTTGCCAGATCCGTTGATCCCTGCATATGGTTTCTCGTGCAGTAACACTTTAAAATTATGACGCTTGGCCACACGGTCCATCAAGTCCATCAACAATTGATTGTGATCTATTGCCAGATTGATTTCTTCATATATAGGAGCACACTCAAACTGGGATGGCGCCACCTCATTATGGCGGGTCTTTAATGGAATACCTAATTGCAAGGCTTCGGTTTCCATGTCCTGCATAAAGGCATATACGCGTTCTGGGATCGAACCAAAATAATGGTCTTCCAATTGCTGGTTTTTTGCGGACATGTGACCGAACAATGTACGGCCGGTTAAATAAAGGTCGGGACGTGCATTAAATAAGGCGATATCCACCAGGAAATATTCCTGTTCTATACCTAATGAAGCGTTAACCTTTTCAATACTCTTATCAAAGTAATGGCATACATCAACAGCTGCTTTGTCCAATACGCTTAACGCCTTTAATAATGGTACCTTATAATCTAAGGCCTCGCCAGTATAAGAAACGAACACAGTGGGAATGCATAAAGTACGTCCCATGATAAATGCAGGCGAGGACGGATCCCATGCGGTATAGCCCCTTGCCTCAAAAGTATTACGGAT
>Ga0105241_10001539_pt1 | contig 17681 bp, 15 predicted proteins | sample KBSC64metaG_FD_80422 | JGI IMG/M metagenome (GOLD analysis project Ga0105241, IMG submission 80422) | Corn rhizosphere microbial communities from Kellogg Biological Station, Michigan, USA - KBS C6-4 metaG | ecosystem: Host-associated > Plants > Roots > Rhizosphere > Soil | place: Michigan, USA... | reverse complement strand
GGCCATCGTCGCCAAGCCGAAACCCGCCGTCGAGGTGCCGCGCCCTCGCTCGGTGATTTTGCCGCCCAAGCCGCTCGTGCTCACGCCCAGCATGGTCGTACCGAAGGCGCCGGCTGCACCCCGCACTCTTTCCAGCGATCCCCATCAGGATCTCGAGCCCAGCAGCGCACCGCTTTCTGCCAGTACGCCTGCTCCATCCGCATCACTGATGATGCGCGCGCGCACCCTTCGTCCTCGTTTCGAGGAGAGTGTTTGGCCGCGAGTCGAAGCCGCTGCCTCACGTCTCGGTCGCAAGCTAGATGGCGATCAACGACGCGCCATTCGCTCCACACTCGATGGCAACGACGCGCTCGTGATCATGGCGGATAGCACCCGCTCGGCCGACTGTTACCGCGTGCCGGCGCTGCTCCTTTCCGAGCCCACCATCGTGCTCTCGCCCGTGCCGGAAGACCTGAAAATTCAGGCCGAAACGCTGAGCGAGCAACGCGCGCCGTTCGCACTCATCCAAGCCGATTGCCAAGGGCCGGAGCGAGCTGAAGCCCTCCGTCGCATCAAGAGCGGCGGCGCGCTGCTCGTCCTGTTGAGCCCCGAGGCCTTGGCTGCAACGGATGTTCGTGGGGCGTTGGCCAAATCTGGCGTGGCCTTGTTCGTGATTGAAGAGGCGCACTGTGTGTCGGCGGCCTCGCATGAGCTCCGCCCTTCCTACACCGCACTCGCCGCCACGCTGCGTGCATTCGGCAATCCGCCGGCCATGGCCGTCACGCGATCCGCATCCAGTGTGGTCCGTCACGAAATCATCGAGCGCCTCGAGCTAGCGCACCCCGTCGTCATCGAAACTCCGGTGGTGCGCGAAAATCTGACTTTGGTCAGCGAACTTTCACGGGGTGAATCGCGGCCCGCGGCGCTCGTGCGCTTGCTCGGTCGGCTCACGGGCCCCGGTGTGGTGTTCTGCGCAACACCTCATGACGTGGACAGCGTGTACGCCACGCTCGCGGGTTCGGGCGTGGCAGCGCACCGCTATCACACGGGCATGACACCCGCCGATCGCGCAGCTCAACTCGCGAACTTCATGGTGCCCGAAAACCACGCGATCCTCGTGGCTTTGAGCGCGTTTGCGCCAGGCAGTGGGCTACCCGGCTTGGGCGAGCGGAGCGATGCCAGCAGCGGCTTCGGGCGCGGCGTGCTGAAAACCGATCTGCACTTCGTGGTTCACTATCAATCGCCCGCTTCGCTCGAACAATACTTGCGAGAGATTCATTTGGCTGGAGTCGATGGCGCTCCCGCCACCTGCGTGATGCTGCATGAATCGAGTCATCGAAGCTTTCACGAAGTGATGCTGGCGCAACAACGCTTCAAGCCCGCCCACTTGGCGGAGCTCGGTCGCGCCCTCGAAAATCATGCCGAAGGCGGTCGCCCGGTGAGCCTCGAAGCGCTCGCACTCGGCACCGGTCAAAGCCGCCGCACGACCGATCGGCTGACGGCATTGCTCGCTGACGCGGGGCTCGTCACCAAAGCCTCCGGCTGGATCACCGTGAAAGTATCGGCAGAAGCGCTGAGCGAGGCTTGCCGCAAACTCGGCGGGCTGCTCTATGCACTACGCGAGCAAGATTCGCGTCGGCTTTCGGCCGTCACCGCGTACGCGGAAAATGGCGGCTGCAAACGCGCCTTTCTCAACCGTTATCAGGGTGCGCTCCCGGGTGAACCGTGCGGGCAATGCAGCGGTTGTTCGAGCGAGATCTTGCCGGGCGCGTGGACCAGCGTCGCGCCTCAGGCCTCCGCGCGGCGCCCGGTAGTGCAAGAATTTTCGACCCAGTCGGCTGCGAGCGGCAACGCGGCAGCGGGCGCCGCCGCCCCGCTCACCGTGCGCCTAATGGATTTCGGGGCCGCCAAGGGCCGGTCCTAGAAACGTCGGAACGACGGAGAAGTCGTAGGATGGGCTTTAAGCCTCGAGGCGCTCGCTGACGGCGCGCGCGAATTCGGTCGTGCCCAACTTCCCGCCGATATCGCGGGTTTTCTCGCCGTCTTCCAGGGCTTTATCGTAGGCGCGGCGGATCCGCTCGCCGGCGCGCATGCAGGTTTCGTCGCCGCGAGTTTCACCCAGGTGCTTGAGCATCATCGTCGCGCTCATCAAGAGCGCGAGCGGGTTCGCCAAGTTCTTGCCGGCGATGTCCGGCGCGGAACCGTGTACGGCTTCGAACACGGCATCGTCATCGCCGATGTTCGCGCCCGGTGTCACACCGAGGCCGCCCACGAGCCCGGCGCACAAATCGGACGTGATGTCGCCGTACAGGTTCTCACACAAGATCACGTCGAATTTGGTCGGATCCTGCACGAGCTTCATTTGCGCGGCATCGATGATCACTTCTTCGTATTGGATGCTCGAAAACTCGGGATCGTGAGCCAGGCGCGCTTCGTTGAGCAACATGCCATCGCTCATCTTCATGATGTTGGCTTTGTGGAAGACGCTCACTTTCTTGCGTTTCCGCGCCGTCGCGTAGCGAAAAGCCCAAAGCGCGATACGCCGGCAAGCCACGCGCGTCGCCACCTTCATCGAGACCACGACGCCGTCCGTGATCAGATTCTCGATGCCGCTATAGAGGCCCTCGGTATTCTCGCGGACGATCACCAAATCTACATTTTCGAAGCGGGTTTTGACGCCCGGCAGATTGCGCACGGGGCGCACGGCGGCATACAAGTTGAGCGTTCGACGCAGCGCCACGTTGACCGAGCTGAACCCCTTCCCTACGGGCGTCGTGCACGGCCCCTTGAGCGCCACATGATGCTGGCGAATCGCAGCCAACGTGGACTCGGGTAACGTATCACCGAGCTTGAGATCGAGCGCCGTTTGGCCCGCGTGGTGTGTCTCGAAGCGGAGCGGCGCTTGGGCTGCTTCCAACACGCTGAGCACGGCATCACTGACTTCCGGCCCGATCCCGTCACCCGGGATGAGCACGACTTGGTGAATGGTCATGCCATCGAACTAGCGCAAATTGGCTCGACCAGCAGCCACCAATCCTCACGGCCCTCTCGTCAATCGTCGGCCAGATACGCATTCCCGACACAGGCCTCGTTCATACTGCCGTTTCCCGGCACGATCGCGGCCGTGTCGGAGTTGTCCCAGCTGCAATCGAGTTTGATGCTGTCGCCGGGCGCGAGCGAAAAGCTGCCCGGGTTTGCGAAGAAGAACGCCTGTTCCCAAATGCGATCCCAGTTGGCAATGTCGATCAAACATTGCGAGCCCGCAGCTTGGCTGAGCGACATTTTAGCGGTTCGACCATACGCTTGGAGGCGCGGCGCAACGCCGTAAAGCGTGCTCGCAGCCGTCGCTTGGAAGCTCGCTCTGGCCTTGAAGCCCGTAGCGTTGGCCGGAATGCTGAACGCGACGTTCTGCATCGCTTCGAAACGCGCGGGATGTGGCACTGGCGAATCCGAGAATTCGAGCTGCACGTGGGTACTGTCGAGTTCCGCCGGCCCCGTCTGCAAGTTGTACTGAATCTTCAGTACGAGGCCCGTGCCGGCGGGCAGGCGAATCCCGGTGCCATCCGGATATTGTTGGGCGGGCACGCCCGGCACGAACTCACCCACCACGGTCGCGCTCGGATCGGCATCGCCAAAGCAGCCATAGCCGAGGTCCGCGTCGGCTTGATCGAGCGTCTGCGCCGCGGCTAGCGGCATGGCGTACAGCACGGCGTGCTGCGCCCGCTTCGAGCCTGGAACCACGTTGAACCCGATCACGTCGCGAGCCGCGCTCAACGCCGGATCGAGCACGAAACAGCGGTCATCCGCCGTGCCGTTGACCTTCTTCGGCGTGTACCCGGGGGTCACGGCCAGCTCCAAATCCACGCGCTCGAGCGGCGTGGGGACGGGCGGCGCGGGTGCGTCATTCGGATCGCCGCGCTGCGCTCCGGAAGCGAGCCACGAGTCCATGGTGTGCACTTCGGCATCGCTCAGGCGGCGCTCGTGCACGTAGTGACGGCAGGCGGTGTCGGCTGGCCAATACGGCATATCGGCAAAGTCCACCTCTGCGACAATCGAACCGAAGCCGCTGCGCGACATCTCGTACAAGCCAGGGTCCGAAGGCGGAAACGTCAGATTGACGGGACCCGGACCGCCCGCGTCGTGACACGCCGCGCAGTGCGCTTGCACGATCGGTTGCACGTCGCGATACCAAGTCGGCCCCGATGGTTTGGCATCGCTCGAACAAGCGCTGACGCCCCCACTCAGCACACTCACCGCAAACAGCACCGGTTCAACGCGTCGTGATCGCAACCCGAACGGCATCGCTCGATCTTACAACACCAGTGCAACGCCGAGGCCCCCTCCAAACCAAGCGCCATTGGCGTCGACCAGTTCGGCGCCTCCTTGCACCTGACCGTGCACCGGCCAGGCGATATAATTTGCCTCGAAACCCGCCGAAATCGCCAAGTGACGGGTCACGTCGAGGCTCAACTGCGCGCGCAAGAGGCCGGCCACCCAAGCCGCGTCCAGGTTCCGCCCAGCGTTGGGCGCGGAGGCGTGGGCCGCGAGCAGCAGCACTCCCGCACGCACACCCGGGCCTGCTCGCAGGTGCCAAGCACCGACACTGCCACCGAACAGCGGGGCCACCGCCGCGGTGAGCGGCGTGTAGTCCACATCCGCCAGCGGGAGGCGAGCGCGCCCACGCTCGGCACGCAGCTCGAGCGCGAGTGAGAGCGCGGGCATCAGCCAGTATTCAGCGCCGAGCGCGCCACCGAAGAGTGACGTTGCCGGTGTGCCGCCCCGACGCAGCACGAATTGAAGCGAAAGCTCCGCGCGAGCAGCGCCCGCGCTTTCCGCAACGGGGGCTGGCTTCGGTTCGTCATTCACCTTCGCCGGCAAAGGGCGAGGGGCAACCGGTTCGGGTTTCGCTGCGACGGGCTCGGGCGTTGGTTGGAATTTGGCAATCAGCTCGCTCGCCGTCAAAGCAACGAGCCGCGTCCGAGCGCCCGGCGCGACGGCACCCAGCTGCACTTCGAGCTCTTGCGCCGCTGCGCCAGTGCCCGGATCGACGTTCAATCGCGCGTTCGTGCCGTCGCACGTGACCGTGAGGGTGAAGCCGCGAGGCGCCACCTTGAGCGTCGAAAGCTCAATCGCGAGCAGCGAGCGCAGCGCGGTTTCTTCGACGTCTTGGCAGTTTCGTAGCTCGAGCGCGAGCTCCGCGTTGGCTGCGGCCCGAGCACGCCCGGCGAACGACAGCACGCTCACGAGGACAGCTCCGCCGACGAGCACGCTGCGAACGAGGCCCCCCGTCACGCTCAAAGCTGCCCAGAACCGCTCAATTTTTCCAAGCTGGCCGCGTTGCGCCCGTGCGGATAGGCCGCACCGTAGGCTTTCGCCAAGGCTTGGCCGCGGGCCGTGTTGCCGGCCTTGAAGGCAGCTTCTGCTTCACGCGCCAGAGCATCTTCGCTGAGCGCGCCGTGTGGGCTCAAGCGCCGCGCGAGCGCGAACGCATCAGCCGCCTGCGCGGGACGCCCGAGCTGGCTCAACAGAATGCGGCCCAGCGTGAAGGCAGCGAGCGGCGCCCGCGAATCCTTGCCATCTTGCTGGAGCAAGCGCTTCAAGTAGCCGCTCGCCTGCTCGGGGTGACCCGAGAGCCGCGCTGCGTCGGCGGCGAGCATCAAATCTTCGGCGGAGCTACCCAAGGCACTCGGGTTGTCGGCGATCAAGGCGTAGGCTGCGGCATACTCGCCGCGGCGTGAGTGCGCGAGAAATTGGCCACGAACCAGAGCGGCTTGCGCGGCAGGCACGGCGCTCGGTTCTGCGCTGGCGGCACTCGGCAGCGCAGCAGACACTGCTGCAGGGGGCGCCTCGATCGGCCCTGCTTCGGGCGGAAACCAACGAGATTCACCGGCGATCAAGAACGTATTGCCGCCTGGCCAGCGCACTTCCACCTTGCCGCGGCTGACGGCCACGCGCACTCGCTCCGCCGCGCGCTCGACGCGAAATTGCGTCCCGACCACGCGCACCGAAACGTTGCCCGCGACCACCACGAAGCTGCGCGCTGGGTTCGGCGTCACCTCGAAATCACCGCTGCCCGCCGCGAGCGCCAGCTCCACTTCGTGCTCGGTCGCCTTTTGCACCGAAAGCCGCCCGTTCGGTTCGGCCACGCGCGCCGTCGAGCCATCCGCAAAGCGCGTCAGCTCCAAATCATGCGTGACCGTGGTGGTTACCTGAGCGGTGCTGGCGGGCTTGGCGAAGTGCCAAGCCGTGATGCCGCCTACCACGAGCGCGGCACACGACAGCGCAACACTTGCCGCACGTTTCAGCCGTGCGCGCCGAATCTCTTGGTGTGCAGCCAATGCTCGTAAGCCGAGCACGCGCTGTTCGACAGTGGCCGGATCCCACGCCACCTCGACCTCGCGCAGCGCTTCAATCGCCGCAGACTCGCTGATGGGCTGAGTCATTTCCCCGCCTCCTTCTCGAAGCGCGCTTGCGCTGTTCGTAGTCTGCGTTGCACGGTCGACTTCGAGCACGCGCAAATGGCGGCGATGTCGTCCAGCGATTCGTCTTCCAGGTGGCGCAGCACCCACACCGCGCGCTCCTCGGCGTCCATCCGTTCCAAAACTCGGTACGCCGCGCGCGCCTGGGCGCTGCGTTCCGGGTTCGCGCCAGTCATCGGAGGCAACCGGGCGTCGTCGACCTTGTCCAGACTGAACCAGGCCCGGAGGCGGCGCCGTTTGAGCCGGCGAGTGGCCCGGCGCACGCAAATTCGCGCCAACCAGCCGCGCACCGCTCGCGGCTCGCGGACCTCCGAAAGCCCCCGATACGCCTCGAGGAACACTTCCTGGACCAGATCGTCCAATTCGTCTTCGGCGCCGCCTAGGATCTTGGCGCCAATGCTGGCCACGTAGCGGCCGTAACGCCGAAAAACAGCGCTAAATTCCAGCGAATCTTCGTCTACCTCGGCGGCCGCGGACGCGCCGACGAGCCGTAGGTGCGGCTTCTGATCGCGGGTCGAAAGCGGGGAGATGGACATATCGAGGGAAGGCCCAATCCATCAGTGGAGCAGTCGCACAAAAGATGGTCAAGGTTTCGCGTTTAGCGGGCGACATTTGGCGCACCTTTGCCGCTCATTGGTTACAGGCGATGCGAAATCCATCGAGAGCGCGGTTTTTGATCAGGCCGTTCAAGCCATAGCCTTTGATCTTGGCGCAAATGCCGGGCGCAGTGCTGGCGTTGCCATATTCGACCCCCAGCACCGCTTTCCCCGTCTGACTCATCGCGCCGTAGCCGGGGCAGCCATCGACCACGCACTCGAAGGCCAAAGCCCAATCGAAATCAGCCATCAAGCCCTTCACCAAACCCTCGTCCAAGGAAAGGGCGAGCGACATGCCGGACGCGTGCACTTGGTCATTCAGCCACAGCGCGTAGGCATGCTCGTCGTCCCCGGTGAGCGAAAAACCGGTGTCGTTCAAGTTGCCTTCGAGGTTCGCCGGCACGATGCCGTCGCAGTGGTCTGCCGCCAGGGCCACGATGCGCTTTTGGATGATGGCGCGCAGATCGGGACTGCGAATGTCCACCCACTGCTCGCGCGGATAATCCGAAAGCGGGTTGCCAATCACCGCGCTCGGGAAACTGGCCGCATCCGAACGCCAGGGCTCGAAACTGCCGACGCTCAGGTAGCAAGCGATCGCCCGCCCCGAATCGTGGATCACACCGCGCGTCGCGGCGGGCACGAGATCCGCGTCGACGTAAAACATTTGCACGGCGAGCGTGGTGTCGACATTGCCGCTCAGTTGCACTTGCCAGCTCACGTCAACGGCGGGCACCCAGGTCATCTTCGGTCCAGCGCCAGCACTTCCGCCATCATTGCCAGTGCCGCCCGCACCGCCTGCACCGAGCACCAGGAGCGTGCCACGCGTGCCCGAACAGCCGAGCAACGCGAGCGCCATCACGCATGACCAACGCCAGCACATCCCGAACACGGCCCACAACATGCGGGCGATCGCAGCGCCGTGCAAGCGGTCTCGAGTCGAGACCCACGCCCACGAAGAAATGCTGACCACCTTTCGCGCGATCGCGCCACTGATACACCATGCTCCCCTCGAATTCCGCAAAAACCACGTATTTCTGGGCGATCTGCGCGGTGACCGGCGCCTGCGTGCTGGGCGCCTGCAGCGCGAACAGTGACTCACCGACGTCGAGCGGCACCGGAGGTGCGCGGAACACCGCCGGCGCCTCGAACGGCGGATCACAGAACCTCGCCGGCTCATCGAGCTCGACGGGGGGAGCAAGCTCGGTCGCTGGAAGTTCGGCCACGGGCGGCAACTCGAGCGCGGGCAACTCGGCGCAGGGCGGCGGCTCGAGCAACGCAGGCAGCGGCGGAGCGCAGCCCGCGGGCGGAACCGGCGGCGCGAATCACGGTGGGACGAGCAGCGGCGGCACGAGCAGCGGCGGCGCCGGCGGAACTACGAACACCGGCGGCTATTGGAAACCCACCGCAGGCACCACCTGGCAGTGGCAATTGACCGGAACCATCGACACCAGCGTGGACGTCGCCGTGTACGACATCGACGGCTTCGACAACGCCGCGACCGTCGTCAAAAAACTGCACGATCAAGGCCGCAAAGTCATCTGTTACCTGAGCGTCGGCAGTTACGAAGATTGGCGCGACGACGCCAAGAACTTCCCCGCGGCAGTGCTCGGCAACGACTACCCGGGCTGGCCCGGCGAGAAGTTCGTCGATATTCGCGCCCAGGCCTTGCGCGACATCATGGCCGCGCGCTTCGACATCTGTAAGCAAAAAGGTTTCGATGGCATCGAGCCGGACAACATGGATGTGTACACCAACAATTCGGGCTTCCCGCTCACCGAGCAAGATGGCGTGGACTACGCCAACTGGCTCGCCGGACAGGCTCACTCACGCGGCTTGAACATCGGCCAGAAGAACGCCCCCGAAATCACCGCGAAGATCCAAGCCAACTTCGATTGGATGCTGACCGAAGATTGCTACGACCAAGGCTGGTGCGCCGACGTCAAGGCCTACGTCGACAACAACAAGCCCGTCTTCATGAGCGAGTACACCGACACCGGGGTGGATTTCAACGCCGCGTGCACCTGGGGCACCCCCAAGAAATACTCGCCCATTCTCAAAGGCCGCGACTTGGACGCGCCCGTCACGTTCTGCAAATAGAAGCGCCGCGCGAGCTCCCGGATAAAAGCCCCCTCGCGAGCTCGCCAAAGCCTGCTAAACCCCCCGGGGTATGGCGATTCAAGCGGTCATCTTCGACTGGGGCGGGACGATCTCGGAGTACGCGCAGCTCGAACTCATCGACATGTGGCGCCTTGCCGCAGCGCACCTTTCGCGGGCCAGTGGTCGTGACGAAGCGGAGCTCACGCAGCAGTTGCTCGATGCCGAGCTCCGCTATTGGGACGGCGTGCGGGTGAGCCAGCACACCGGCACGCTGGGCGACATCTTGGCCGCCGAATCGCGCGCGCTCGGGCTGGACGTGACGGAAGCGGTCGTGCAAGAGGCGGCGCAAAAACACCTCGACGCATGGACGCCGCACATCGTCCACCATGCCGATGCGGTGAGCACGCTCAGCGCCCTGCGCGCTGCCGGCATGAAGCTCGGCCTACTTTCGAACACGCATTGGCCGCGCGCCTTTCACGAACATTTCCTGGAACGCGACGGCCTACGTGACCTGCTGGACGTGCGTGCCTACACGTCGCACATGAGCCACAGCAAGCCGCACGCCGAAGCCTTTCGGCACGTCCTCTCGGCGCTCGGCGTCGCCCCCGAAAATGCGGTGATGGTGGGTGATCGCCCGATCGACGACGTGTGGGGCGCCCAGCAGGTCGGCATGCGCGGCGTGTGGCGGCCGCACAGCGGCTCGCCGCCCATCGGTGACGTCAAACCGGACGCCGTGATTCAGGAGCTCAGTGAGCTACCGAGCGTGATCAGCCGATTTTAGCGGTGTAACGCCGCTGGCGGGTCCGAGCGCAACTCGGTGCTGGGCCCCGGCCCGAGTTCGGCCACCGCTTGCAGCAAACGAACGAGTTCGAGTGGTTTACCGAGCACGGGCTGCGGCTGACGCGCAAGGAACGATTGCGCTTCCGGAGCGCACACCCCGCCAGTGAGAAACAGCATGCGTTGCGCGAGCGCCGGGCGCTCTCGGCGCAGCTCGCCATACAATGCTTCGCCACCGCCGTCCGGCATCATCACGTCGCATACGATCACGTCGACGGCTTCGTCGTCCAAAATTTTCAGCGCTTGTTGGACTCCGCTCGCGACCAACACGTCGAACCCGCGGGAGAGTGTGCGCTGCGTCGCGCGCCGCACCACGTCGTCGTCGTCCACGAACAACAGCCGTTGACGAAGGGGCGGCAACGTCGCTTCCGAGCCGGGCTCTTCGGTGGCTTCTTCAGCGAACACCAAATCGAGCCGCGCCTCGGTACCGCGGCCTTCCTGGCTTTGAAAGCTGAGCTTGCCTTGCATGGCTTGGACGAGGCCCGCCGACACCGCGAGACCGAGCCCGGTGCCTTGCCCGAGCGGTTTGGTGGTAAAAAATGGCTCGAAAAGGCGCGCTTGGGTGGCGGCGCTCATGCCCATGCCGTTATCCGTCACGGTGACGAGCACGCGCTCACCGCGGCGCTCGGCGCTCACCTTCACACGCCCATTCGGATGCGAGCGCGGCACTGCTTGGTACGCGTTCACGAGCAAGTTCGTCAGCACTTGTTCGAGTAGATAGCGCTCGCCACGCGCGCAGAGTGCATCCGGCACGTCGAGCTCGAGCTTGACGTGATTTTCGCAGGCACTCTCCGCGACACGCGCGGCGCCGCGCACGGCGACAGAAACGCGGCAAGCCGTGTCGGTCACGTCATCGTGCGCTGCAGCGCGACTGGCGTCGAGTAAACGCCGCACGATGCGCTTGATGCGCTCGATGGCCACCAAGCTGTCGTCCAGCGGCCCTTTGTAGTCGGTGAACGTGGTCTGTTTCGAGAGCGCGCGGCGAATGAACTGCAGGTTGCCGAGGATCGCCGAGAGCGGATTGTTGATCTCGTGCGCCACACCAGCCGAAAGTTGCCCGAGCGCGCCGAGGCGCTCGACACGAACGAGCGCTGCTTGAGCTTCGGCGAGCTTCTGCGTGCGCTCTTCGACACGACTCTCGAGTTCGCGCTTCAATGACTCCAAGAGCGACGCGGAGGCCACGAAACGGCGTGTGATCGACACACCGAGCACGACGAGCGTGACCATGAAACTGAAACCGATCAAGTTCGGCCCCGGCGAGACACCCGAGGTACCGAGCATGTCGTTGATCGCGCTGGCGGTGATCAGCCCCAAAACCCAAGCCGACATGCCCGCGCGCGGCAAACCGCGGCGGTAGTCGAAAAAAGAGCGCACGAAGGTCGTGACGAGCACGATACCGAACAGCGCATACGCCACTTCGCCGAGCGTGGTCGGTTCTGGATCGTAGTAGTTCACGCCCAGCCAAGCCACGAAGCGATGGCGTTCGATCAGCGCGTACGCCAAACCCGGGATCAACGAGACCAGGCCCACGAGGCCAAGCACGCCGAGCAAAGCGCGATCCAAGCGCGAGAACGAGGTGCCGCGCTGACCCGCCGCGTACGAAATCCAAAACCCGATGTGGAGCGCGCCGACGAACATCGACACGTCCCCCAGCGTGGCGCGCAAATGAATGGACACGTCCGGCAAGTAGGTGACGACGTCGAAGATCGAAAACAACGCTGCCGAGCCGCCGATCAAGGCTAGCTGTCGCTCTTCGCGCCATCCCGGCGCCATCGAGAAGACGAGCGAGAGCCCAGCCACCACGGCGCCCACACAGGCCGCCACGACGACGAAGATCAGCGCAGGGTTGTACACGGTCATGCGAGTGCCGAATTCGAAAGGACGATCGACAATCCTAGCTCACTTGCCAGACGCCCTCAAAACCCCGCAGAATTCGGCGACAAACCGGCCCCGAGCGAAACGGGTACCGCGCCGCCCGCGAATCGAAAGGCGCGCGTCAATAGCGCTCACACACGTAACCCGGCACTGCGGCCGCCACGCAGTCGAAGTCGTTCCACATGGCAACGTCGGCCCACATGCCCAAGCAATGCTCTTTGCCTTCACTCGGTTCGCCGGCATTCCAGTCCGTGTACAGGCCGTTGACCGAGGCGGATGCTTGCCAAAAAATCGTGTTGTCGGGGAAGCGCCAAGTGCCAACCTGAGCGAGATCGGTGCCGCCGATCCAGATGTAGGTGGGCGCGCCAGGCAAGGCCAATTCGAGCCCATTCACGAAGGTGTTCTCGGCCGCGTCGTCGATACGCGTGAGCTTCATGTGCTGAGCTTCACAGGCGGTCTCCGCGGCGGCACTCGTCACCTTGCTCGCGGCGCAAGCCATGTAGAGATGCGAAACGGGGCCCACCGTCGCGGTGCAACCAACGGGGCACGCGTCTTTGGTCTTGCTGTTGCAATCGTTGTCGATCGTGTCACACGACTCATTGGCGTCCGGGTGAATCTCTGGATCGGCGTCGTTGCAATCACCGCCCGTAGCCACGAAGCCACTCGGGGGAGAGCAGGAGGAGAGCGCGTGCGAAGAGTCACCGTAGCCGTCGCCGTCGCGATCCGGATAGTAGACGCAGGGCAGAATCACCGCCTCGCCCGCGGCCCCAGCATCACCCATGACGACGCTGCCCGCGTGCCCGCCGCTCTCGGCTCCAGCGCTGCCAGCGACACCAGTCCCGCCTGCACCGGAACTCGCCCCGCTCGCCCCGCCACCATCGCTGCTCGCGGATCCGGCGCTGGCGCCGGCGCCACCGCTGCCCGCATCCCCCGCATTGGAGCCGCTACTCAGGCCATTCAGGTCGTCCACGCAGCTGCACAGGAGCAGGCCGACAAACAGCGCACGGCGATTGACGAGCTGCCAGACGCGCCGTGCCGAAAGCCCAGCCATTAGCGAAAGGCTAACACGTTTAGAACGAGGCACGCAGCCCGAGCCCCAAACCCGTGGGGACGGTCGCGACCTCCAAGCGGAAGTCTTGCAGTTTTAGCGGTGCGGCGCGGGCGCTCGCTGGCCGCTCCGTGCTGCTCGGCGAGAGCGCGTACCAAACGAACGCACTCGCCGCCGCCGCAATGCTCACGCTGAACGAGACGTTGGCGAACGTATACATGGTGCGCACACGCCCCACCGCGGCACTCGTACAGTTCGGCGAGCAGGTTTGTTGCAGCTCGTGTTTGCGGCTTCGACCCACGAGACCAAAACTGACGCCAGCACCGAGCGCGGCCAACGAGACGCCACCCAACATCACCGGCACGATCGGCACGCGCGAAGTGGATCCCGTCGGTGCGTTCGGCGTGTCCTGCTTGTTGGTGCCGCCCGCTCCACTCTTCGGCGAACCGTTCGGGACGAGCTCGAGCGTGAGTTCTTGCGCTTCGGCTTCACCCAATTGAATGCGCTGTTCGGCGTGCGCGTTTTCCGTGTCGGCGACGACGCGATGCCCACCCGGATTGAGGCGATAACCACTGGCCAGCGCGAGATCCGGAACTCGTTCACCATCGACTTGAACGCGCGGCGAGCCCTCGCGTGCGCCGCTCAAGATCACGCGCAGCGTGGGAATGCGCTGCAGCAGCTCCTGATCGAGCGCAGTTGCAGCCTCGCGGGCGCGGGCGAACGGTGCCGGCTCGTCGGGAGTGCTCGCATCACGCAAGATCTTGTGCAGCGTATCCCGGGCCTCCACGAGCTGCCCGAGCGCCGCTTGCGACTTGGCCACTTCGAGTGTGGTCGTCGGCACGTGCATGATCGCGTCGGCGGCCACGAAGCGGCTGAGCGCGGTCTTCAGGTCGTCCCGATCGCGCGCCTCGCGGCCCTGCGCCATCAACGTGCGCGCCGTCTCTTTGTCGGTGGCATCGGGCTCGGCCGCGAGCGCGCTCGAGGCGCACAGCAGCAAAGCAGCACAACCGAGACTCGACCTCGTTCGCTTAGAAACCATCGTCTGGCTCCGGCTTGTTGGGTTTGGTGCTGGCGGTGGGCAACGCCACCGCGCTGGGCATCGAAGGGGCGAAGGGCACGGGCGCTGCGCTCCGGTGCTCGACCGGCAAACTGTCCACGCTGACCGGCAAATTCGCGATGTCGATCGTGGCAATCTGCGGTTCGGCTGCCGCGTGAGCCGTGAGCGGCGCACGGCGCAGCACGGGGACTTTCGCCGCCCGTGTCGCCGCGAGGCGTTGGTGCGCGAGCTTCGACGAAACGACATAAGACGACACGCCCACCACGAGCGGAAGCCCGACGAGCAGCGCGAGCAGCCGAGAGCGTTCGAACAGCCAAGCGCGACGCGCGGCGCGCTCCTCGGAAAGGCGAGTCACGACGGTCGTCGACGCGTCGGAGTAGGTCGTGGTAGGTGCCATACGCTGGAGGCTGCGCGCGCCGGGTCGAGTCGCGGAAAAGACGGAGGCGGCGCGAACCTTGAAGGATACCACAGCTACACACTGATCTGCTTTCCGAGTCGATGCGGCTAACGCGATGTTTCAGGTTTTGGAGCGTGTTTTCCAGCCCGTTCGTCGTGCGGCGTCCGGCCCCATGAGATCGTTTTCGGGTCGAGCGTCTCGAGTCGAGCCGCGTGCTAGTTATCGGACAGAATTTTCGGGCGATGCCGCGTTTTTTTACCCGTGTTTGTCGGTGCGCGTGTGAGTTCCACTCACTCATGACGACCTTTGTCTCGCCATGTGCGCGTTCGGCTCGTCTCGCGTTGTCCCGTCCTCAATACTGAACGACTCGACGTGTCGGAAATTCGCACCAGCCCGTCACCGTTCGTCGCAGGCTATCGCCTCGACCGCTACGAGCTTTTGTATCCGATCGCCGAAGGCGGCATGGCCGCGGTTTGGCTCGCGCGGTTGCTCGGCAAACACGGCTTCGAAAAACTCGTCGCGGTAAAAACCATCCTACCGACGTACGCGGACGATCCGCGGTTTCGGAAGATGTTCCTCGACGAAGCCACCATCGCGTCGCGCATCGAGCACGCCAACGTCGCTCAGATTTTGGACCTCGGTGAACACGAAGGCAGCTTGTATCTCGTCATGGATTGGGTCGACGGTGAATCGCTATCGAAACTCGAGCGCGCCGCGGAGCGCGCGAACGTGGCCATCCCGACGGCAATCGTGCTGAAAATCGTAGCCGATGCGTGCGCGGGGCTCGATGCCGCACACGAGCTCACCGATGCGGGCGGGCAGCCACTCGGTGTCGTCCACCGCGACGTGTCACCACAAAATATTCTGGTCACGACCAAAGGCGCGGTGAAAGTCATCGACTTCGGGATCGCAAAAGCCCGCGACCGGAGCGCAGAAGAGACGGCATCCGGCGCGTTCAAGGGCAAGCTGCATTACATGGCGCCCGAGCAAGCGCTGGGCAAACCGCTCGATCGCCGCGCCGACGTTTGGGCGGTGGGGGCGGTGCTCTATCGCTTGCTCACGCGCCGCCCAGTGTACGAAGCCGAAAACCAACGTCAGGCGTTCCAGCGCTTGGCCTCGAGCGAGCCACCGCCAGCATTGCCTCGCCGCTTTCCGCGCGCGCTCGCCAACGTGGTCTCACAGGCGCTCGCCTTCGACCCGAGTGAACGCTACGCGAGTTGCGCGGCTCTCGAAGCCGCCCTCGAAACGGTGATGAGGAATGCGACACTGAGCGCCACATCAGCGGAAGTGGGCGCGTTCGTCAGCCAATATTTGGGGGATCAACTCGAGGCGCGCCGGCACGCGGTCGCGCTTGCCATGCAAACCACCAACGAAGCGGCGACGCTGCCGCGGCGCGCGGGCGAAGTCGCCATTGTCGGCGCGCTGTGGGATAGCGGCTCTGCGAGCGGCACGGAGCTCGAACTGCCGCGCGATCGCCCTGCCCTCTCGCGAACGCCCACCCCGGAACATAGCTCGCTCAGCGCCGGCACGGCTTCGATCGATACACGCCCCATCCCCGTGCGGCCACGCTCGCGGCTCGGTGCCGTGCTGGTGACGCTCGGTGCGGCCGTGGCTCTGCTCGTCGGTTGGTGGGTCGCCTCGCTGCTCCATACGCGGGCAGGCGCGGCGCCGAGCGTCGCCAACGCGACAGTCGGCACGCCGCCACTAGCCGTCGCCGCAGCGCCACCGATGGCAAGCAGCAGTGCGCCGACCGCCGCCACTGAGGTCACCACACCGGAGGCCAAAGATCCGGCGCCACCCGCACCGCCCGTGCTCGATTTATCGGCGGTGCCGATCAGTGTCGAACCCGAGCCACACGCGACCAAAAAGCGCGCCCGACCCGGCAGAAGGGTGCCCCGCGCCGCACCGGCAAAAGCGGCACCGGCCGCGCCCGAGCCCGCGGCTCTGCCCACCACGCCCAAAGCCGCAGCACCGCCTCGCTCCGTGGACGACGGCTTCTGAGCCGCGACGTCACTCGATCGACTGTGCAGCGCGCCGTGTGCGCCACGCGTCCACGCTGTAGCGCCCCGGCGCTTGCGTGGTCAGGTGCACGCAAACACCGAACAAGCAGACGTTCTTCACCAGGTTGGAGCGCTGAAACACCGTCCACAACCACGCGTAGTCGGGCGCGATCCCGGCCGGCACGTTGAAGCACCCCGGCACGTGCACCGCGAACGTGACGATGATCAGGAACGCGCCTAGCACCCGCGCTCCCAGCCGCATCCGATAGCCCACCAAAATCGAAAGCCCGCCGGCCAGCAGGACCACGCCACTCAAGCGCGAAGCGAGCGTGGGGAATTGCACCCAAGCCGGCATGAAATGCTGCAGCAGCTCGTCCGAGAACAAGTGTTCGGCTCCGAGCCCGAGAAAGATGGTCGAAAACAGGCTGCGAAAAATCAAATCGCGCGCATCGTTGTCCACTCGCTGCTCGAAACCGCGGATGAACTGGAGCATGCGTCATTTTACGCGGAACTCGCGGCCGAGTTGGAACGTAAATGCGAGGTGCCAGAAAGCGAGTCGATTCGAGCCCCAGCGCGGCGGGCGGCCACCCAGCGCTTTCCGGTAGCCAAACTGGGCGTCGTCGCGCTCGTCGGCTTGGGGCTCGGGCTGGCTTACCATTTTGGCGCCTTCGCTGGCGTGTCCAGCCCCGAGCAGCTCGCCCACTCGATGCGCGCGCTGGGCGTGTGGGGCTACGTCGCGTTCGTCGTCGCTTACGCCGTCTTTCAGCCGTTCGGTGTGCCAGGCACGGTGTTCGTCATCGCCGCGCCGTTGATCTGGCCGTGGCCCATCGCGTTCGCGCTGTCGATGGTGGGCACGATGTCGGCGAGCGTCATCGGCTTTTCGTTTGCGCGGTTCGTGGCCCGTGACTGGGTGGCTCAGCGCATTCCGGAGCGGTTCGCAAAGCACGACCGAGCGATCGAGCGCCACGGCTTCCAAACCGTGTTTTTCCTGCGGCTGATCTTCTGGATGCCACAAGTACTGCATTCGTTCTTGGGCGTTTCGAAAGTGCGCTTCTCGACCCACTTCTGGGGTTCGCTGCTCGGCTACATCCCGCCGCTGCTCCTCCTCAGCTACCTCGCGGGCACGATGTTCGACGCCAACGGCAAGATCAATTCTGCAGCTTGGCCGCCACTCGCGGGCCTCGTTGGAACGTCGCTGCTTTTGGCTGCACTCGCCCGCGCCTTTGAGCGTCGGCGCGCAGCGCGAGCCACGGCGGCGACACCCACAAACGACTGACCCCCGGTCCTTGCGGACCAGGGGCCAAGAAGTTGCGGGG
>Ga0105241_10001538_pt1 | contig 17687 bp, 12 predicted proteins | sample KBSC64metaG_FD_80422 | JGI IMG/M metagenome (GOLD analysis project Ga0105241, IMG submission 80422) | Corn rhizosphere microbial communities from Kellogg Biological Station, Michigan, USA - KBS C6-4 metaG | ecosystem: Host-associated > Plants > Roots > Rhizosphere > Soil | place: Michigan, USA... | reverse complement strand
GTACGCTTTCGCCCGAGTTACTTCCCATTCGTCGAACCCGGCGCCGAAGCTGACGTCGGCTGCGTCTTTTGCAACGAAGCCGATGGCTCACGCGCCAGCTGCCGCGTCTGCAAAGGCACCGGCTGGCTCGAGATTTTGGGTTGCGGCATGATCCACCCGGACGTGCTCACGCACTGCGGCATTGATCCCGAGCGCTACACGGGCTTCGCCTTCGGCCTGGGCGTAGAGCGCGTGTTGATGCTTCGCTACAATATTCCGGATATCCGGTTGTTGTTCGAGAACGATCCTAGGTTTGTTGCGCAGTTTTAGGGTGGGGCGTGAGAGCGATCTGGGGAGGAGATCGCGGGTCGATGGGTTTCTTGCGTGCGGGCTGCGCATTGTCGTCTTGCGACGATCGCGACGGGTGAAATAGCCGGGCGCCGGTCTCGCCGGTTCTTGTGGGCCTAGCCTCGATCGCGGATCGTGATCTGATCCTGCCAAGACTTTCGGCGTCGACTTATTTCCGTGCGGTCGGCTGGGGCGTTTGGGCGCGCCCTGTGGGGCGAAGCGCGCTGCGCGCGCGAGCGAGCGAGAGGTTTCTTGGGGCGAGTTGCGGGCTTGGCGGGAGCCGGTTTTTGCCGCTTCTCATCTCCCTCTCGCGCGCGAAGCTGCGCTCGCCCCACAGGGCGCGGGAAGGGCTCGCGGTCGCCTGCTCGAAAGCGGATGGGGGCCGGAGTCTTGGTAGACCAGATCGCGATCCGCGATCGAGGCTAGGCCAACGACAAACTGACCGACCAGGCACCTGCGATCTCTTGGCGCAGCCACGGTGGCCAAGCGGAATGCAGGGAACTCCGCCGCATCCAGTCACCCCAACCTCACTGGCTCAACCACCACTCTCACCAAAACCCACCCCAGTCACTTCCAGGGGTGAGACGCAGCGCGTCTCACAATCGGAAACAGTGACCACTCGTAGCGGCCGGATTGATCTATTCGAGGCGGCCACGACATTCTGATCGTTGTGGACACTCACCCGCCAACTCAGTGTGCCGCGTGGCGCAACATCGCAAATCTTGCGGGGGAGCGTGAGTTCCTCGTCAGACCCACACGCACTCACGCCTTTTTCGGCCGTCAGTCTTGACGGACCTGTGAGCGAGCCTGACATTCAAATGCATGGTTTTTCACGGGATGATCTAACGGCGAGGAACAATCCAGCCGTAGACTTTGTCTAAGAACTGCGACAGCCCGTCGTCGCCAATTGCCACAGTCAAGCCGTTTTCAGAAAAATCGTGAAGATTGGCCCACTGACCCGCACATCACCTGAATCTGTTTCGGCCCGTTGAACGTACTGTAAACAGAAGAGTTTTCGACCCGTAGGTTCTCCATGACTTCCCGCGCTCCCCAATCCAAATCGCCCGAATCGCCCGTGGGAGCGAAGAAGCTGAGGACTGCCGGGCATCCAACCAAAGAAGTAGCCCCGGCCTCCACGCGAGTCCAGGCACGCAACTTGCTGAAAAGTCCTACGGGAAGCGCCGCTCGCTCGAGCGCGCAACCCCCGGTCTCCGAAGGAGAGCCCAGCCGACCGGAAAAGCCACAACGTCCTTCCCCTTCATCACCCCGCAAGGCAGCCATGTCCAACAAGACCGCCCCCGCGCAAGACAGTACCGAGGAATACCGCGAGGATAACTCGGAGACTACGGCCGTCCGGCGATCGCCCACTGGCGTGTCGTCCGAGCCGCCCGCTGCCGCTGAACCCGAAGAGGCCGCGGATGCAACGGGGGACGTCGGCGGTTTTGCGTCCGAAGCCCCCGCCGCCGAAGGTGTCGTCGACGGCTCGAGTGACTCGATGCTCTCGCGTTACTTCCGCGAGATGGCGACCCACCAGGTGATGGGCCCGGACGAAGAACTCCAAGCCGCACAAGCGGTGGAGCAAGCAGAGATCGATCACTGGGCCGCGTTGCTGGCCTACGTGCCCGCTGCCGAGCACGTGCTCGATCAGCTCGAGCGCGACGTGGCCACGCTGAATCCGGAAGAACGTCCGGAACTCGGTCAGGTCGTGGAGCTGCGCAAGCTCAGCAAGGTCTATCGCAAGCAGCGCTCCAAGCTTCACGCCGATCAAGCCCGCCAATGGCATGAGCTTTCGGAAACGCTCGCGCGCGACATCCGGCTCCCGGATTCGGACCGCATTTGGATGTCGAATGCCAACCGCGCCGCTCGTGACGTAGTCAACGATGCGCCGGAAGAAGATCCGGAGCGCGTGGTGGTGCCTGATACCCAGGCCTACCGCCGCTACGTTGAACGCGTGAAGCAGACCGATACGGTTCAGCGCAGCGCCAAGAACCGTTTCGTGAAGGCAAATCTGCGGCTCGTGGTGAGCATTGCTCGCCGCTACAACCGCGGTCGTTTGCCGCTCATCGACCTGATTCAGGAAGGCAATATCGGCCTGATGAAGGCGGTCGAACGCTTCGACCACGCCCGCGGCTACCGCTTCTCCACCTATGCTTCGTGGTGGATTCGGCATGCCATCAGCCGCGCCTTGGCTGACAAGGGCCGCGCGGTGCGCATCCCGGTGCACATGCTCGACACGTACAATCGTGTCGCGCGTGCCACGCAAACCATCATCGCGCGCACCGGCCGGGAGCCCTCGGTCGAGGAGCTCGAGAAGGAAACCGGCGTTCCGCGCGACAAGCTCGATAAGGTTCGAGACCTCTACGCGGACACCCCGTTCTCTCTGGACCGCCCAGTGGGGGATGAAGATGGCCGTCGCTTCATCGACTTCCTGGTCGAAGAGAATTCGCTCTCACCGTACGAGAGCCTCGCGAACCAAAAGTGGTCGGAGGAGGTCAAGCGCCTGCTCGAAACCCTCACCCCCATCGAATCGCGCATTATCCGCTGGCGCTTCGGCCTCGATAACGAGGACGAGCTCACGCTGAAGGAAATCGGCGACAAGTACAACCTGTCGCGCGAACGCATCCGTCAGTTGCAGGAGCAGGCCATCGGCAAGATCCGCCGGCAAATGCGCGACTTCTAAGCGAAACCCGCCACCTCCCTCGGTGTTACTGGTTTCGGTTGACCCGCGGTCGCCCAAGCAGCCCCCCGACGCCCCTCACCGGGCCCGGGGGGTTCGCTTTTTGTATTTCTTGAGCGCTGTGGCAGGTCTGCGCTCGGCGCACCGCGCCATGACAGATTAACTAATCATTCCGAAGGTTTAATCCCGTCTCGGGGGTCTATCCTGACCTTCTTATTTACATTTGGGAATGGTGGGCGCATAAGGGCCGCGCGCGCAGGCGGAGACACCTCCGAAGGCGCCGCCGGACCCGTTCGCTAGACGCGCAACCACGGGAAACCCAAGTGGTTTGCGGCCGTGGCTGACGAGGTCCGTCCGACCTGGTTTTGGCCTCGCCAATGATCTCCACCTCCCCACGAAATCGCACGGCGCTCGGCGAAGCGCATGCGAACAGCCCCGGTTTTTGGTGATGAATCTGTTCGTATTTCCGCGTTGGGCCAACAAGACTCGGCAGATTGCTGGTGTCGTGCTCGGTGTGGCGCCGATCTACTTGATCGCGCTCATCTGGTATGGCGCCTCCCCCAAGACCACTGACGTCGGCTACCAGCCCGAACAGCCGGTCCCGTACAGCCACGCGCTGCACGCCGGCCAGCTGGGTATCGACTGTCGGTACTGTCACAACACGGTGGAGGACGCGGCGCACGCGGCAGTCCCCCCGCCCCAGACCTGCATGAATTGCCATAGCAAGGTCTGGACGAAGAGCCCGAAGCTTGCGCCCATCCGGGAAAGCTACGAAACCGGCAAAGCCGTCGAATGGATCAAAGTCCACGATCTGCCGGATTACGTGTACTTCAACCATAGCGCCCACGTGACCCGCGGCATCGGCTGCGTCAGCTGTCACGGCCGCGTCGATCAAATGGAGCAGGTCTACCAACATGAGCCCCTCAGCATGGGCTGGTGCTTGGACTGCCACCGGAACCCGGAAAAGAACCTACGCCCGCCGGAGGAGGTCACGAACATGACCTGGACTCCGCCAGGCGGTCAGGACCCGGTCGAATTCGGCAAAGAGTTCCGCGAAAAGAACCACATCGCTCCCCCCACCGACTGCTCGACATGTCATCGATAGACGCGAAAAAGAGGCTCAGCATTCTCTCCAACGCGCCCGCCGCCTCGCCTTCGAGCAGCGCGGGTGACACGGCGAAGCCGACCTATTGGCGGAGCCTGGCCGAACTCGAGCAGAGTCCGGAATTCCTCGAATTCGCCGCGCGCGAATTCGCGGCGCCGCTCGAGCAAGAGCCGCCGAACTCGCCCGGTCGTCGCCGCTTCATGCAGATCATGGGCGCGTCGATGTCGCTGGCCGGGCTCGATGCCTGCCGTTGGCGCGAAGACAAGATTTTGCCGCTGTCGCGCCGCCCCGAGGGCACGATCCCGGGCACCAGCCGTTACTTCGCTACGGCGATGGAGCTGAACGGCAATGCCGTCGGCCTCTACGCGTCGAGCTACGACGGTCGTCCCACCAAGATCGAGGGCAATCCCTCGCACCCGGACAGCTTGGGCGCCGCCTCGGCCTATCACCAAGCCAGCGTGCTCGGTCTCTACGATCCCGATCGCAGTGACAGCGTCGTCACTCATGCTGGGGGCGCGCGCAAAACGAGCTCCTGGGCGGAATTCGGCAAAGTTGCCGGCGCGGCGCTCACTGCGCAACGAGCGGCCGGCGGCGCCGGGGTTCGCGTGCTCGCAGAACGCAGCTCGTCTCCGACCCTCGCCGAGCAGAAGCGCCGCTTTTTGGCGGCTTTTCCGGCCGCCAAGTGGGTCACGTTCGAACCCATCGCGAACGACGGCCCGCGCGCGGGCAGCGCACTGGCTTTCGGCCGCGCACACCGCACGCATTACGCCTTCGAAGCCGCGCAAGTCATCGTCACCCTCGACGCGGACGTCGTGCACCCGACCTTCCCGGCCGGCCTCGCCAATGCACGCGTGATCACCAAGGGCCGCGCCCCCGAAGCCGGCGAGATGAGCCGCGTGTACGCGATCGAATCCGCCGTCACGCTGACCGGCGGCATTTCCGATCATCGACTCGCCCTGCGCTCGTCCGCCATCAAAGCGCTCGCCGCCTATCTGGATTCGGCGATTAGCGCCAAAGCGAGCCCGCTCCCCGAGTTCGGCGCTGCGCAGGCTGCACCCGCAGCCGAGTTCTTGAAGGACGCGAAAGTCGCGAAATTCGTGGAAGCGCTGGTCGGCGATTTGCTCGCCAACGTCGGGCGCAGCGTGATCGTTCCGGGCCAGCATCAGCCGGCCGAGGTTCACGCGCTCGTTCATCGCTTGAATGCGCTCCTCGGCAACGTCGGTCGTACTGTTTTCTACACGGAAGACACCGCCGCGGAAGCCACGAGCGACGTCGTCGCGTTGAAGGCTCTGACTGACGAGCTCAACGCCGGCACCGTCGACACCCTGCTGATCCTGGGCGGCAATCCGGCGTTCACCGCGCCTGCCGATATCCCGTTCGCTGACGCCATCGGCAAGGCGAAGAACAGCATCCACCTCAGCCTGTACGAGGACGAAACCTCGGAGCGCGTCGGCTGGCACTTGCCCGCGGCGCATTACCTCGAGAGCTGGGGCGACGCCCAAGCCTTCGACGGCACGCTCAGCATCGTTCAACCGCTGATCGCTCCTCTCCACGGCGGCAAAAGCTCGATCGAGCTCTTGGCGATGCTCCTCGGCAACGCAGAGCCGAACGCGCTCGAGCTCGTGCGCGCGACGCACCCGGATTTGTCGGGCGAGCACCCGTGGCGCAAAGCGCTCGCGGCGGGCATCGTCGAAGGTACGGCCGCTGCGCGCGTCACGCCGAAGCTGAACCCAGTGCCCGCAGTCACGCTCGGCGAGCACGAACTCGCGGGCCTCGGCGGTCAAAACGGCAAGCTCGAACTGCTATTCACGGCCGACCCGAAGATCATCGACGGCCGCTTCGCCAACAACGCGTGGCTACAAGAGCTGCCCGAGTCACTCACCAAATTGACTTGGGACAACGCGGTGTTCATCAGCCCGCGCACCGCCAAGGAGCTCGGCGTGAACGACGCCGATTCGATCACCGTCACCGTGGGCAGCCGCCAAGTGACGTTGCTCGCGCTGATCGCTCCCGGTCACGCCGACGGCTCGCTGCGCATCACGCTCGGCTACGGTCGCAAATCGGCAGGTCATATCGGTGGGCTCGTCTCGGAAAACATCGACCCGGTCGGCGGCAATGCCTACTTGGTGCGTTCCAGCGAAGGCTACGAGATCGCGACGGGCGTCAGCGTGCAGAGCCACGGCACGGTGAACTACCGCGTGTCGAGCACGCAAGACATCTACACCGTGGGTGACATCGGCCAACAGGGCACGCAAGAGCGCCTGCCGGAATTGGTCCGTGAAGGCACGCTCGAAGAGTTCAAGAAGAAGCCCGATTTCGTCGAAGAAATCGTGGAGCACAATCCGCTGCTCAGCTTGTGGGTTCCGCCGGTCTCTTACGACGGCCACAAGTGGGGCATGAGCATCGATCTCAACAAGTGTATCGGTTGCTCGGCGTGTGTCACGGCTTGCCAGGCCGAAAACAACATCCCCGTCGTCGGCAAAGAGAACGTCGCCAAGGGCCGCGAGATGCTCTGGCTGCGTGTCGATCGCTACTACAAGGGTGAGCCGGAAGACGCGGAAGTCTCGTTCCAGCCCATTCCTTGTCAGCAGTGCGAAAACGCTCCGTGCGAGCAGGTGTGCCCGGTCGGCGCCACCATGCACTCGCACGAAGGCCTGAACGACATGGTCTACAACCGCTGCATCGGCACGCGGTACTGCTCGAATAATTGCCCGTACAAGGTGCGGCGCTTCAACTTCTTCAACTACAACATGGACACGATCGGCATCACGCCCTACACGCCGACCGATGACCCGAAGGCCAAGGTCAAAGCCATGGTCTTCAATCCCGAGGTCACCGTGCGCTCGCGCGGCGTGATGGAGAAGTGCACGTTCTGCGTGCAACGCATCCAAAACGTGAAGATCAAGGCGAAGAACGTGAAGCGTCCGATCGAAGACGGCGAAATCAAGCCCGCCTGCCAGCAGACGTGCCCGACGGGCGCCATCGTGTTCGGCGATTTGAACGACGGCAAAGCCGAGGTCGCGGGCTTGCACAAGCTGCCCCGCTCCTACGCGCTGCTCGGCGAACTGAACAACCGACCGCGCGTGCAGTACTTGGCGCGTATCAAGAACCCGAATCCTGCGCTCTCTCCGGCGCAGGCCCCGAAGACGGAGCAGGGCTGATCCATGGCTGCCATCAGCGACGTGAATCCATTCGAAGCTCCGCCTAAGGGCGCGAACATGTTCGCGCAGATCACGGACAACGTCTCGCGCATCGCGGAGACGGAAAAGCCGCCGCGCGCTTGGTACATCGCGTTTGGCTTTGCTCAGATCCTGCTGATCATCTTCTTCGGCAGCCTGGGCTACGTGATTTGGAACGGCATCGGTGTCTGGGGCACCATGATGCCGGTTGCTTGGGCCTTCCCCATCGTCAACTTCGTGTTCTGGATCGGTATCGGTCACGCCGGCACGCTGATCAGCGCCGTCTTGTTCCTGTTCCGTCAGAACTGGCGCACGGCGATCAATCGCTTCGCCGAAGCCATGACCATCTTCGCGGTCATGTGCGCTGGCGTGTTTCCGGGCGTGCACATCGGCCGCCCGTGGCTGCCCTACTACATGTTCCCCATCCCCAATCAGATGGACATGTGGCCGCAGTTCCGAAGCCCGCTCGAATGGGACGTGTTCGCGGTCAGCACCTACGCGACCGTGTCCATCCTGTTCTGGTACATGGGCATGATCCCCGATTTCGCGACCTTCCGCGACCGCGCGACGACTACGGTGCGCCGTGTCGCTTACGGCATTGTGGCCATGGGTTGGCGCGGCTCATCGCGCCAGTGGCACGTGTACGAGCGCGCCTACTTGATCTTGGCCGCCCTCGCGACGCCCCTCGTGCTCTCCGTGCATTCCGTCGTTTCCTTCGACTTCGCGACCGCTCAGCTCCCCGGTTGGCACACCACGATCTTCCCACCCTACTTCGTCGCCGGCGCCATCTTCGGCGGCTTCGCGATGGTGGTGACGCTCGCCGTGCCCGCGCGGCAGTTCTTCGGCCTGAAGCGCATCATCACCATTCGTCACCTCGAGTTGATGAACAAGGTGATCATGGCGACCGGTCTGCTCGTCGGTTACGCGTACGGCATGGAGTTTTTCATCGCTTGGTACAGCGGTGGGAAATACGAGCAATTCACGTTCATCAACCGCGCCTTCGGCCCGTACGCGTGGGCCTACTGGACGATGATCAGCTGCAACGTGATCTTGCCGCAGCTGCACTGGATCCCGAAGTTCCGCCAAAACCCCTGGTGCACGTTGGCCATCGGTTTGGTCGTCAACGTAGGCATGTGGTTCGAGCGTTTCGTCATCATCTGTACCTCGCTGAGCCGCGACTTCTTGCCCTCGAGCTGGGGTTACTTCGTGCCGACGCCAATCGATTTGGCGACGCTCGGCGGTAGCTTCGGCTTGTTCTTCACGCTGTTCCTCCTGTTCTGCCGCTACCTCCCGATGGTGGCGATGGCCGAAGTCAAAGCCTTCAGCCCGGCTGCCCACAGCCACGCCGACCATCACTGAGAACGACCATGAGCGACGAGCATCAACACTCCCCCGCGCAGCCCTCAGAGGCCCCACTCCACGGCCTGCTCGCCGAATACGATCGCCCCGAGCAGGTGCTCGCGGCCGCGAAGAAGATTCGCGACGCCGGCTTCACCAAGTGGGACACGTTCACGCCGTTCCCGGTGCACGGCATCGACGAAGCCATGGGCATCAAGATGACCATCTTGCCCTGGTTCACGCTGTGCGCAGGCCTCACCGGCCTCGGTGGCGCGATCTTGCTGCAATGGTGGACGAACGCATACGACTACCCCTGGCTCATCGCGGGCAAGCCGATGTGGAGCGTCCCGGCCAACGTGCCGATCATGTTCGAGCTCACCGTGCTGCTCAGCGCCATCACGACGCTGGTCGGTATGTTGATGTTGAACAACCTCCCGCTGCCCTCGCACCCGCTCGATCACGTGCGTCGCTTCGCCAAGGTCTCGGACGACAAGTTCTTCCTGCTGATCGAAGCCAGCGACCCCAAGTTCGACGACGCCGACACGCGCGCCCTACTGAACGGCACGCACCCGGCAGCGATCGAGGCGGTGTTCGAAGATCGGATCACGGTCGACAAACTGCCGACGGGTTTGGTTTACGGCCTGATCATCGTCGCGGTGATGGCGGTCGTCCCGTTCGCGCTGGCGGCCAAGGCCCGTTACACGAAGAGCTCGGGCACGCGCATCCACATCATCCAGGACATGGATTCGCAGCCCAAGTACAAGGCCCAACGCGAGAACCCGTTCTTCGCCGACAACCGCGCCACCCGCCCGGCCATCGACGGCACCGTCGCCGTGGGTGACGCCCGCGAGGACGACCACTTTTACAAGGGCAAGCAGGGCGACGCCTGGGCGCGCACCTTCCCGAGTGAAATCACGCTCAGCGAAGCCACGATGGACCGCGGTCGTCAACGCTTCGGCATCTACTGCACGCCGTGCCACGGCCAGGCCGGTCTCGGTGACGGCATGGTCGCCAAGCGCGCGGATTCGCTCGCGCAAGGCAGCTGGATCCCGCCGACCAACATCACGCAGGACTACCTGCGCCAGATGCCCGTTGGTCAGTTGTTCAGCGAAATCAGCAACGCCGTGCGCAACATGCCGGCATACGGTCCGCAGATCAAAACCGAGGATCGCTGGGCCATCATCATGTACGTGCGCGCCCTGCAGCGCAGCAAGAGCGGCAACGTCAACGATCTGCCGCCGGACGCGCGCGCCAGTCTCAAGTGAGCCCCGAAGGACCCTAACGGAAAATGGCAACGTCTAAGGCCAAATCAGGCAGTACGGGCAAAGAGCCCTCGGGTTCCGCGTCGAACGGCGGCGGACACGGCTCGGGTGGCGGACACGGTTCGAGCAGCGGCTCGAGCGATAACCTCCGCTTGGCCGAGGTCGGGCAATCGCTGTTCGTCAAAGCCGCGGGTGTCGGCGTCGCAGCGCTCGCGCTGAGCGCGTTCCTCGGCGCGGGTGAGCATGACAACTGGGTGCGTTTCTCGCACTCCTACTTGGTCGCGTTCGTGTGGATGATGACCATCTGTGGCGGCGCCATCTGGTGGATCACCATCCAGAACATCGTCAACTCGCACTGGTCGCTCGTGCTTCGGCGTGTCGGCGAGTTGATTGCGTCCAATGTTCTGGTGATGGCGCTGCTTGCCTTGCCCATCGTGTTGCCGCTGATCCTGGGCAACCCTGCCGTGTACAAATGGGCGGATTCCGCGCAAATGCTCGCGGACGAGACGCTGAAGCACAAGCTCGGCTACCTCAACACGAAGTTCTTCGCGATCCGGTTCGTCTTCTACTTCGGCTTCTGGTTCTGGCTCTCGCACTACTTCCTGAACAAGAGCGTCGGCCAAGACACGGAAAAGACGGACGGGAGCAAGACCGTCGTGGCCATGCGCCGCACGGCTGGTCCGGCGATGATCGTGTTCGCGCTGACCATCACCTTCTTCGCCTTCGACCTGATCATGTCGGCCGACCCGAAGTGGTTCAGCACCATGTTCGGCGTCTACTACTTCGCGAGCTGCGTGCTGGCCATCAACTCCACGTTGGCTCTCACTCTGATGTGGCTGCAGAAGAAGGGCATCCTCAAGACGAGCGTGACCGTTCATCACTTCCACGATCTCGGGAAGATGATCTTCGCCTTCACCATCTTCTGGGCTTACGTGGGCTTCTCCCAGTTCATGCTGATCTGGTACGCGAACATCCCGGAGGAGACACTCTGGTTCAAGGTTCGCTTCGTCAACAGCTGGGGCACGCTCGCTTGGGTGCTCTTGTTCTGTCACTTCGTGATCCCGTTCTTCGGCCTCCTGTCGCGGCACGTGAAGCGCAACCGGAAGACGCTGGCTTTCTGGGCCATCTGGCAGCTGGTCATGATCTACCTCGACATGTACTGGCTCATCATGCCGACCCTGGGCGTGGACGAAGTTCCCTTCAAGCTGATCGATCTGACGACCTGGCTCGGCGTGCTCGCGATCTTCGTCGCCGGCTGGGCTTACCGCGCGCAGAAGGTTCAACTGCTCGCCACCAACGATCCTCGCCTGCCCAAATCGCTGGCGTTCGAGAACATCTAAGGAGCACCCCGGATGTCCACGGAAGTCGACAAGGTAAACACTGGAGCACTCGGAACGCTGGTCGTCGTCGGGACGTTCGCGATGATCGCAATCGCCACCGCCGTGACGGCACTCGTTCGCCACGACGTGGAGCTCGCCCAAGAGGCGAAAGATACCGACTCCGATCTCGTGGTGCGCGAACTCAAGGCCGAACAACGCGGTCTTCTGAATGCGCCGGCGAGCTACGTCGATCGCGGCAAAGGCACCGTCTCGCTGCCGATCGATTTGGCAAAGCAGGTCGTCGTGAGCGAACTCACTCGCGATCCGAACAGCGCGACGCCGCCTGCCGCTGCTACCGCCGAAGCAAGCGGTGGGTCTGGCGGAGCTCCGGCCACCGCTGAAGGCGGCGCTGCCGCGGTCACGGGCGGCGCAGGTGGTACGGCCGCGGCGCCCGAGAAGGACGAGAAGAAAGCTGCTGGCGGCGCCAAGGGCGAGCCGGGCAAAGCTCAGCCGGCGAAGCCGGCGATTCCTGACCAGCACATGAACGCAGTGAGCCCCGGCCCTCTGCATCAGTGAGTCTCGAAACCAGTCGTCATGTCCAAGAAGCCATCCACCTTCCTTCTGACGGCGCTCGTCGCCGGACTGCTGCTTGCCGCACCCGCGGCTCGCGCAGATCTGGTGCCGCAGTCGGAACAGGTGGAGCACACCGATCCGCTCCCGAAGCGGCTCGTGGGCGTGGACGTGAAAGAGCACCTCGCCGCACCAGCCCCCGTCGACCTCGGTTTTTCCGACGAAGACGGGCACCCGGTCATGGTGCACGACTTCTTCGACGGTCGCGTGCCGGTGATCCTGACGCTCAACTACTCGAACTGCCCGATGCTCTGCAGCCTCCAGCTGCACGCGCTGGTGGAAGGGTTGAAGAAGCTCGATTGGTCGATCGGTAAAGATTACCGCATCGTCACCGTCAGCCTCGACCCGACCGAAACCGTCGAACTCGCGCACCGCACCAAGGCCCGCTACATGGCCCAATACGGCCGCCCGGGTTCCGAGAGTGGTTGGCACTTCTTGCACGGCTCCGAGAACAACGTGAAGGCCTATGCCAAGGCCCTCGGCATCTCGTACCAGTACAACGAGGCGCGCAAAGAGTACGTGCACCCCGCGACGATCGTGCTCGCCACGCCGTCCGGCAAAATCGACCGCTACTTGTACGGCCTCGACTATCCAGAGAAGACGCTGCGCTTGTCCCTAGTGGAGTCCTCCGAAGGCAAGATCGGCACGACGGTCGACCAATTGATTTTGTTCTGTTTCCACTACGACGCCACTGAAGGGCGCTACGCACCGGTCGCACGCAACATCATGCGGGCTGGCGGCGGTGCGACCGTGTTCGTCTTGGCCGGTTTTTTGACGGTTCTTTGGAGGCGCGACAAGAAGCGCAAAAACGAGAGCGAAGCCCAATGACCTCCAGCATGTCGATCTTACTCGCCTTCGCGGCGGAACCGAAGCTGCCCAAGCTGCCGGATTCGCCCTATTTCTGGATGCCGCCGAGCGCGTCCGTCACCGCCGAAAATACCGACACGCTGTACAACGCGATGCTCTGGATGTCGGTGTTCTTCACCGTCGCCATCGCGTACACGATGTTCCGCTTCTGCACGAAGTACCGTGCGAAATCGCGGGCCGCGAACGAGATCGCGCAGAAGACCAGCGAGCACAACACGATGCTCGAACTCACTTGGTCGATCATCCCGCTATGCATCGTGGTGCCGCTGTTCGTCGGTGGCTTCAAAGGCTTCGTCGATCTGCGCACCCCGCCGAAAGCGGCCATGGAGATCCGCGCGACCGGCCAGAAGTGGAAGTGGCTGTTCACGTACCCGGGCCTCGGCACGCCGGACGACACCCTGCACGTGCCGGTCAACACGCCCGTGCGCATGGTCATCAACGCGGTGGACGTGATTCACTCGCTGTACATCCCCTCCTTCCGCACGAAGATGGATGCAGTGCCCGGCCGCTACACGGACATGTGGTTCAAAGCCACGCAGGTCGGTGACTATCCGATCTTCTGTGCGGAGTACTGCGGCACCTCGCACTCGGACATGCTCTCGCACGTCGTCGTGCATCCGCCCGGTGGCTACGAGAAGTGGCTCGCGAAGACGATCGCGGCCGCCGACAGCCTGACCGGCGTCGATCGCGGCGTGATGCTGTACGAGAAGCAGGGCTGTTCGACGTGTCACAGCGTCGATGGCACGCCCAAGGTCGGCCCGTCTTGGAAGGGCATCTTCGGCAAGATGGAAGCCATGACCGGCGGCGCGCCGATGAAGGTCGACGAGAACTACCTGCGTGAGTCCATGATGGACCCGCAAGCACACATCGTGATGGGCTTCACTCCCGCCATGCCGACCTACCAGGGCAAGCTGAGTGACAAAGACATCGATGGACTCATCGAGTACATCAAGAGTTTGAAGTAAAGGGCCGGAAAAGATGGCATCACCCAGCACAACGGCAGATGTAGTCGCGCCGCGTTCCACGAGCTCGGATGACAACTACCTGACTCACGACAAGGGCGTCCTGTCGTGGATCTTCACGCTCGATCACAAGCGGATCGGCGTCATGTACCTGTTCTCGGTGCTCGCGGCCTTCGCGCTCGGCGGCTTCTTCGCGCTCATCGTGCGCACGGAGCTGCTCACGCCCGGTCGCACGATCATCGACCACGACACCTACAACAAGATGTTCACGCTGCACGGCGCGATCATGGTGTTCTTGGTGATCATCCCCGGCATCCCGGCCGCGCTCGGCAACATCATCATGCCGCTCCAGCTCGGCGCGAAAGACGTCGCGTTCCCGCGCTTGAACCTGGCCAGCTACCACCTGTGGATCGTGGGCGCCTGCTTCATGCTGAGCTCGCTCGTGATCAACGCGGTGGACACCGGTTGGACGTTCTACACGCCGTACAGCACGACCACCTCGACGGCCGTCGTTCCGGCCGCGTTCGGCGCGTTCATCCTCGGTTTCAGCTCGATTTTCACGGGGCTGAACTTCATCGTCACGATGCACAAGCTGCGTCCGCCGGGCATGCACTTCTTCCGCATGCCGCTGTTCTGCTGGGCGCTGTACTCCACCGCGCTGATTCAGGTGCTCGCGACGCCGGTCATCGGCATCACGCTGCTCATGATGATCGTGGAGCGCACACTACACATCGGCATCTTCGATCCGACGCTCGGCGGTGACCCCGTGCTGTTCCAGCACTTCTTCTGGTTCTACTCGCACCCCGCCGTTTACATCATGATCGTGCCGGCCTTCGGCGTGATTGGCGACATCATCCCGGTGTTTTCGCGCAAGCGGATCTTCGGTTACAAATTCATCGCCATCAGCAGCCTCGCCATCGCCTTCCTCGGCTTCTTGGTCTGGGGCCACCACATGTTCGTGAGCGGGCAGTCGGTGCTCGCTGGCACCATCTTCAGCGCCATCACCTTCCTCATCGCCATCCCGACGGCCATCAAGGTCTTCAACTGGCTCACGACCATGTACAAGGGCGTGATTCACTTGGACACGCCGATGCTGTACGCGCTGGCGTTCTTGTGGGTGTTCACCATCGGCGGCCTCACCGGCATCTTCCTCGCGGTAATGAGCGTCGACGTGCACTTGCACGACACGTACTTCGTCGTCGCCCACTTCCACTACGTGATGATGGGTGGCGCGATCACCGCGTTCATGGGCGGCCTGCACTACTGGTGGCCGAAAGCCTTCGGGCGGATGTACGACGAGAAGCTCGGACGGATCGCGGCTGGCTTCGTGTTCACGGGCCTGAACGTCACGTTCTTCCCGCAGTTCATCCTGGGTAGCCGCGGCATGCCGCGTCGCTATTACAACTACCTGCCGGAGTTTCAGCCGCTGCACCAGCTCTCCACGTTGGGCGCCTACACGCTCGCCGTGGGCTTCTTGCTGACCGCCTACTACTTGTTCCGCAGCCTGAAGCACGGCCGCATCGCGCCCGCGAACCCCTGGGGCGCCACCACGCTCGAGTGGCAGTGCTCGTCGCCGCCGCCCTACTACAACTTCCACAAGCCCCCGGCCGTGACTCAGGGCCCGTACGACGGCTACGAGAACCTGGTTTACGACGAGAAGATCGGCGGCTACGTGCCGCGCAAAGCCAACCCGGCTTGATTGAAGCTCGGCTTCTCGATCCCCGCGATTCCCGACACTTTTGCCAATCGGACGCAACATGACGCAAAGCACCTCCGAGTCCGTGACCAAGCCCAAGGCGGGCGGCCACGGCACCCCACCCCAGGCCGGTCACGACGAGCACGCCGACCACGGTCATGGGCACGGTGACGGGCCGCACCTCGCCCACCACTTCGACACGTATCAGCAACAGTTCGATGCCGGGAAGCTCGGCATCTGGCTGTTCCTCCTGACCGAGGTGCTGTTCTTCTCGGGTCTGTTCTGCGCGTACACCGTGTACCGCGCGCAGCACCCGGAAGTGTTCGTGTACGCCCATTACTTCTTGAACACGAACATGGGCGCGCTCAACACGTGCGTGCTCTTGATCAGCAGCCTCACGGCGGCCTGGGCGGTGCGCAATGCGCAGCTCGCTCAGAAGGGCCTGCTGATCTTCAACATCGTCATTACGATCGCGTGCGCCTTCACCTTCATGACGGTGAAGTACTTCGAGTACGCGCACAAATTCCACGACGGCTTGCTTCCCGGCCCGAACTTCCACCCCACCGAGCAGGTCTGGGAGTTGGATTCGTTCAAGCAAAAGCACCCGGAAGCGGCCGAGTTCGCGGAAATGCTGTCGAAGCGCGCCGAAGCGCGCGCCAAGGGCACGGCGGCCGAGAAGGAAGCGCCGCTCATCACGCAGCGCCCGACCGAAGAGCAAATCGAGCCGCTGATGAAGGCTGGCCTCATCGGCCCGAACTCCGAAGAACCGATGGGCATCTCGCGCCCGCGCAACGCGCACGTGTTCTTCAGCATCTACTTTTTCATGACTGGCCTCCACGGTATCCACGTCATCGGCGGGATCATCGTGTGGGCTTGGCTCTTGAAGCGCGCCGTGCGCGGCGAGTTCGGACCCAAGTACTTCGGCCCGATCGACTACGCCGCGCTCTACTGGCACTTGGTCGATCTGGTTTGGATCTACCTCTTCCCCCTGCTCTACCTCATTCACTGATCGCGGACGGCAGACATGGCAAACGAAGAAACGCCCAAAACCGAAGCCACGAGCGATCTCGAATCTGGCGCCGATCCCAAAGCCCCGGCGGCAGTCGAGGCGGCCAAGGTTGCGCCCGAGCACGACGCGACGGCCCCCAACGACAAACTCGAACCGACGCGCCAAGACGAAGGCCCAGACAGCGACCCCGCGCCCGGCGCGGATGACGACCACGGCCACGGCCATGGCGCAGACGACCACGATCACGGCCTCGCTCACACCATGCCGGTGTGGATGTTGGTCGCCGTACTCGGAGCGCTGATGGTGCTCACCGTGCTCACCGTGAGCGTGACGCGCTTCGATCTCGGGAGCGAAGGCAACCTCGTCGTCGCGATGGTGATCGCCACCGTCAAGGCGGGGCTCGTCGTCACGTTCTTCATGCACTTGTACTGGGACAAGAAGTTCCACCTGGTCTTGTTCCTGACCGCGGTGCTGTTCGTGATCTTGTTCTTGTCGATGTCGCTCACCGATCGCGGCGAGTACCAAACCAACATCGATTGGTATCAGAGCGTCTCGACCGCAAACACCAAGTAACCCGCGCCGCCCGCGAGGGGCGGAGAGGGCTCTGACACCGGGTAACCCGAGCAGCTTGGGTACCCGGTGTCATTCGTTTGTGAGCGAAGTTTCTCGAATCGCGCGCCGGAACTTCACGGCACGGGCGCTGTCTAGCCGTGAATGCCGCACAGTTCGCGGTCGGTAGCTCGCTACTTCCAGGCCTGGACCTGCCTGGCACTCCTGGTCTCCGGTGCCTTCACCGTAGGCGGCAGCACTCGGCTGCAGCTCACGACGTCGGTCACCAGGCGGGGCGCAGAGACCAGACCGGCGCTGACGCCCGTGCCGTCGGTCAACGACACGCCGATCGCCGAAATGAACGCGGACCCCGTTTTCGCGCGCCTCGAGCTCGCTGAAACATCGGATGAATTGTGCGAACTGCTGGACGAGGTCCCGGCCAGCGACGATCCGACGGGAACGTACGCCATCACCGCCGTCTTGGGTCGCGTGCGATTTCGCTCGGTGCGCGCGTGCGGAACAGCCGCGCTGACCAAGCAGCCCAACGAGCCGGCTCGCAGTTGGCTCACCGATCTCGCCGAAGATCCAGACCCGGACGTCCATCGCGTGGCACTCGACGCGCTGGCCGCCAAAACGGACGACGCGGCCCAGAGTGTGGTGGCCGAAGCAGCACACAGCGACGACCTTGGGATCCGCAGTAGTGCGGTCATGGCTTTGTTGAAAGCACAACGCGCGGGCGCCGTGAACGCCGCGAAACCGCTGCTCGC
>Ga0105241_10001535_pt1 | contig 17703 bp, 19 predicted proteins | sample KBSC64metaG_FD_80422 | JGI IMG/M metagenome (GOLD analysis project Ga0105241, IMG submission 80422) | Corn rhizosphere microbial communities from Kellogg Biological Station, Michigan, USA - KBS C6-4 metaG | ecosystem: Host-associated > Plants > Roots > Rhizosphere > Soil | place: Michigan, USA... | reverse complement strand
TATCTATCCTTCCCCCGACGGGATCTCTGTCTTCTTTCGCGATATTACCCAACGTAAGAAAGCTGAACAACAGCGCGAATTTGGTCAGAGCAACCTGCATGCATTGATCAACAATACCACCGACCTGATGTGGAGCGTGGCACGCGACTTCACCCTTATTACATCCAACCAGGCGTTTGAAGCGATGGTGACGCAGTTATCGGGAGCGCCAATCATTCATGGAGATAGTGTCCTGGTTGCAGCATTCCCCGCAGGCCAGCTGGAGATATTCAGGACACTTTATGAACGTGCTTTTGCAGGCGAATCATTTACCACTGAACATTCCGGTTTTTATGGTGATACCTGGTCAGAAATTTCTTTCCATCCTGTTTATGAAGGGAATATCGTAATGGGAACGGCCTGTTTTTCACGTGATATTACAGAACGTAAAATAGCTGAGGGATTATTGAAAAGCCGTTTAGCAGAAAAAAAAGTTGTTGCAGCAAAGATGCAGTCTATCCTCGATACCATTCCGGCCGACATTGCCCTGCTGAACGATAAAGGCATCATCATAGATGTCAATGATGCATGGCGAAACGGTACAGACAGCAATGGCTTTACCGGCAACGCGTATAAAACAGGCGACAATTACCTGGACCGTTCAAAACATGTTTCAGACGAACAATGGAAAGAACAGAAGGATGTAGCAAAAGGACTGGCGGATGTACTCAGTAATAAAGTAAACGAATTTGTGCATGAATACGATTGTGATAATCCGGAAATAAAAAAATGCTTCCGGATGGTGGCCAGGCCTTTGCTGGGTAAAGAGTTTGCCGGGGCAGTCGTTATACACATTGATATTACGGAACTGCGCCGGTTGGAACGGGAGACACTTGCCGGCAAAATTGAACAACAAAAAAGTATTACCCGGGCCATGCTGCAGGCGCAGGAAAAGGAACGCAACCACATTGGGCTGGAATTGCACGACAATGTGAGCCAGTTGCTGGCAGCTACCCGTATGAAATTGCAGCTTGCTGTAAAAGGCAGGGAGGTCAATAAGGCAGTTATTATTGAATGTATCACGCATGTGGAAGAAACAATGGTTGAAACAAGAAACCTCTCTCACCGCATGGTGATGCCGCGGTTTGCAGACAGCAGTTTCCTTGAAGCAATAGAAGGGCTGGCGGTTATTTACAGGATGCCCTCCCGGACTATCCAGTTGGAAATCGGCGGCCTTGACGAAAATATTGTCTCTCCCGGAATCAAGGAAACCCTTTACCGCATCGCGCAGGAACAACTCAACAATATCAATAAATACGCCCAGGCTACGGCCATTGTAATCCGCACCACAACAAATAATGACACGGTTACCATGCTGGTAAAAGACAACGGGGTTGGATTCAATACAATGAAAAAGAAAGCTGGAATTGGCCTGGTGAACATTAAGAACCGATCCGAATCCTACAATGGAAGCGCGGTTGTTGTATCTGCCCCGGGCAATGGCTGCTGCCTTACCATACATATCCCCTTGCAAAACCCATCACTGGCGCCCCGCGTTGAGGCATTACCTGCTTTGATTAAATGATGTCCCGCATATATACAATTATGCTGCCTGGTGAAATGATGACATTGTTATATACGGATAAGGATGAAAAACACAGGTTGGTTTTCATTCTATATCATCCAGCATAGAACGTCTTTTATTTTTCAGCTTTTTAAAATAGGTAGGGGTAAGACCAGTAACCCTTTTGAACTGGGTAGACAAATGGGCTACACTGCTATAATGCATCTGGAAAGCAATTTCAGTGAGGTTCAGTTCATTGTATACCAGTAACTCCTTTACTTTCTCAATTTTGTGCGAAATGAAAAATTTTTCAATGGTGGTTCCCTGCGTTTCTGAAAAAAGGTTGGCCAAGTAGGTATAATCATGCTGTAATTGCTGGCTCAGGTAAACCGATAAATTAACCGTCAATGGCTCTTCCGAATAATGCACCAGCTCTATAATGGCAGTTTTGATCTTTTGTATCAGGATACTTTTTTTATCGTCCATCAGCTCCAGGCCAAATCTTAGTAAGGCGGCTTTAACCGATGCACGCAAATCGTCCGAAATATTTTCCGGTAATTCCGCTTCGCCCAGTTCTACGGCGGTAAAAGGAATTCCCAATTTTGTCAATTCATCCTTTACCACCATTTTACAGCGGATGCAAACCATATTTTTAATGTACAGCTTCAACGAAATACCTTTAAAAATCGGGGGGTTTTGTGAAAAGGTTTTCCAAAGATACTGCGATTTTCTGAGGTCGTCAGCGACGGAATATAAATCAACTTTATGGCACAGCTGTTTACTATTATGCAGGTCGTTTAAAGCTGGCTTAGACATGCTATCTTTCATTTTTGCTGGGGGCTTTCAGTTCTTTAAACAGCGGCAGTTGTTTAATCTTTGCATGTAAAACATCATACTCGCCCGCAAAATAAAGTTGCAGATAGTGCTTTATCGTTAACATATCTTCGGTAAGATAAATTTCAAGCCAGTAATAAGATTGAATTTTGCCCAGCCAGGTCTTTTTTGACCGGAGATAGCTATAGCCCACCAGGTATCCGTGGTTAAAACGATCGCCCGCCATTGAAATCCATATCTCTTTTTTATCGGTTGTATTTTGTAACGATATCGTTGGCGAACTGCCCTGCGGCCGTGCATTTGCTTTCTCCATTTCGTCTATCCATGGAAAATTGTCGACTACAGAGAGGAAACTATCCAGGTTTGTCTGGCCCATGAATTCATAATTATCATAGGGTTCTCCTCCGTACTGAATATCGTATGTGAACATAACGTTGAATAAAGGCGTCCTGGCTGTAAAAAATTATTCTCCCAACACTGGTACAGGGGTTGATTAAACCCTAAAGAAAGGAAACAACAGATTTACTGTAAGGTAGTCTATAATGGAGTATAACCCCGAAAAGAAAGAATTGCTGCCAGTTTGCTATTTGAGATGGCGGGCGGGCGCAGATGTATTGCGCGCCGTTTGATGGGGCTGGTAATATTTTTCCATAAACTGCTTCTTATTATCGGTATAGGTGGAGACAGCACCTATCCAGTGCATAAATTTTATATAATACCACGCAAGATCCACCTGGTATGATAAAAACCCCGAACGTGCGCTTTTTGGATACAGGTGGTGATTGTTGTGCCATTCTCCGGCAACAAAACCTGGCCAGAGCTGGTTAACGGACATGTCTTTCCGGTTATAATCGGTATGATCCTGTCTTTTGTCCTTTCCTTTGCCATGGCCTTCGTAATTAAAGGTGCGAACCCCCACTGCCCATACACCCGCGGCGCCAAATAATGCACAGGCCAGGGCCGGACCACCGATTCCATAAAATACAAGAAACCAAAAGCCCCAGTTTAAGAGTACACCACCGATCGTTCTAACCGGGCCTGCCAGGGAACCCCAGCGCTGGTAGCTTTTATACCCATTCGACACCTGACCCGTATGTTTCATTAGCTGTACGCAACGGTCGTAGTTTTGTGCGTCCATATTCCGGTTAATCGGCTGGTGGTTCACATCGGCTAAAAAACAATATAAAAAACCGCCATGCGCATTATAGGGATCGCCAGGTTCATCGGACCTGGCATGATGAACATGATGAGATATGACATATATTTCTTCGGGAATGATTTTAAGTGTCAGGTTTTGCGTTACAAAACGCCAGAACCGGTTGCGGAAAGTGAAAGCGCGGTGCGTGCAATACCGGTGATACCATACGGTACCATGCGAACCCATTATTACCATACTGTATACAAACGCTATGGCCAGTAACCCAATACTAAAATACCTGAATATAAATAGACCCAGAAAAACCCCCAGTACGGCTACCATCATCCAACTGGTAAAAGACAACCAGTTTTTTTTACTTTTAATGATATTGAGGCGTGAGAAAAATTCCCGTAAGATTTTTTTGGGGGACGGAGTGGACAAATTTCCTGCCCGGTCTTTCCATCCGTAAGAAGGCGGTTCCAATACAATATCTAAAAACGACATACACCCGGATTTAATTAATAATAAGGATAGGATACAAAGGACTATTCCCAATGTAACCCATATCTGCAGGCGGCATGTTACAGCTTTCCCGATAATTGTTATATAATTCACACTTTTAGCAATTAGCCTGGAATAAATAAAATACCCATTCAGCAATCGCTATAAGTTAATGGCTTACACAATTGGTGGGCCGGCAGGAAATCGTTTAATTGTTGTAAGGGCAATCGTGTATCTTATTCAACCATTCCAAATTTATGTGTGAATTGTATAAATAAATAAAGAATACATGTAACACTGCTTTCATCAAATATCCCCAACTTGCGCAAATGACACCCGACCATCCGGACGAAAAAGCCCCAAAGCACGCCATTGCCGAAATGGAAAAATCCAAAACACACATTATTGTTGAGATAATTGAATACATGACCAATGCCGTGGTAACAAAAACCATCATAAAGAAATCAACGGGCAACATCAGCGTAATGTCTTTCGACAGTGGTGAAGGGTTGACTGAAAAAACCTCGCCGTTCGATACCTATGCACAGATCATTGAAGGGCAGGCAGAAATTGTAATTGACAAAATACCCCACATGGTAAAAACCGGCGAAGGGATTGTTATACCAGCGCATGCGCCGAACCATATTACACCGGACGGCCGTTTCAAAATGATCCTTACCATTATTAAAAGTGGATATGAGTAAAAATCACACATGAAAGTTGAGATTATCCTGCCAACGAATGCAATTAAAAACAGGGCGAGCACTGGCTATGCGGACCACCCGACTGCTAAATTCATTTAATGGAATTGGAGGCAATTTAATGGTCATAACCAATCATGCAAAAAGAACCACCCATCATGCAAACGCTTTATAACATTGTTACCTATAACCACCAACTGTACGCAGCGTTAACGGAAGAAAAAGACAAGCGAACCGTAGAGCGGCTTATTGCCAAATTACAATACCTGGAAGATGAAATTCTGCCTGTTACCGGTGGAAGTATAAATATTTCCCCTGCCGGCAATGTATTTATTCATAACTATCCACCCGTGTTGCATAGAAAAATGAACCTGGTATAGACAGGCTGCGGTTTAGGGCAAACTGTTCTGCTGCGGACACTCTATGTATCGTAACCGCACACCAAACCTGGCACCCCGTTATTTCAAGTGCATGAAAATAAACCGCGTAGTAATCCGGCATTGGATTGGAGGGCTGCAAATGCATGAGATCATCTTTTAACAGCCTTTTATTTTTTGCAGTGACGATGATAGCTGCTGCAGAGATTACTGGTTGCCGCAGCCATCAGCCAGAATATATCTACGCAGCGCCGAAGCCATTAAAAGATGGCCTTCAGCTATCTACCCTGGCGAAGGAACAAATGGACACGATGCCTGTTGTTACATTGACCAAACTAATACTGGCAGACAGCTTTCCCAATATCCGCAGCCTGCTGATTGCGAGAAACAATAAATTGGTGTATGAAAACTACTTTCCCGGGAAAGCGTTTCTTACCGGGCAGGAAATAGAAGATTTTATAAAGGGTGGAACGGACGATCTCGTTTACTGCGCGAGTATTAGCATGACCGTTACCGGTGCATGTATCGGGATAGCCATACAACAGGGGTTTATTAAAAGTATCGATGAACCCATATTTACCTATTTCCCATCATACGCAAACCATTTCGATACTACCAAAAGAAAAATAACCATCCGGCATTTGCTCACTATGACGAGCGGGCTGGATTGGAATGAGTATGTACCGGAAGACAATCCCGAAAACAGCCTGACACAAATGGATAAAAGCATGGATCCCATTGCATTTATTATAAGCCGGCACATGAAAGCGCCGCCGGGTTCCAACTATAACTACAACAGGGCCAATGCCCAATTGCTCGAACAAATTATTCTCAAAGCAACAGGAAAAAAATTAGATCAGTTTGCCCAACAGTATTTGTTTTCGCCGCTGGGCATACAAAACTATAGTTGGCTCCACCTGCGGAGTGGTATGGTGGCTGGTGCATGGGGACTTCGGCTTAGCCCTCGCGACCTGGTTAAGCTGGGGATTTTATACATGAACAACGGAAAATGGAATAATACGCAAATTCTTGACAGTTCTTTCACGACAAAGGCTGGCAGTCCCCAGGTGGCAAGGGGTGGGAATGACAAAACCCAGCAAGGGTATGGCTATTTGTTATTTACCTACCAGCTAAACAAAGATGGTATCTTAACCGATATTGCAGAAGCCTGGGGTGCTAATAACCTAACCATTTTCATGTGTAACCGGCTGCATCTCTTAGTCGTTTTTACACCGGCTACCCAAAGCCCGAAGGATTATAAAAATAATTATTTTACAGCCACAGGTAATTACATCTTTGCTTCGATCCATTAAGCAGCCGGTTGGCAAGCCTTTCTGTTTGCATTAATTCATCTATGGTAATTGTTGGTTTGATACCTTCCTTATTTATTATTCTTCGCTTCCAATCAATTCCGGTTTAATCTCAATGGCGATAGGCGCTACTTCCACCAGCTCCAGCGATTTGACCATTTGCTGCGTGGTAGTTTTATATTTTAGAAAGTGGGCAGTTTTTATATGCAATTGATATGCACTGTCGCTAGCATATACTTCAAAAACAGTAACCTGTGTTGGATGCGCTTTATCGTAAACAGCCTGCAGGGCCAGCACGCCCGGTTCAGCCCGCACTGCTGTTTTTGCATGCTCAGCAAGTGCTGCCTTGTATTCAGTTTGAAAGGCGGGGTAAATTTCGATCCTGGCGATGCGGACTTTCCTGTTGTCCTGCTGTGCCGATGCTATATTATTTCCCATTGTAAGCATAGCGATCAAAATAAGTGAGATAAAGATTGGGGGATTTGCTTTCATATGTCTTGAGAGATTAGATGCAAAGATTATTTTTTAGCAGCCAATACTTTTTCCAATGTTGCCCTGGCTATATCGCCCTGGTTTTTGTTCACCACCTGGTCGATGATCCTAAAACAACCAGAAAGCTGCGATGCTGTAAGACCGGTATTCATCGCCACGCCAATATGTGCCTGCAACTGGGCAACCACCCCGCTCATGGCAGCCAATGCGGACACGGTGACCAGTTCACGTTGCTGATAAGTCAGTACATCACGGCTAAAAATATCGGCGAACAAATGTTCCTTTAAGAAGGTATCAATCGCTGGTACAAATGCATTGGCGTCTGCAAGTTTTTTTTCTTCACGCCCGGTTAGCGCCTGCAAAGTTTTCTTCCCGGTTTGATATTTATCCGATTCGCTTACCTGCGATACTGATCTACCTTCCATATCCTGCCTGCCTTTTTGCTTTCGGTCTTCTGTCACGGCCATAAAAGCAGTAATGCCATTGAGGCTGCGCGGGAAACCACAATAGGCATATAGCTGTACCAATATTTCCTTAACCTCATTAATGGTTAACCCTGCATCCAGCCCTTTGTTCAAATGAATTTTCAGTTGTTCAATATCTCCCAATGCAGTTAATGCCGATATGCCGGCAATGCTTTGTTGTTTAGCATCCAAATGCTGTGTATGGTTCATGTTGTTCTGTGCTTTAATGTTGGTATTAAAACCGGCAGCAAGCAGCAATAACACAATACCGAACAGTTTCTTCATGGTATAGTTTTAATTGTTATCCTTCGGCCCATTGTATTCCTTATCGGTTACTGGTCTTAACCAGTTCACCACACCTTTATCCGCATGCGGGTTCAGGGCAATATGTGTCATGGCGCTTCCTGGTGAGGCGCCGTGCCAGTGTTCAATATTGGGCGGACAAATAACAATATCGCCCCTGTGAATAACCCGGACGGGTTTCCCTTTTTCCTGCGTATACCCTATTCCGTTAGTAACCATCAGTACCTGCCCTGCGTGATGGATATGCCAGTAGCTCCTGGCGCCGGGCTCAAAAGTTACGCTGCCTGCAACAAGGTTAAACACACTGTCCGGTGGCACCAGGATCTGCACCCAGACTGTTCCGGTGAAATTCGCCGTTGCCTTTACTCCTTTTGGAAAAATGGGTTCAGGAATTGTTGACTGTGCCCAGATGTTCAATTGAAGTAATAAAACCGGAACGATGATTATGCCTATTTTACTTTTCATACACCGGGTTTAAAATGATTATTTATTATACGGTAATCCCGCCATCTACTACCAGGTTGTGCCCTATCACCATACTGGCCGCATCGCTGCAAAGAAACAGCACAACGCTGGCAATCTCATCAGGGCGACCCAGGCGGCCAATAGGCACCCGCTCCAGCATGGCATCCAGCGCTTCTTTCTGGCCAGCTGCAATCATCTGGTCCGACATAGCGGTTTGAAAAAGCCCCGGACTAATGCTGTTGATGCGAATGCCCCGGGCAGCATATTCCACAGCAGCACTTTTTGTTATCCCGATTACACCATGCTTGGCACCATGATAAACGCCGCGCTGCGCACCAGCCCGGATGCCGCCTATGGAAGAGCAGTTTACTATAGCACCGCTTCCCTGCCTGCGCATGTGTTGTAATTCATATTTCATACAGCTCCAGACACCCTGGTAGTTAATCCGGGTAACACGGTCAAAATCATCCCGGGTTTGGTCGGCAGCTTCTGCCAGTTCATTTTGTACACCGGCATTATTATAGGCAAAATCCAGGCGACCAAATGCTGCGATGGTTGTATCGACCATTTCTTCTACCTGTTTGTCATCAGAAACATCACATTTTATCGCGATCGTTGTATACCCCTCCGCTGCCAGTTTTTCCGTTGCGGAACGGGCTGCTTTTTCATCCCAATCCGCCAACGCAACAGATGCGCCCGCTTCTGCAAATGCTTTTGCGGTTGCAAACCCCAGCCCCGATGCTGCACCTGTAACCAGGGCCACTTTTCCTTCCATTATTTTCATGATCGGTGTTTTTAATCTTTATAATACAAAGGTCTCACTGTTTCCGGGAATGACGCTTATACAGGATACAGGTTTACCTACCATTTTTACAGGTTTGCCTGCCGGAATTAAACCCGTGCAAAGAATACAACTAATTTTGACTCAGTTAAAAACGAATATGATGGAAAAGATACTGAGAATAGATACGGTTAGTGAACATGATAAATTTTATCACCAGCCGAACCTGCATCCTTTGGTGAGCGTAATGGATTTTACAGGCACCAGTCCCGAAGTATATGCCTCCAAAATGAACTTTGGATTTTACGCAGTTTATCTAAAGGATGTCCAATGCGGCGATATAAAATACGGCCGTCACACATACGATTACCAGGATAGAACACTTGTGTTTGTGGCGCCGGGCCAGGTCATCAATGTAAATATTAACAAGGATTATAAACCGCAGGGCTTTGCACTCCTTTTCCATCCCGACCTTGTACATGGCACCCCGCTTGGTAAGCATATAGACGATTACACATTTTTTTTGTATGAATCGCGCGAGGCCCTGCATTTATCGGAAAAGGAAAGAAAGATTGTGCTGGATTGTTTTGAAAAGATTAAATATGAACTGGAGCAGGGAACGGATAAACATAGTAAGGGACTGATTGCCGCCAACATTGAATTATTTCTCAATTATTGTGTACGTTTTTACGACCGGCAGTTCATTACCCGCAACGAGGTCAACCGCGGTAACATCGAAAAGTTTGAACACTTATTAAAAGATTATTTCCATTCAGACAAACCACAAACGATCGGGCTGCCTGGTGTTGCTTATTGCGCCGCACAACTGCAGCTTTCACCCAATTATTTTGGAGACATGATAAAAAAAGAAACTGGGAAAACTGCACTGGAGTATATTCAATTGAAAGTGACTGACATGGCCAAAGAAAAGGTGATGGATATAAACAAAACAGTCAGTGAAATTGCCTACGAATTAGGCTTCAAATATCCGCAGCATTTTACGCGTGCATTTAAAAAGATTACGGGTTATACCCCGCTTGATTACAGAAGGTTAAACTAATGTATAAAGACCGAATCCTCTCAGTTGAATCAGAAGAAATAAATAACCTGCCAAAATTCCGGGGACGATATCAAACTGAGAACCGACCAGGAAATTATGCCAGTTTATTGATTAAATAATACTGTCTTCTCCGGGCACTACAGCCGTTTTTATATAAGAAAGCTGGATGATACTGTCTTCAATAGCTGTAATATCGCTGGAAGGTGCGGTATGAAGCACCAGCATTTGTTTGTCGGCAAGCATTGCATCGCTGCCATCGTAGGCAATACTGATTGTACCTTCCATCACCTGTAAAATAAGCAATCCATCCACCTGGAGATCCGAAATGCTGGCGCCCTTGTGCAAAGCGCTAATCACCACAGTAACACCCGGCGTTTTAAAAACAGTAATGGCGTTGCGGTCGCCTGTAGCCCAGGCTTTTTCGTTCTTCAACTGCTGCACGCATTTGTTAAAGTTTACCTGTACCGCAGGCGCATCTACCACCCGGTGACCTTCCGGCCGGTTGGGGGTAGCGTCGTTTATCTTAATACTCATACCTACGAACCAGATAAAAACATGCCATACTTTTTATCTTGTTTGTGCGGCCATTTTTCGGGCAGTTGTTGATTTATTACACCAATAAACAGGGCAATGGAAAAAACTCCCCAATGGAAAAGAACCGTTGGCCGGCAATTAAGTGTCCCGGTCGTGTTAATTTTCGCACTGACCAGTTAACGATAACTTTTTCATGAGCGGCATTTGAATAAATAGCTGCCATTGCCGCCGGCGCTAATAACCGCCGCTGTAAAGGGTTTACAGAATTTGGGCTACCTTTAAATAAATGGATTTAATTTTCAGTAAATATTTTCAACCACCTAAACCGGTCGTGTCATTAACTGAAAAAAATGACTTCAATGAAAAATGCAGGAACGAACGAGCAAATAAAAGGGACAAAGCCGGAAAAAAATGATACCCCCGGGCACATGGATGCACTCCGGCAACAGGTGGGGCACTACGAAAAAGAAAGAGATATCCTGCTGGCTTTAAGCAACGATATTACCAGGGTAAGAGAAAAGAACGATCTTATCATCCTGTTTAAAAAAAGAATCAAAGAATTATTTTACTTTACCCATACCATCGTCACCCTCATTGACCACAAAGACGAAACCTATTTCCCCTTCCTGCTGGACAATGATGGTTCACCTATCCGGTCGCATCCAAGGTACCAGGAAATGGTGACGGCGCATTTTTCGCTAAACGAACCATTCATCCAGGCCGTGCTGCAGGCAGAAGCACCTGTATCTTTTTTACTGGAAGATATCATAGACCAGCCGCACAGCCCCTCCTTTCTCCGCGTTAACTATGAAAAAGGCGTAAGAGAAATTCTAATGACCCGTCTTATGCAGGAAGGGAAGCCAATGGGCTTTATTCATATTTATTCGGATAAGCCCGGCAGTTTTAGCAATGAATTCCGAAATGTTATCAAAGGTATTGCCCCGCAGTTATCGGGCGCTGTGTCCAATATCATCAAAAATGAGGCGCTGTTTAATAAAGAAAAAGAAAAATCATTCCTTCTTGATTTTAGCAGCGATATCGCAACAGTAAGAACAAAAGAAGAACTTGCCCTGGCTGTTCGCGCTGCATTGGGCAGGTTAAATCCCCCGGGCGGCTTTGTTATCCGCAGGATCAATGAAGACAACACTACCCTGAGCCCCTATATCTATGATCTTAAAAAAACACACGATCCAAAGATATTAAGTGCACTGGAGAAAGCCAGGTATCCCATCAACGACGGACTTCAGAACCGCGTGCTAAATAGCTCCATCCCTTTATTGTTTAATATAGACAGGGAAATACAACGTGGCATTAGCTCCACCTATTTACAATATTGGAAGCAAATGGGGTTTAAAGATATAGTGGGTATAAGGTTGCGTAATGGTGAAACAAATCATGGCGCCTTGTTCCTTGACATTGAAGCGATCAATATCCCTTTGTTGCAGGGCATTTGTGCACAAATATCCATTGCCCTGGCCAATATTATGGCCAATGAGCAAATCAATAAAAAACAGGAAGAGCAGGCCTTCCTGCTGGATTTCAGTAATGATATTACACAGGTAAGAACAAAGCTTGACCTGCAGACTGCTATTTTCAGGGTACTGGATAAAACCATGCATACAAAACTCGCCATGATCCGGGTAATAGATGATGACGGCCTGCACCTGTCTCCGTTTATGCATGACCGTACGTTGTTTGAAAAGGCAAAAATAGATTTTGATAAAATGTCAGTCGGGCGTATCACCATCGATGAAACATATACGGCGCAGGTGCTGGCCAGCAGGGATGGGCTTGTGTTTAATGTAGAAGAGGAATTAAAGAAGGGTAATGCATATGCGAAACTTTGGAAAACAACCGGGCTAAAGAATATGTATGGCCTGCCATTGCGTGCCGGCGACAAAAACATCGGCACCATCTGGCTATTGGCAAACCGGTTAAGCAATCTAATCCTGAAAGGGATATGTGCACAGATAGCTGTTGCCATTGCCAATATACAGGCCAACGAAAAATTACTTGCCTATAAAAAGCAACTGGAAGTAGAAAATGATTACCTGAAGGAGCAGATCAAAACCATCTATAATTTTTCCGAGATCATTGGCAGCGGCGGGCCGATGCAGGAGGTATACCGGCTGATGTCGTTGGTGGCAGATTCCAACACCACCGTGCTGGTATTGGGAGAAACCGGTACCGGCAAGGAACTAATCGCCCGGGCCATTCACAATGCATCACCGCGCAGGGATAAACTGATGGTAAAAGTAAACTGCGCTGCATTACCCGCTAACCTCATAGAAAGTGAATTATTTGGTCACGAACGCGGCGCGTTTACCGGCGCCATCGACCGGCGCATCGGTAAATTTGAATTGGCCAATCACAGCACTTTGTTCCTTGATGAAATTGGGGAACTACCGCTAGAAGCACAGTCAAAATTATTGCGCGTCATCCAGGAGCGTGAACTGGAACGGCTGGGGGGCAAACAAACCATTAAGATAGATGTGCGCCTGATTGCAGCCACCAACCGAAGGCTGGAAGAAGAAGTAAAAGCTGGCCGCTTTCGTGCAGATCTGTATTTTCGGCTGAACGTATTTCCTATCCTGCTGCCACCGCTGCGCGACCGGCCGGAAGACATTGAGCCGCTTACACATTTCTTTGTGGCAAAGTACAGCAGGAATACCGGTCGCCAAATCAGGAAGGTGGCACCCAGGGTAATACAACAATTGCGCAGCTATACATGGCCGGGCAATGTAAGAGAACTGGAGCACCTGGTAGAACGAAGCATATTACTGGCCACCGATGGCGTACTGCATGATGTGTATATACCCGAGCATACCATTACCGGGAGCCAGGAGCCAGCACTTCTTTTAAACCGCTCATTGGATGAAGTAGAACGCAGTTACATTATTGATATATTGAAACGCTGTGCCGGGAAAATTTCAGGCACGGGCAGTGCAGCTGAAATATTAAAAATTCCTGGTAATACGCTGCATTCTAAAATAAAAAAATTAGGCATTAGTAAGGCAGATTACTTTATATAGCGATAATCACGGCATTCCCCGCATGCTTCAATAATGGATCGTTTGGCCATTGGCGAAATTGTACACTGCTCCACCGCCCATTCCTCCTCCCTTTATATAGTGAAACAAATCGTGATTTCACGAAATACAGTGAAAAACAAAATGGCTGTATACAAGCATCTCATTGGCTGTCAATAATTTGTTTGATTGGCATACCCTTGGTCTGCATAAGACATCTAACAATTAAAAAATAAAATTATGAAAATCGTAGTCATCGGAGGCTCCGGCCTCATCGGAACTAAGGTAGTTGCACAACTTCGTCAAAAGGGACACCAGGTTATTGCTGCTTCTCCGGCCACTGGCATCAATACTATTACAGGAGAAGGATTGGCTGAAGCGATGAACAATACAGACGTTGTTATCGATTTAGCCAACTCACCCTCTTTTGAAGACAAGGCAGTATTGGAATTTTTTCAGACAGCAGGCCACAATTTATTAACGGCAGAGATCAATGCAGGTGTAAAACACCATGTGGCGCTTTCCATTGTGGGGGTCGACACCATGCAAAACATCGGTTACATGCGCGCCAAAAAAGTGCAGGAAGACCTCATCAAACAATCAGGAGTGCCTTATACCATTGTTCGCAGCACCCAATTTTTAGAATTCCTGTCAGGCATCGCCAACCAGGCAACGTCAGGGAATGAGGTGCATCTTTCTGATGTAGCATTTCAACCCATTGCTTCAGACGATGTTGCGGCCTTAGTAGCCAAATATGCGCTGGCGGCACCCATCAATGGCAAGGTAGAAATAGCCGGTCCACAACGTTTTAAGATGTATGAAATCGTTGCACAGTACCTGCAGCATTTAAATGATCCCCGCAAGGTAGTGGCCAATGGTAAACCCGAATACTTCGGCGGAGAGATTACGCATACCGCATTGGTACCAGCCGGGCAGGTAACATTGGGAGCCATCAATTTTGAAAAATGGTGGAGCAGCCAATTACAAAAAGCTTAAGGGCAAACGATCTGCCATCTGTTGAAACGAAGACGACGGGTGACAGCTTGCCGGGGCGGTTGTAACGGGAGAGCACTTTCCACCTGTTCGTGCACCAGGATATCCCTACGCCGGCGTATTATCCTTACGAAAACCGGTCAACAACACGGCAAGTCAACAGGCAGCAGATCCAAACGCTTAAACAAATTCTTTCGATTGTCAACTGTCCCCGGCATCAGCACAACGATGCCGGGGAGACAGTTGCTCGCAAAGCCATATTGTTCATTCTTCAAAACAACAGCTATGAACTTTTTATTTTTTCATATGCCGGTAGAAAACCGGAAACAGGAAGCCTATACACGTACAGTGATGGCAGACGAAGAACAACAGCACAATATCACCGAAGGCGGCGAGTTTCTCGATGATGCCATACGTATGAAGGACCAGCCATTGATGTATACGGAAGAAAGTGTTGCTGCCGGAAGTCCCGAAGGGCTGCTATAAAATCCGGTATATTATTAACCTGCTCTAAAAATTAAACGATATGAAAAATTACGAATCGCCTACCGATGCTTTGAATGATCTCAGGAAAAGAGGTTATGATGCCGATTTTGATCTGCAATCAGATTGCCTGTACTGCGCAGACCTGGATCTGCGGCTATACGAGGAAGAATTTCATGTAGACGAAGTCTACCGGTTTGAGGGTGAGCCCAATCCCGGCGATAACGCTGTTGTATATGCGCTCACTTCCCCTACGGGCGTAAAAGGCACTGTATTGGATGGTAAGGAGCCTGTTCAGGGGATATAAATATTGATTACCTGGCAGCCTGGCGATTTTCTGATTTCAGCAGCATTACATGGGAAAAATGCTGGTTTCAATTATCGCCATGCCAAGAAAGTTAATACGTAAAGCCTTGAAATATCAAAAGAATCTGCAAGGTCGCCTGTAATTTGCCCTAATTTTGTGACATGAAACGGATAAAATTGGGCTTATTTTGTTACAAAAAACAGTAAAAAATGCCCTGATTCTGTGACATGTTTGCGGATTCGATGGTCTTACCTTCAAGACTCGAAGAGCCCTCTGTGGGCCTTAAGCGTAAATTTTATTACAGAGTTACAAAGACACGGTTAATTAAAGCGCGTTTCCCTATACACTCCATGGTAAGGCGCTTCCGGAAGCAACAACAAAAATTAGAAACTACAAAAAGACTATGTTCAAATTTTCCCAGCGTATTTGTTCAGCTTAAGAATGAGCAATAAATCTTCCTAAAATAGTTTGAAATGCAAATTTATTTTATTTAACTTTGAAACACAAAGTACTTTTTATTTATAACAAAACCGAAATGGCATGAAGATTTCAGGAACAAGATTTGTTATTCTCTTCCTCGTTTCGGCGTTTGCCTTTCAATTTATTTCTAATTCTCTTTTAGGGTCTGAAGTCCGGCTATTTCCCGTACACGGCGAGGCCTTCCCCGGAACCGGATCGCCAGTAACCTGGAAAAGCACCCTGGCCACCATTGTATTCCCTGTAAAATTTGTTTTGATTGGCCCCCTGGCGCCCTTATTTAAGTTACCGGACCCGGCACCTCCCATTTTGATTTTCGCGTTTGCTTTATACTGGTCTGCCATAGCATTGGTTCTTTATTTTCTCCTCAGTAAAATATTCACCCTTAAAAAAACATGAATTGCAGTGTGTGCAGCATATTTGCTATTGGCGCAAACCGACCAAATATGATTCGGTTGCTCATCATTTAATATACAATCATGAACCGCATTGAAGAACTATACTATGAGGCAAAGGCCGACAAATGGTTTAAAGGGTTTGCTATTTTTTGCCGCATTGCCCTGGCAGCCAGCTTTATTCCAACGGGCTATGTAAAAATCATGGGTGAACGATTCACCGGCCTGCCGCCCAACAACCCTTTGGGACATTACTTCGATGCCTTACATCTTACAGGATATTACTACACCTTTATTGGAATTGTTCAAATCATAACAGCTGTATTATTACTGATTCCCAGAACTGCCCTTCTTGGTGCCCTGGTGTATTTTCCCATCATCGTTAATATTTGTGTGCTCACTTACGCTACCCGGTTCGACGGTACCCGGCTCGTCACCATGATGGTATTGGCCAGCTTGTTTTTATTAATCTGGGATTATGACCGCCTAAAATACATTTTGCCATTTAAGCAGCCCAAGACAGATCCGCCTGTGTTAAAAAAGCCCCTGGGCAGGCGACTTCGGATTATATTTTTTGGAAGCTCCTTTGCAGTCCTGGCCTTTATCATTTTTGGTACTTTCTATTTATATGAGATTGTACCGGGCAACGCTGAAGATGAATGCCGCAATCAATGCGCTGGCAGCAAAAACCCCGCGGCCTGCCAAATTTTCTGCGACTGCATTTATAAACAGGGGCATTCGCTGGATAGTTGTTTGGCAGCTTTTGACAGGGCGAAGGACATTCACAAATCTGATGCGAAATAGTCAAGACCTGCCTCTACATACTCGTCTTCGTGCTATCGCCTGCTGCTCGTTGAGATGGAAGCACCACTTTCTTAGATCCATCTGCTTTTTCCTGAGCACCACCAGCAGCATTAGCAGCAGGATCGGTGCTCCGCAGGGGCACTTTCTCTTCAACAACCGTAGTGGCTTCAGGCCCGGTGCTGCGCAAAGGAACTTTTGACGCAGTGGAAGTACCGGCGATTGTTCTGGCAGACAAATTGGACGTATTTGATAAGTTGTCTACTTTGCGCAAAGGCACAGTCGTGGCAATAGCCTTTTCGGTTTGTATGCCTGAAGGATCGCTGGTTCTAACGGGTGGCAACTGTGCTTTTGCTGATGCCGTTGCACAAAAGAGAACAGTCAAAAAGAATAAAGATTTCATTTCAATAGTTTTATTACATGTAGAATGGGTTGCGGTAAGCATTTCCGGGCAAGGGGTTATCGAACATTCACCAATACTTTTATCTTCCCGGTGTCGCCGTCAAACTCCTGCAATGCCTTACCGATGGCCTGACCGGGTTTCAATTTAGTAAGATCTGCTTTCATGGCATATCCGGGGCGACTGGCTGTAACCAGTATATCTCCCCTGTGGATGGGTCCGTTTTCGTTGCAGACCTTTGTAGGAATTACGCCCACCACACCCATGGGTACTTTATCGCCCAGCTTATTATCAATATTTTCCTCTGTCAATAAT
>Ga0105241_10001532_pt1 | contig 17707 bp, 22 predicted proteins | sample KBSC64metaG_FD_80422 | JGI IMG/M metagenome (GOLD analysis project Ga0105241, IMG submission 80422) | Corn rhizosphere microbial communities from Kellogg Biological Station, Michigan, USA - KBS C6-4 metaG | ecosystem: Host-associated > Plants > Roots > Rhizosphere > Soil | place: Michigan, USA... | reverse complement strand
TCCTACATACGTGGTCGACGTTCGACCGCTTTTATCCGCTCCCAACGTCGTACCGGCGCCGGAAAAACCTTAGGAGAACGGATATGTTTAGCGAGCTCGTTGCCCAAGACGTTCAAGGTAAACTTCCGATCGCTGCAATGTTCTGCGAGCCCCAGCATGATGGCTTCGAGCGCGGCACCATTCGCAGGGTTGAGGCCAAGGAGCATGTCTTCCGTGAAGGGGACCCGAGAACGCACGTCTTTCGCATCGATGAAGGTGTAATCGCACTTTCGAAGCTGCTGAGCGATGGTCGACGTCAGATAATCGATTTTGCCTATCCGGGTGACTACATCGGGCTGGGGGTTCTCACCGATCACATTTTTGATGCCCAGGCGACTTGCGCCGCGAAGGTCAGATGCTTGTCGACCACCACGCTCGAACATGACGCTTCTAGAGACGCCGGCTTGGCACTGAAACTTTACAAAGCTGTATCGGCCGAGCTGGTGGCGGCACGCAGTCTCCTGGTATCGGTTGGTCAGAAGACAGCGATGGAGCGGATTGCAGCGTTCCTGGTCGATTTGCATGCCCGAAATACACAAGCGGCCGACGATGCGGATATTGTCAAACTACCTATGCGTCGTTCTGATATTGGAGATCTTCTGGGATTAACGATTGAAACGGTGAGCCGCACGATCACCAAGTTACGAACAATGCGCGTCATCGATGTCATAAATGGAACGGAAGTTCACATCCTCAATAGCGATCGCCTTGAGGAGCTCGCTGGCACGTAAGTGTGACAAGCAATCAGGCATTGCTCACCTGACTCGCGGATTTCAATTCAGAAAGGATCACTTCGTGGGTAGCGACAAAATTAAGGTGAATATTTCGAGGGCCGAGGCAGCGGATCGACTTGAGCAAATTGCGCGTCAGTTGCGCAGTGGTTCGGTTTCGTCCGGTGGAAAAATGGTCGCCGTCGCGAATGACGTCGAATTCAAAAGCGAAACAGAGACAGACAAGCTAGAACTAGAGGTCAAGTGGCGATGAGCGGAAGGCCGATGAGTGGCGGAGCAGTCGGCTAATCCGTAGAATTGTGCTTGGATCTTAGACGTCGGCCGAGCCGAAGTTAGAGAAAGCCAAGGTGGCGTAAGGAGCAACAGCGTCTCCTAAGATCATGAAAGCAATGGTCCTACACGCGATCAGGACGCCACTTGCCCCCGAGTGCCGACCGGATCCTGTACCTGGTCCAGGTGAGATCCGCGTGCGGGTCGAGGCTTGCGCCGTGTGTCGCACCGATCTGCATGTCGTCGACGGTGATTTACCCGATCCCAGGCTGCCAATTGTGCCCGGTCACGAGATTGTCGGTATTGTCGACGCGGTCGGAGCGAGGGTCAGCGCGCCAGCACTGGACACGCGCGTTGGCATTCCCTGGCTCGGGTACACGTGCGGGCATTGTTCCTATTGCTTGTCGGGCCGTGAAAATCTCTGCGACGAGCCGCTATTTACCGGCTATACGCGGGACGGCGGTTTCGCCACCCATGTTGTGGCGGACGCCGCCTATGCATTTCCTCTCGAGGGTTTCGATGATCCGATTGCGGCAGCACCGCTGATGTGCGCCGGCCTGATAGGCTGGCGTTCATTGCGCATGGCGGGAGATGGACACCGCATCGGCCTCTATGGCTTTGGTGCTGCTGCCCACATTCTGGCGCAGATCTGCCGCTGGCAGGGTCGAGAGGTTTACGCCTTTACCCGTACAGGTGACGAGCCCGCACAAAAACTCGCGCTTTCGCATGGTGCGCAGTGGGCAGGAAGTTCTGACAAAGCCCCACCAAAACAGCTCGATGCGGCGATCATCTTTGCACCCGTCGGCGCCCTTGTACCGCAGGCGCTCAGGGCGGTGCGGAAGGGTGGACGCGTCGTCTGCGGCGGCATTCACATGACCGATATCCCGCAATTTCCATACAGCTTCCTTTGGGAAGAGCGCCAGCTCATCTCAGTCGCCAATCTGACTCGACAGGACGCGACTGAATTCCTTGGCATCGCACTCAAGGCCGGCGTGAAAACGACGACGGCGGTCTATCCTCTCGAACGTGCGAACGATGCGCTTGCTGATCTCAGGGGCGGCAGGATCCAAGGCGCGGCCGTGCTTGTGCCGTGAGCGCAATCCTTTTCCTTACTTCGGCCCAGGCTACGCGATGGCCAATCTCTTCGAGCTGGTCGACATCCAATCCGGCATAATTTGTCCAGGCAGAGTTAAACGCAGCCAGATAAATTTCCTGCGCACGCTCAGCTAGATGTGATCGTACCGTATTAGGAAGATCTTCAATCAACTCGTATGGCATCGCATAACCTTCCAGCCGTCAGGTGGATGGAATTCTTTGCGCCGATCGATAGCCGCCAACGGCGTTTTCCAATTTGATGCAGGGGAAACAGTGCGATCAAACGAGAATGCCGGCGCAATCTCAAAACGAAACAGCGCCCACGAGACTGTCGATCTTCCGATAACCGCTTGCGTCCGACCAATATGCGATGACGGCCGGCCTTTTTCGCTCTAAGCCCTCTGGCCAAACTTAGCCTCACGCATCAAATAGACGCGCTTCATTCCTTCCAGAATGAAGAGAAGGATCAACCCGACGGCGCACGCGATCAGTAGGTCGTGGCTGTGAAAGTCGCCAAAGTCGAAAAGCTTCCGGGCTGGGCTCCAACGAAGCGTAATCGCAAACAGCGAGCCCGCGGCTGCAAACACAGTCCACAGCATCGGATTTGGCTGGGTAAAAGCAGCGAGATAATCGGCGTCGAATGTCCTGTTGACCAAGACCAGGGCAATGGTCGAAGTAATCAATGCACCAAAGGCCAGGGCCCGCGCTTGGTCGGCAGCTAGCCCATACTTCAAGCCGCCGACGAACAGAGTTCCTATAACGACAAGGGCCGTGGTGCCTTGGATCAGGCACCAAATCATTTTGTCGAAAGACAGCAAGGGGCTCGACGCCAATCTTGGCGGCCGCTTCATGATATTCTCGTCTTCCGGTTCACTCTCAAAAGCGATCGAGCATACGGGGTCGATGATCAGTTCGAGGAAGGCGATATGCAAAGGGCCGAGAATAGGCGGCAGGCCAAAAATGATCGGAAAGAGCGCAAGCCCGGCAATGGGGACGTGCACGGCCGGGATGAAAGCCATCGCCTTGCGCAGATTGTCGAAGATGCGGCGGCCCAGCCGGATCGCCGTCACCACAGACGCAAAATCATCGTTCAAAAGGACTAATGCTGCCGCCTCGCGGGCCACGTCCGTTCCCCGCCCGCCCATTGCAATGCCGATGTGCGCTGCTTTGAGAGTCGGTGCATCGTTGACACCGTCGCCAATCATTGCAGTGACTTCACCGTTTGCCTTCAGGGCTTCAACAATGCGCAATTTTTCCGAAGGCGTAATTCTAGCAAAGACTGAGCACTGCTTGACCCGCGACCTGAGTACCTCAGCGTTAAGTCGCTCGATCTCGCCGCCACCTATAACTTCGGACGAAGCGATCCCTGCAGCACGGGCGATTGCGAACGCCGTAGCGGGATAATCGCCTGTGATCATGATGACACGTATGCCTGCGGTCTCGCACTGTTTCACTGCCTCTTTGACACTTTCTCTCAATGGATCGGCAAGACCAACAAGTCCTAGAATTCTAAAATTGAAATCACGTGGCGTACCACAGTGATTGCCACCACTTGCAGAGGCTTTCGCAACTGCCAGAACGCGCAGGCCCTCTCGTGCCATTTCCTCAACCGAAGCGGTAAGGTGATCGTGCGCCTCTTGAGGCAGGAGGCACAGCGAGGCTATCGCTTCCGGTGCTCCTTTAGCTGCAATTGTCCGTTCGTTATCGTTCGGGTCGGTGGTGCGCCATACGTTAGTGACCGCCAAAAGCTTCGACGTCACACCATGCGTGCGTTCGAGGATGCCGTGGTGGCGTAATCCGGTCTTCCCGCTTCGCTGATAATCGTCGAGTGCCATGAACGCCTTGTCCATCGGATCGACTGGCACAGGCTGGCAGGCGAGGGCACCGGTCGATACAAGTTCCACAAAGTCCGGTGGCGTCTGGACAGGCATGGTCGAATTGGTTTGGTCAAATGCAAACCGCTCCCCCGTCGGCAGGCGAAGCTCGGCTATCGCCATGCGGTTCTCGGTCAGCGTGCCTGTTTTGTCAGTGCACAACACGGTGGCCTCGCCAAGCGTTTCAATCGCGGAGGCACGCCGGGTAAGAACGTGGGATCGGGATAATCGCCATGCACCCATGACCGTGAAAACCGTTAGAACGAGTGGAAACTCTTCGGGTAGCATCGCCATTCCAAGTGCGATCCCCGCAAGCAGGGACTGCAACGGCGAATGTCCAGTTGCAAACTGAACGAACACCGCCAGCAGACATACTGCGGCGCCAACGAAGGCAAACAGGCGCACAAGGCGGTTAGTTTCAGCCTTAAGACGCGGCGGTTCGATTTCGATACTCGCGAGCGACCCTCCAATCTTGCCGATTTCGCTGCGAGCCCCTGTTGCGGTCACTTCAGCGAGACCCTGGCCACGCACAGCGAGGGTGCCGGAAAATAGAAAAGGCGTATCGTCGCCACCTGGCTTAGCCAAAACGTCTCGAGAGCCGCCAACGGCTTTTCGAACAGGAACCGATTCTCCGGTTAGCAAAGATTCATCGACCGCCAACTCGGCGCAGCGCAAAAGAAACGCGTCCGCAGCAATCCGGTCGCCTTCGCTTACCACCAGAATATCGCCACGCACGACATCGCGTCCTGCAACGCGTCGATGCTCGCCACTACGGATGACGAGAGCTCGGGGGCTCGTCAGATCCTGCAAAGCCTGCAGCACCCGCTCGCTTCGGAACTCCTGCACAATGGTGATCAACACGGACGTTGTGGCGAAAGCGGAAAGCAGCAACGCTTCGTTCGTCTCGCCGAGAAGAAGATAGACGAGGCCTGCGCCGACCAGAAACAAAAACATCGGTTCGCGAAGTACATCCAGTGCAATGCGCGGTGCGGAGCGAACGCGCTGTTGCGGAAGTTCATTGAAACCGTCGGTGCGAAGTCGTGCCGCGACCGCAGCGTTGCCCAAGCCCGTGGGCATCACGTCACGTTTTGCAACGTCCTGCACCGTCGATCCCCAGAATGAACCATCGGCCATCGAGTGGCGCTCGTTCGCAGCCGTTCGTCAAAACAACTTCCTACGCCTTTTGAAAACGCTATCACGGGCGCAGCCAGCACAATTTGATGCGCGTCAAGCCGCCCGTCGTTTCGTTCGTGGCGACGAATTGGCGAGCGCGGCCCCCTTGATGCGGATCAAAGGGGACTTCCCTCTCGGAGGCTATTATTTTGAATAGTCAATTATGGAGGATGTCATGAGGACTCATTCGTATCTGCCGCAGCTCTGGAGAGAAGATCAGTATCCGATGCAAGCTTTGAAACAGGAAATGGACGACATATTTGAGAGCTGGAGGAAGGATCTCAAGTTGCCGGAAATGACATGGTCGCGAACGGAGTTCCGGCCGCGCGTCAACATCAGCGAAACGGACAAGGATATGCTGATCACGGCCGAGTTGCCCGGCGTCGATCAGAAGGACATTGATATTACCGTGTCGGGAGATCAGCTTCTGATCAAAGGGGAGAAGAAATCGGAAGTCGAAGAAAAGAAGGACGAGAAAGGCCGCGCGTTCCACCGTGTCGAACGATCGTTCGGATCTTTTCAAAGGCTCATGTCACTTCCCTACGAGTTCGATCCGGACAAGGTACAAGCCTTCTTTAAAGACGGCGTGCTGACATTGACCGTTCCGAAGCCAACTGAGGCGCAGAAAAAGACAAAGAAGATCGAGATCAAGGCCGAGAAACAGATCGAAGCAAAAAAAGCCGCGTAATCGATGAAGGATCCTTTTTGTTATTGGCTCAAAGCTGCGCCCGAAATGTTCGAGTACTGGCGCTATTAGGTCGTCACCGAGCAAGTAGGAGTTCCACATGCCAGACGTGCAGCCTTCCGAGCGCGATCAATACTTTGCCGCGCAGGCCCACACCCGAACCCTCAAGGGATTTCAAATCCATCTCACAGTCTACTTGGCGGTCATTGCCGGCCTATTCTTGATAAATGCGATGAGCGGCGCCCATTGGTGGGTGCAATGGCCGCTGATTGGCTGGGGCGTTGGCATTTTGGGCCACGCCTACCTCGTTTATAGATCCGGTAAACTGCGGAACGCCGTGACCTAGCAAGACTCGATGTTGCGACGACTGCACCGCGGGAAAGGCGCTAAGAGCGCGTCTTCGAAGACAATAGACGATCTCAAATATGAAGAGGAACAGTCTGGCTGCAATGTCTCAGTCCGCGGGCTCAATGACATTAGGCGAGCGCTTTGTTTCCGAGCAGATTGAAGCGCGTGGCGTGCGCGATCCTCTCGTGCTCGACGCCATGCGAAAGGTGCCGCGAGAAGTCTTTGTGCCGAAGGAACTCAAGAGCGAGGCTTATGAGGACAGTCCTCTTCCGATCGGCGCCGGCCAGACGATTTCGCAACCCTATATCGTAGCTTTCATGATCGAGGCCTTATGCCTGCGCGGTGGCGAAAAGGTACTGGAGATAGGTGCCGGAAGTGGTTACGCGGCGGCTATCCTCGCGCAAATTGCACGCGAAGTCTTCACTATCGAGCGCATCGGGCAGCTTGCCGAGCGTGCGACCAGGAATCTGGACAAGGCCGGATACAACAACATTCACGTACGTCATGCAGACGGCACCGAAGGATGGGCCGAAAAGGCGCCCTTCGATGCGATTCTCGTATCAGCTGGCGCGCCTAACCTCCCAAAAACTCTGATGCGTCAACTCGCTATCGGAGGACATATGATTGTGCCCGTCGGTAGTAACCCGCGAGCTCAAGAGCTCATCCGGATTACGCGCGTCGATGAAGAAGAATTCGAGCAGGAAGATATTGCCGACGTCCGCTTCGTACCTTTGATCGGAAAGGAGGGATGGGAAAGCGAAGATGAGGACTGGCAGACACGAGCCCCGCGCGTCGTCCGGTCGAGCCCGGCTGTCAGCATTTCGCTTCCCGGATTAGTCGCCAAGCACGCTGAAGCTTTTATCCGACTGCAAGACGCGAACCTTGCCCCCCTATTGCGCAGAATTGGCGGCGCACGAGTGGTTCTCATCGGAGAGGCGAGCCACGGCACATCGGAGTTCTACCGAATGCGTGCGCGGATTACGCGGCGGCTGATTGAGGAGAAAGGCTTCAATATCATAGCAGCCGAAGCCGATTGGCCGGATGCCTCGCGTATCGACCACTATGTGCGCCACCGCGAAGCCAAACGTAAGGAATGGACGGCCTTTGCGCGCTTTCCGACTTGGATGTGGCGGAATGAGGAAACGCGCCTGTTCGTCGATTGGCTGCACAAGCACAATTCGTCGAAGCCCTATCCGGAATGCGCCGCGTTCTATGGTCTGGACCTTTATAGCTTGTACAATTCTGTGCGCGTAGTGCTCAGCTATTTAGAATCGGTCGACCCCAAACTCGCCGAGATAGCCCGGCAGCGCTACGGCTGTCTATCGCCATGGGAAGCAGACCCGGCTGCTTACGGACACGCCGCGCTGACGGGTGCTTACCGTAAATGCGAACAAGACGTCGCTCACATCCTCGTCGAGCTACTGGGAAAGCAGCAGGCCCTCTCTCTCCAAGACGGCGATCGCTTTTTCGACGCGTCTCAGAATGCGCGGCTCGTCGCAAATGCGGAACGATACTACCGGCTCATGTACTATGGCTCGCGCGCATCCTGGAATTTGCGCGACGGGCACATGTTCGAAACACTGAAACACATTCTCGATCATCACGGGCCCAACTCTAAGGCCGTCATTTGGGCGCACAATTCACACATCGGTGACGCTTCAGCGACGGAAATGGGCCGGCGCGGCGAATACAATATTGGACAGCTCTGTCGCGAATATTTCGGCGAAGGTTCGTATCACATTGGCTTTGGCACAAACGACGGGACCGTCGCTGCCGCTTTGAGCTGGGACGGTCCTATGCAGATCATGCCCGTCCGTCCCGCCCATGCTCAGAGCTATGAGCGATTGTTCCATCTGACGAATGCACCTGGTTTGATCTTGCCACTCAGAAATGATGCGTCGGATGAAATTCACAATAAACTCATGAAGCCCCTTCTCGAACGCGCAATTGGCGTCATCTACCGGCCAGAGAGTGAGCTCGCCAGCCACTACTTTGAGGCTATCCTGCCGCGTCAGTTCGACGAATATATTTGGATTGATCGAACAATGGCGATCAAGCCGCTGCACGTCACGGAACTGGAAGGGATGCCCGAGACCTATCCATTTGGGCTCTAGTCGTCCTCGCGTCCGCGAGTCGTTCTCTGCGGCAAGGTATCGAAGGGCGCTTTTTAACGCCCTCTGATCTCCACGACAGCCGATGCCAGTCTGCGATAAAGGTCCCGGCGACGCTTCAGCGGCCACCAATCATAAAGAAAAGTCTCAATCGGCTTCCAATTTGCTACCCATCCAAGCAGAACGAGACTTTCTGCAATCGCGCTACCCAGTGCCCCGGTCCCTAGACGCGTCCGCGCGAGCTGACTGCCGATGAGGCAAAGAACTAGCAACGGAGCGCCAATCGATAGGTAGCGTTGTCCCACGCGAAAAAGTTCATTTAGATCGCGCTGCTGCATCAAGGCGCGTTCGGAAAAATAGTTAGCCAAAGCAGTGCTAAGCCCGCGTTCCTCCGCCTTGCGCGCTTCAACTACGGGAAGATGAAAAATGATCCTGAGCGGAGCGTTTGCGCGAAGTTCTCGCGCCCAGCCGACGATATATTCCTCAGCATCCTGGTCAAGATCACGCTCATGGAACGGTGAAGGATCGAGTGAATTAAAAAGCTGCGCCATTTCGCTAAGCCGGACTTCGATCACCCCATCTCCTTCCACTTGGTTTGGCAAAGCTCGCAACCTCTTACGCAATGGGGCCAGCATGCGTCACACATGCCGGATATCCCGAAATATCTACCACGAGCGCAATGGCGAACGTTATCAGAGACCTCATCCGATCCTGCCGAAATACGTTTGACACCGATCAATGTTTCTGGCTTGCGGGCGTGAGATCAAGACAAAAGAAGATATTTAGTTTTTGTTGATTAAGAGGATTCTGCCGCGTGTACGTTGAGCAACGTGTTTCAAATCGCCTGCAAGCGATCTCGGATTCTACGACATTTCCCGCGGAGGTTTCCGATTTATGGCACCCATTAGTAACCGGTGCTGCTGCTTGGGGAACCCGATGTTACTCGACAGCCATCGCGGTGAACAAGCAGTGGTTTGAATTCCTACAAAAGAGATTCAAAGCGGATTGGGAAATGCCCGAACGCTTGATGTCGTGCAGCACTCCCTACGAGGCATGGAGCCTCCAGGTTGGATTTCTGCAAAGGGCGGTCACGGATTATCAGAAAGAACTCACCCACCTTGCGAAGCTGGGCGTCGTCAAAACCGCGGCGAGAGGAGACTGAGCATGATCGACCGGATAGCCTTGAAGACGAGCGCTTCGCAGCGGGACATTCAACAGAAAATAAAGGATGCATTGAAGCGCCATGCTGACATAAGCATCTCAATATCCGGCGGGACAGCGACCCTTTCCGGCACCGTAGAATCGATACCGGAAATGGATCGCATTGAATATGCCGTGTGGGCGGCACCTGGCGTTTCGCGTGTCAGCTAGCCGGCTCGATTATCGCACGCCATACTGACGTTATTCTTAGCGGGCGCTTAGGCGCCCGCCAGCTTTGCCGTTCGTCTCTCCCGTTTGCTCAGCGGCCGTATGGAGGCAGCCATGTACAGACATTTGCTCATTGCGACCGACGGTTCCCCGTTGGCCAACAAGGCCGTTGAGCAAGGTTTGAGCATCGCCAAAGTCTTCAATGCCAAGGTGACGATCGTGACGGTGACAGAGCCTTGGATGATGTCCGCCCCAGGTGAGGTGGCTGTCGTATTTCCCCTCGAAGAGTATGAGAAGGCCGCAGCAAGCAACGCTAGCAAAATCCTTAAGGATGCCTCCACCGCCGGCACCAAATATGGGATTGCTTGCGAGACCGTTCACGTTAAGGACCAGTTCCCGGCTGAGGGCATTGTCGATGTCGCCAAGGCGAAAGGCTGCGATCTGATCGTGATGTCATCGCATGGACACCGGGGGCTGATGCGGCTCGTGCTCGGCAGTCAGGCCAACCGTGTGGTGACGCACAGTACGATATCGGTACTCATCTGCCGATAAAATTGCCGGAATTGGAATTTGTGAGCAAGGAACAAGCCTCATGAACTTCAAAACAATTTTGGTCAATCTCAACTGCGAATCGCAGGTGCCCGAACTTGTTGCCGCCGCCGCAACGGTGGCGCGTCCTGAAAAAGCTCACGTCACAGGCGTCTTCGTCACGCCGCCGCTCCTTACGCCGAGTGTCGTCGTATTCCCAATGGGCTCGGCGTTTTATGATGAGCAAATTGCGGAGTACCGCGCCACCGCTGAACGGATCAAAGCGATTTTTGACGACCTCACGCGTGGCGCGGGATTTGTCGCCGAATGGCGTGTTCATGGCGACGTATACACTGCTTCCCAGTCCATTGCGGATGGGATGATCGAAGAGGCTCGCACAGCGGACTTGGTGATTGTGAGTCAGGGCCGGGGAGGGTTGGAGCCGATGCTCCCCGATGTCGCTGAGCGGGTGGCCCTTGAGAGTGGAAGGCCGGTGCTGGTTGTTCCGATGACGTGGATGGCCGGTGAATACGGCCACAACATTGCCGTGGCTTGGAACGGCAGTCGTGAATCCACCCGTGCTATCTTTGATGCTCTGCCGCTGCTGGAACGCGCCGAAAGGATTCGCTTGGTCACTGTCGGGATGCAGATGTCAGAGAATGGCGGCAACACGATTCCGTCGACTGAATTAGCAGCCACAATGGCGCGGCACGGACTCGATGTAGAAGTCGAATCAATCGCAGTAGATGAACCTTGCACCGCCGATGCGATACTTTCGCAAATCGCGGTGGATGGCGCCGATCTCCTTGTAATGGGTGCCTACGGGCATTCGCGCATGCGTGAGCTTATCCTGGGCGGCGCGACACGCGCGGTTCTGAAAAACATGACTATCCCCGTTTTGATGTCGCATTAACCGCAACAAGACGACCGTTCGATGCAACGGCCGCAAAGACGTTCACGGGGTCGTTTGATCAACGTCAAGGCGACAACGTTCCGTCGCACAGATTGCTAAAAAATATTTCTAATTCCAGTTGGACAGCTCCGCGAGCCGGACATTAGCGCTTTTCCCTGGTTCGATGAATTAATCGGCTTCATCCGGTTTTGCGGTGTGAGACGGGATCGCTATGCCAACGTCAAGGATGTTCGTAACCCGCGCCACGACATCGTCGAGGTCGTCGCCCACGGGAACCCTTCTCCAGTCGATTGTTCCAAGTTGGCGCGCAGCTTGTGTCCTGACGATCTCTATTGTGGCGTCGGACGGGTCGCCTTTACGCGTGGCGACCCGCTCGAATAGGAGATTCATCGGTGCCTCAAGCCACAGGGCCTTAAACGGAACCCCCGCATCCATCGCGCACTTCTCTATCTTTTCGCGGTCTGCAGCCCGGTCAAAAACGGCATCAGCGATCACCGAGTGGCCGTGACCTAGTATCGTCCGCGCCTCCCCGAATAGATGGGAGTAGACGCGCTCCGAAGCTTCTGGACTGTACGCCTCTTGCTCTAGGTGGGTCTCGGCCGGAACCCCCCAAAGCTTTTTGCGAATTCGGTCGCTTGAAAGCACTCTTGCACCAGGAGGCGGCCCGAGATGATCTGCAATCGCAGTAGCAAGTGTCGATTTTCCTGTTCCGCTCAAGCCGCCGATGACAATCAGTCGTGCCGGAACTGGAACGGGAAGTTGCATCGATAAATCGAAATATGTTTGCGCCTCCAGACTAAGCTGATCGTGAACGCTTGCCTGCACCTGCTCGCTTTGCGTCGCGATGACATGAGCCCGAACAAGCGCCCGAACAGCCATAAAGAAGGGTAGGACTGGCAACCCATCGGTTTCGTCTCGTTCATCGAGATACCGATTCATCACCAAATTTGCGCTCGACCTCAGGCCGCGATGCCATAGGTCCATAATGAGAAACGCGAGATCGTAGAGAATGTCGATTGTCGCCAACGTCTCGTCGAACTCAATGCAGTCGAAGAGCGTCGGCGCGCCATCCACAAGACAAATATTTCTCAAGTGAAGATCGCCATGACAGCGGCGCACCTTGCCAGTTCTCTCGCGCGCTTCAAGAAGCGCCGCGTTGCGCGCAAGCAAGGTGCGAAAGGTGGCACTTGCGGCGGAAGAGCGGGAGGCAAAAAGACTTGTCTGCGCCAGCGCCTGCTTATTGGTTGCGATTACCCACTCCATATTGGCTGAGCCTTTACGGCTGTGATCGATGGCGGCATCTGCGTGAAAACGAGCGATCGTCCGTGCAGTTTCGGTCAAAAGGGATTGGGTCAGTGCACCCCGTGCTGCCATCCTATCAAAGAGTGTTTCCTCATCGAACCGGGCCATTTCCACAACAGCGTCGACAAGAGGGCCGCGTCCGTCGAAGGCTAGGCAGCCATTCGCCTCACGAGTAATCCGGCGCACCGCGAGATAGAGAGCCGGCGCGGTGCGCCGATTGAGTTCAAGTTCCCGCTGACAGAAAAGGAGCCGTTTAGAGGCCGTCGAGAAATCAACATAGGGCAGCCGAACTGCGCGTTTAAGCTTGAAGGCGCGGCAACCAACCAGCACGACAAATGAAATATGCGTTTCAACCGTGGCAATATCCGATGCCGGCTTCCCATGGGTTTTCGGATCTTTAAGGAAATTGAGAGTGGGCGTCTGATCTTCGATGAGCATGCTCTTTGAACTTAGATACAGCCAAAGCCATCCTGAAAGCCGAGCGGTCTAGGCAACTGCAATCGAACTATTCGTCAGCCGAACAGTCGATCGGCGAGGTCATTCATTTGGTCTGCCTCAACTCCAAGAGGCCGAGAAGCACGACGGCCACACCCGTAACGAGATTCCAAATGCGAAGTGACCCGCTGCCACCATAGCCAAAAATGAGCGGGGAGGCTGCGACCCAAGCCCCGCACAGCAACTGACTTGCTCCAATCCAACGGCGAAAATTCATGAGATCCGCTTCTGCGAGTATCATCACGAAGAGGCCGGCCACGGCAGCATTAATTACTGCCGACGAATTTGCCGTCTCTTCGGCGATCCAAGGCGCCAGCACAATCACGATGCCGAGAAAGATGCCGAGCCAATCTTCCCAATTGCGATGAGAGCTTCTCAATTTCCAGCTTGTCACCGGTCGCCTCCCGTGATTTCAACTCCAGACGACTAACAGGACATCAGCCGATACGATATGCCACGATAAGCGATATGATTTCGATCTTGCTCCTTAACTTGTTCGCTCGCGAAACGTTTGCGCCGTTTTTGGCCACAGCTCCTTTAGCTCGCTCGGGAGCTGTCCAATGACGTCAGATATCTCTCCTGGGTCGCAATGGTGGGCCAAGAGAGCGAATACGTCCCGAATGGCGCGCTCCGACGGAACTGCATTGGGAAAGTTCTTTGCGGCTACTTCATTGACGAACTTCTGCCTTGAGCGAATCCGCGTCGTTGGCTTGCGCGGCTGCCAACCTTCATAGTAGACGCCGCGAAGTAGCGTAGGGAGTTGGGTCCCCAGGTCGACAGCCTCTTCTAGGGTTAGACGGTCGCGCAAATGGTGGAGCACAGATCGCAGTACTGCGAGTGATTCTTGCGTATCGGAAAGCTCGCCGTTATCGCTCAATTCTTTCAGCCATTCCTGCGTCTTTTGAACTGTTTGCGCCAATAAAGGGGGAATCGCCACGGCTGAACTCTCGCTTTGCTGAGCACGAATGGAGGCTTCTATTATCGGGCATGATGCGCGGAAACCGCCGCCATCACTTCTCCCGACATTTCGCGCGATGCGGCATGAGAAATATCTCCCAGGCTTAGCATCCCTACCATCCGCTTCTTTTCGTTAATGACGGGAAGTCGCCGGATTTTCTTGCTTTCCATGAGATGTATTGCATCGTCGAGGTCTTCGGTATCCGTGCAATACACGATGCCTTTCGACATGACGTCTCGCGCAGTTAGTTTTGCGATGTCTCGGCCGTCGGCCACCGCACGACATGTGATATCGCGGTCCGTCACCATTCCAATAAGACGGTCATTCTCGCCGACCGGAAGCGAACCGATGTCGTGCTCCTTCATCTTCTTCGCTACCTCGGCGAGTGGGGTCTCGGGAGGAACCCATTCTGCGTTTTTGTGCATTGCGCCGCTGACTTTCACGATGGCCTCCTTCGGTTGATGGCTCACGAACAATAAGAATTGCGATCCAGCTTCAGCGTTGACCGTGGTCAACGGAGGCACTCCCGCGAAGTGTCGCCGCGACCGATGCCCTGCGTGGCATGATAAGCCTTTCGGCTGACGAGAGTTCCAACGTTCGGCCAAGTCCGCGAAGATTTAATCTTTTTAGTCCGCGGAAAATCTGAGTCTGCGGTCGGGCGCAGTTCGTGTATCCAAGCTGCGTTTGAGCTTGCGAAGCTTCCTTGTCATTGCCGCGCTGGCCTTTTCAAGCTCATGATATGAGCAATGACGTTATCGCGATCTTCAACGGGAACGACAAAATTTGGCATCGAAGGATGCGACGTCTGCAGCCAAACGGCAAGCGCACGTCCTGTCATTCCCTGGGAATTAGCGACGCTCGTGAAGCTGGGAGCGTTAGAATTTGGAGATGTATTTTGACCCTCTCGTACGGCATGGCATTCCGCACAATTGGCAAGCGCGAAGGTCAGCCCCAACCGCTGGTCCCCTGGCTCGCCGGCGTGGGAGTATATTGGAAGTAGAAAGGCCGTTGCCGCGGCGGCACCGCGCAATGTTTGTGCGCTTTTATCCCATTTCCTTGCCATGATGTAGCCTCCTCCGACTCATCCGAACCGGACACTTCGGACGACGCGGTTGAACTTTTTGCCTACAGTAAGAGCCACGCATTGATGTGGCGCAAATCGGTCGATATGCGAAGCAGAGAGCGCTTTAGTCGCCCGATAAAGCGCCTGGCGACGAGTAAATGAGGCGTCAAGTTGAGCCGGATCAATGCTGTGACGGCGACGGTAATGTAACGAATTCGATAGCGATCCGAATTTTGGAACTATCGGGTATGATTACGCTTGAAGACTGCATCGCCCTTTGTGGACTCGAAGAGTCGGAGTTGCTCGCGATCGCCGAGCACGAACATGTGCCGGAAATATTGGCGGCAGGTATCGCGGAATCGCTACTGAAAAGGTCACATGGCGTCGACGTCGTGCGCCACATGATTATCGAAGACATCCGTGCGGCCCATCAGCGTGGCGACTCTCAGCACGCGCACGCCCTCCTGATTTGCCTGAAAAAATTCTTGGATGAGCATCCCGAAGCGATACCCGCCTCAGTTCATGGAACTTAAGCGCAGGAGCTTAGTGGGACATAAAAATAGGGATCGACATATGCTTTAGTACGTCACGTGAGGCCCCACCCAGAAAAAATTCTCTAAATCTGGAGTGGCCGTAGAGACCCATCACGAGCAGATCTTGATGTCGCATCTGGGCGTATTTGAGGAGGCTACCTCCAACAGAAATATCGCCTTTGGCCGCCACTTCTATTTCAACATTAATGCCATGACGCAGAAGCAAAGCGGCGATGTCGGCGGAAGTTCGGTTGGAACGGTCGGCGCACTCATCATCCTCGATTAATGTGACCAGCCTCACATGTCGCGCATTTTGTAGAAGTGGTAATGCATCAAAAACTGCGCGCGTGGCCTCTTTCGATTTCTTCCATGCAATCGTGACCTCTAAGCCAAATTCTTGGAATTCGCCTTCGCTGGGTACAACAAGAACAGGACGGCCGCTTTCTATAACAGCGCGTTCCGGAACATCGTTGAGCCATCCATTCTTGGACTCTCGACCAACGATGATCAAGTCGGACGCATGGCCGTGGTCGATTACCGAATCCGCGACGGACTTGTCGAAGCTCGACTCATCAAAGCGCCATTCGTGCGTAAACGAGGAATCATTGACGAGATCTTCGAAAATTGACTTTATGCGTCTCGCCTGCTCTTGGAAGAAACGCGTCTGCGCTTCCAGCCATGTGTTGGTAGCATCGCCGATGAATTCCGGCGGTGGCAGCACAGATGGCATAACGTAAAGACCAATGACGTGAGCATCGGATGCCGTCGCCAGCGATGCGGCGGTCTTAACAAGCTTAGGCACCCACCGTTCATCGTTGAGATTGAGCAAGATCGTTCGGTACTGCATGGGTTTCGGTTCAAATTTGTTGAACTAACGGATCAAAAAGTTATCGGATTGCGAGCAGCTGGATTTGAGACAAATCAAGTTTCGGCGGCCATTCACCGAGTACGTTAGAAATTCGCGTAAACGGCCATTGCGCGGGGTTCTATACTGCCTCAGAGCGACTGAGAAATTTCACCATGTCAATTCCTCGAACTTTCGCAGATGATCTAAGTCAACGTTTAGAAGACTTTGAAGTATAAGTATAATGAGAAAAGAGCGATCGGGTTGTCGAAGAAGAAGGATCGCCTTCTATCAGGACTTCCTCCTATGAACAGATCGACACTCAAGCGATTAGAGGCCTATGCGGTGGTCGCGGCTTTGGTCTCAATATTAGGTCCCATGCCAGTGAACGGGGACCCCCTCGCAAAACTTGAGGTGCCCACCGGTCAGGCGCTGTTTCATGAGTACTGCTCGCAATGCCACGGTGCCGACGGAATCGGCGACGGCCCAATGGCCAAAGTCCTGAAAACTCCTCCAGCGGACCTTACTACGATTAAGCAACGGGCTCAGGGCGCGTTTCCTGCTACTCGCATTGTTGAGATCATTCGGTACGGAGGAAGCCTACCTGGGCACGGGGCAGAAGGAATGCCGGTGTGGGGAAAAGTGTTCAGTGAGGAGCGTGGCGGCGGTAAGTTCGCAGCAGCGTATTCTCGCAAAGCTGTAATTGAGCTTAAGCGATATCTTGAATCGATTCAGAAGCCTTAGAGTTTCTTAAGCTATGCCATATGCCTCACGGAGAACTGCGCAGCGAAAGTATGTATCCTGCAAGATCGCGAATTTCTGCGCGCGTCAAATGTATGTTCGGCATTGGCGCATGAGGCTCAATCAGCCAATTGGATAGCCGTTCCACTGATTGGTTTGGCCGATTGGCGATACTGGAAAAGCTCGGAACGTCGGTCGGCATCGGCGAATTTGCCGGCTCGCCAATGAGGTGACACGTCGAACACAAGGCGCGTGCGACTGTCAGGCCGTTTTCTACATCGGGGATTTTAGATTCGACTTTGCCGGGCTCATCACGAATGATCGGCTGGTCGTCCGGCTCTTGGGCGATTGCAGATGCGAAGCCGACGGCAACCCCCACCAGCGTCAGAACGGGCAACCTTTTCGCGTAGTTGGCGACCTTGTCACTTTCGAAACGCATTGAACTATTCTCTCTCAATATAATGGCATAATGGCGCCCCTGTTTGTCCAAAATCAAACCTCGTCTAACACGGGGAACATAGGTTGGAATTGACAAGGCTCAACCGCATGCGTCTCGATCCCAACGAGGGGAAAATGAAATTTCCGCTATGCGCAAGTTTGCGACGGCTCAGTCAGGCGTCTTATGTCGTCACATTT
>Ga0105241_10001531_pt1 | contig 17718 bp, 14 predicted proteins | sample KBSC64metaG_FD_80422 | JGI IMG/M metagenome (GOLD analysis project Ga0105241, IMG submission 80422) | Corn rhizosphere microbial communities from Kellogg Biological Station, Michigan, USA - KBS C6-4 metaG | ecosystem: Host-associated > Plants > Roots > Rhizosphere > Soil | place: Michigan, USA... | reverse complement strand
TGTTGCTGCGCCCGTTCTGATAATAGTAATTTCAATAGAATCGATCAGGGCCAGCAGCCGGCCGTCGGTGCCATCCATAATGGCAATAATACCTTGTATGGTTGGCAAACCCCGCTGTGCCGGGTTTGCGGGAAAATTGGCATTGATTTTTGCAACAAACCAGGAACGGGACAGATCTAAAATGCCTGCCTTGATATGAAAGCCGCCGCCTTCCGTATGTATGCCCATGACTTTTGGTGGCAAGGCCCTGCCTTCGGCATGAAGCCTGAAGGCAGCCTCCACAGCGGTAATGCACGCTTCAATGGTTAACATTGAAGCAACTTCTTTCCCGCTTATTAATAAAGTGCCCGGTAGTTCCATACCTTATATAAAGTACAATATTACCCATTGTGCATGGCCGGAAATAGAACAGAAATAACTATTTGTACAAGCGTTACTTTTTGTACAAATTATTTCTGCCAATAGTTCAAAAAAAGTATTCTAACCGTGGCGTGTTGTATCCAAACAACCATTGGTCATTTTGTCGACAAATAAACGGTGGCTAACGGGCAGTATTATCTGTTTTATGATTGTAAAAAAGTTTTGGAACTCCAGCTCCTTTTTTAACAAGCTATATCCTGCTTGTAATGCAAACAGCATCAGTGAGTAATTATGTAAATTATCGCAATAATTGTATAACTGTAACAGTTGCAGGTATGCCTATCTTTGGGCCATTGTCTGTGTTTTAAATGAAATATACCTAATTTTAGGGCGGTTCAATGAAGAGCAATATATCCATACAAATCAAAGCAGCTTTTCTGTTACTGATATTCGGATTGAATACCATAATAGGATTCGCCTGTTCCGTTGGGATGGATATGGGCTTTAATACCGTCCACCACCACTCAAAAGGTGCTTCAGCAACCAGCGTTCATGTACACGCAAATGGGAAAAGACATGAACATCATAACAAAGCTACCCATCATCACCAGCACGACGATAATAAAAATGGCCGGGAAAAGGGCGGATGTTGTAATAACATAGTAATTAAATTTTCTCAAACCGATAAGTCAGTTCGGCAAACAGGGTTGTTCCATCCCGTTATTTTCAGTGCAGTTATCAATTCTTTTCACATTCCTGGTATATTTTATCAATCACAGGTAGCAGAAACGCAAAAATATTTTGTCCGGGGGCATCATCCACCTATCCCCGATATACGCATTGCCATACAGAGCTTCCAGATATGATTTAATTTTAGTGTTTTTGACATGGGGCATAGCCATGCCCGTTATTGTTTATCACGCATTAAATTAAATCAAAAATGAAAAGGATATTTTATACAGTTGCATTTTTTTTCACCTTATTGGTGCAGCATGCTTTTGCGCAAGACAGCGCAACAACACAAACCCAACCGGTTCTTGATAATTACTACGCAATAAAAGACGGGCTTGTTAACAGCAACCCCGCTGCAGCCGCAGCAAGTGCTGCTGAGTTTATAAAAGCATTAAATGTTACTGATGATCAAACAGTAAAAAAGGACATCCGTATTGTGTTATTAAGCGATGCAGTAAGCATCTCCCGGAGCCATGACATAAAAACCCAGCGCGAAAAATTTGCTTCTCTTTCTGATAATATGGTGTCCCTGGCCAAACTTACCAGACTTTCTGCATCGCCCGTTTATCAGCAGTATTGCCCTATGAAAAAGGCATCTTGGCTAAGCAGCAACAGGGCAATTAAAAATCCCTATTACGGAAATGCGATGCTGACCTGCGGCAGTATTAAAGAAACTTTATAAAATTATGGTTCCTGTTACCGCTGTCCTTAAGGGTGGCGGTTACAGGCTATTCATATTGTATTAAAAACAACAACCATAAAAAGTTAGAAAGAGCCGTGCGTAAAGAGCGACAAATATTTATTAAACGCCTGGCAATCATTTTCACCAGTAAGTAGGATTGCTGCAAATAAAATTTTAGTATGGAGCACCAGCACAACGCGTCAAAATATACTTGTCCCATGCATTCTCAGATAGTGCAGGACAAACCGGGTGTATGCCCCATTTGTGGCATGAACCTGGTATTGGTCGATAAGGCCAAAGTCCATTCTCATCAGCATAGTGCAAACCCTGAAATGGGGCACGCGGGTCATAATCATCATGCTATGATGATTGAAGATTTCCGGAAACGATTTTATGTCGTGCTCCTGCTTACCATCCCTATCATGCTATTGTCGGTAATGATACAGCATTTTATAGGGGTTAACTGGCAATTCCCGGGATCTCAATACATCCTGTTAGTTTTGTCTACGATAGTATTCCTTTACGGGGGCTGGCCTTTTTTGAAAGGGCTGGTGGATGAAGCCAGGGCAAAGAATCCCGGCATGATGTTCCTGATTGGATTCGCCATCACTGTGGCGTATATCTACAGCGTTGCCATTGTTTTTGGTTTGCAGGGCATGGATTTCTTTTGGGAACTGGCCACCCTGATTCTTATAATGCTTTTGGGACACTGGATAGAAATGAAATCAGTTGCAGGTGCATCAAGAGAACTGGAGCTACTGGTGCAATTAATGCCAGATGACGCACATATGGTAATGCCTGGTATGGTGCATGATGTAAAGACAGCGGCTTTGAAAGCGGATGATATTATTCTTGTAAAGCCCGGTGAAAAAGTGCCGGCAGATGGAATCGTTGTAGAAGGGGAGAGCTATCTGAATGAATCGATGCTGACTGGTGAATCAACACCCGTACAAAAAGGGAAAGACGATAAAGTAATTGCAGGAGCTGTTAACGGGAATGGAGCGATCCAGGTTAGGGTATCACATGCTGCCAAAGATTCTTACTTGTCTCAGGTAATTAAATTGGTGGATGAAGCCCGGCAATCAAAATCAAAAACACAATTGCTGGCTGACAAAGCTGCCAGATGGTTAACCATTATTGCTTTGGTTGCCGGCATTGTAACATTTTTATACTGGTACCTTACCGGGCAGTCATTGGCTTTTGCCATGGAGAGAATGGTAACCGTTATTGTCATTTGTTGTCCCCACGCGCTGGGACTGGCGGTGCCCCTGGTGGTTGCCAAATCAACAGCTTTGTCGGCGAAAAACGGATTACTCATTAAGAACCGGACGGCATTCGAAAATGCCAGGAAAATCACCAGCATCGTCTTCGATAAAACGGGAACCCTTACTGAAGGAAAATTTGAAGTTTCAAAAATTGTATCCCTGCAAAATGATCTGAATGAAAATGAACTCATTCGCCTGGCATCTGCACTGGAACAACAATCAGAACATCCCATTGCAACGGGAATCCTGCAAAAAGCAAAAGAATTGTTTGTTGCCATACCGGCTATTGAAAATTTTACTGCTATTACAGGCAAAGGTGTTGAGGCCACTATGGAGGGGAAAAAAATAGCAGTGGTTAGTCCCGGCTATTTAAAAGAAAATAAAATCCCGGTGCCTGATGGGTTTGCTGCCAATGACAGGGAAACGGTGGTGTTCATACTCATTGATATCAGGCTTGCTGGTTATATTGCCCTGTCGGATAAAATAAGACCTGAATCAGCAGAAGCGGTAAGGACGTTAAAGCAAAATAATATAAAATCAATCTTGCTCACTGGAGATAATAATAAAGTTGCAAAAAGTGTCAGTGAGGCCATTGGTATGGATAGTTTTATTGCGGAAGTGCTGCCTCACCAGAAACTGGAGAAAATTAAAGAGCTGCAGGGAAAAGGTGAATTTGTTGCCATGACCGGCGATGGCGTAAATGATGCACCCGCCCTTGCCCAGGCAGATGTGGGCATTGCAGTGGGCAGCGGCAGCGATATAGCTGCTGAAACAGCAGGGATTGTTCTGGTAAACAGCAGTCCAAAAGATATTGTCAGCCTTATTTTATTTGGCCGGGCAACCTACCGTAAAATGATGCAAAACCTGGCTTGGGCCACCGGTTACAACATAGTGGCATTGCCGCTGGCGGCGGGTGTATTGTACCGGCAGGGCATTTTATTAAGTCCTGCGGCAGGCGCAGTTTTAATGACGGTCAGCACAATAGTAGTGGCCATCAATGCAAGCATGTTAAAAGTAAAAAATAATTGACAGCGGATATAAACGTAAAAAGAATGGTGAAAAAAATAGTTGTTTCAATATTGATAATCATTTTTTGTTTCAATGCACAGGCACAGGATATGAAAGGCATGGATGCGAACAAAAAAGACAGCAGGCAGCAACAGGTTTCCTATACCTGTACTATGCACCCTGAAATTCATGCTGCACAACCTGGCAACTGTCCAAAATGTGGCATGAAGCTGATAAAGGAAAAGACGAAAGCTGTTGCAAGACCAACGGCAACAAAGACTGATGAAGCGGAAAAGCCCAAAGATTCAATCAACGCAAAGACCACCACTTACACTTGTCCAATGCATCCCGGTGTACATAGCGCTCAACCCGGTAATTGCCCAAAGTGCGGAATGCGATTGGTAAAGGAAAAAAACAAAGACACTGCAAACCCTGCTGATAAAGAAAAGGCGGGTTTGCAAATGCCAATGGACACTGCCAAAGAAAAGCCAATGGACATGGGCAATATGAAAATGCCGGCCCGTCTGGCTGGAGGGGATGATACAATGAGTAATATGGAAATGCAAAAAACAACTGCCGCCCCTGTAAAAACCATCGTTAATAATACGCCGTCCAGGACAGTTCGCTACGATTTATATGTAAACGATACTACGGTGGCATTCGGAAAAAAAACAAAACGGGCTATTGCAGTCAACGGACAGATACCTATGCCCACTTTAGTATTTACTGAAGGAGACACGGCAGAAATTTATGTGCACAACCTGATGAATGAAGAAACTTCCCTGCACTGGCATGGACTGCTTTTACCGAACCGATACGATGGTGTGCCATACCTGACACAGATGCCCATTAAACCGCATTCTACCCATTTGTACAGATTTCCCATTATTCAGCATGGTACGCACTGGTACCATAGCCATACGGAACTCCAGGAGCAGACAGGCATGTATGGTATGTTTATTATGAATAAAAGAAAGGAATGGGATATCCCTACAGTTCCGGTAATACTAAGTGAATGGGCAGACATGAAACCGGAGGAAGTGCATCGTAGTTTACACGCGGCTACAGATTGGTTTGCCGTGCAAAAAGGAAGTACACAGAGTTACGCCGAAGCAATAAAACAGGGTCATTTTGCAACAAAGGTCAACAACGAATGGAAGCGTATGAATGCAATGGATTTGACTGATGTATATTATGATAACTTTTTGATAAATGGGAAAAATCAGTATGAGCAACCACAGTTTAAAGCAGGCGATAAAGTAAGGTTACGCATCGCCAATGGCGGCGCTTCCGATTATTTCTGGCTCTCTTATGCGGGTGGTAAAATAACAGTGGTGGCAACAGATGGCAATGACGTGGAACCGGTAGAAGTAGACAGGCTGATTATTGCTGTTTCTGAAACCTATGATGTTGTGGTTTCTATTCCTGAAAATAAAAGTTATGAATTTTTGGTAACCCCTGAAGATCGCACCAAATATGCTTCCTTATGGCTGGGCAGTGGCGAAAAAGTAGCTGCCACAAAAATGAAACGACCCAAATATTTTGCAGGTATGCAGATGATGAATGATATGATGGACATGAAAGGCAATATGATTGAAATGGAGGGCATGAAAATGCAAAATCAGATCATGGACATGAATACCGTGATGTACCCTGAAATTACCGGTGAAGAAAAACCAAAGAAAGAAAACAAAAAAAGCCCTGCACGGGGGAATGGCCCCGATGCTATGCAAATGGCAGACAGCAACAATATGCAGGGAATGAATATAGAGGCAGGATCTCCTGATATCGTGTCGCTCAATTATACGATGCTAAAAGCAACCGAAAAAACAAGTTTGCCGGAAGGGTCATTAAAGGAATTGAAATTCGACCTCACTGGTAATATGAACCGTTATGTATGGACACTGGATAATAAGACGGTTTCCGAAAGCGACAAGATTCTGATTAAAAAAGGGGAGAATGTAAGGATTGTTCTTTATAACAACAGCATGATGCGCCATCCGATGCACCTGCATGGTCATGATTTCAGGCTGTTAAACGGCCAGGGAGATTATGCGCCATTGAAAAACATTATCGACATTATGCCGATGGAAAGGGATACACTGGAATTTACCGCAAATGCGTATGGCGACTGGTTTTTTCATTGCCATATACTCTACCATATGATGAGTGGTATGGGCCGGGTGTTTACATATGAAAATCAGCCTGCCAATCCTGAAATTCCCAACCCAAAACTGGCGCAGCGTAAACTATTTGCAGATGACAGGATGTTTCACCTGATGGGCAGGGTGGGGATAGAAAGTAATGGCAGCGATGGCGAAGCAATGATGGCCAACACAAGATGGAAAGCAAGTACACTCTGGCACCTCGGTTATCATGACATGCACGGGTATGAAAGTGAAACAATGATAGGCCGCTACCTTGGCCGTATGCAATGGTGGTTTCCGTATATTGGATTTGATTACCATTATAAAATGGAAGGCGGCCCCAAAAATTTATTTGGCAACGAAGAAAGAAATTGGTTGGGTCAGTCAAGCAACAAGAACAACCGTAAAACGGTGGCGGCGGGTATTGCATACACATTACCCATGCTTTTTGTAGCCGATGCAAGAGTAGATGGAGAGGGTAAATTCCGTTTTCAGTTCAGCCGGGAGGATGTGCCTGTTACCAGGCGTCTGCGGTTTGGTATGATGATCAATACCGATAAAGAGTACATGCTGGGCCTGCGCTACATTGCTACAAAATACATTTCAATTTCTTCTCATTATGACAGCGATATGGGCTTGGGTGCGGGATTTACATTTACTTACTGAGGCAAAACAGGCGTCATCAGTAAAATTAATGCTGATGACGCCTGTTCAAATTTTTTTCCGGTTTTATAAAATATGCCTTCTAAAAACAGGCATGTTTTATATTGAATTGTTGTCTGATGTCTAACCTAATTAGATTGTTTCTTTTCCACCAGTTCTTTTCCGCATTTAGGACAAATACCGTCTTTAGTAAGGGCCACATCAGGGTGCATAGGGCAGGTATAAAGTTTTGTTACTTCCGCTTTCATTTGTTCTTTTAGTGAAAGAGCCATTTTCTTTCCGCACCGGGGACATTGGCCGGGTTGGTGGCTGGTTACATCAAGGTGCACCGGGCAGGTATAATTTTTCGTTTCTTTTGCTTTCATTTGTTCTTTGAGTGACAGGCTTAAATCCATACCGCAAATAGAACATTTGCCCGGGTGGTGGCTGGTAATTTCCGGGTGATGCGGACAGCTGTAGAATTTGGCGTGCGCCGTGGTATCCGTTCTCCCAGCTTTTGTTTGTGCGAACAGCGAAACAGTAGTAATAAAAATGGCCGCTAGTACAGTTATTATCTTTTTCATATTTTATTTCGATTATTTAAGCGCAAAATATAAATAATAGATAGGTCATCTGATGACCTCTGTCAGGCTTCGCAATGATTTGCATCAAAAGCATTGATTGAGCTGTTTGTACAGCTTTATATAATGTGACAAGACTGTTCAGACAGTTATTGTTCCCACATTAATTGCATCTTGCCAGCTTTGCGCTAAGGGCAGCGAAAATAATTCCACGGCAGGAAAATATGTCTACTGTTTGTACTTTTTTTTGGACGAAAAATGCCGCTGTTTACCCTATGGCAGGCGATTCATTATGGCATTATTTTTTATTTATCACAGATGTTTCCGGCAGGAGGTTGTTTGGCAGTCAAACCTTGGTAGCCAAGCCTTCCAGTTTACCTTGTCTGGATAACACCAGCGCAGGAAAAAAGGAAACACGGGGGCTCCGGGCAACACCGGAGCCTTTTTTTGCAATGGCCATTGTTTGCTGACCTTGTTTGTTTAGATTTTCCGGGTGATTGTAGTGATTGTAATGATAGTATAGTTCGGTTAACTGCCAGACAAAAAAGTTGAAAGACAGTTGCTTCACCTATGGTAACTGTCTTTCAACTTAAATAATCACCTGCATTAAAGGATGACAGGGAGCCAACGTGAACCTGCTTATTCAATCGTGATTTTCTTTGGCGGTTTTTGTTTGGCTTTTTCCTTTTTGGGTATGGTTAAATGCAATACCCCATCTGTATATTTTGCCTTGATGAATTCTTCTTCCACCACGTCTTTTGGCAATTGGAAAGAGCGGCTGAAAGAAGCATAGCTGTACTCCCTGCGGGAATAATTGCTTTCCTGGTCGCCTTCATTTTGTTCATTTTCCTTTTCTGAAGAAATGGTCAGCAGGTTGCCATCCAGCTCCACGGTAAAATCATCTTTTTTCATACCGGGAGCAGCCATTTCTACCACGAAATCATCTTTTGTTTCCCTCACGTTTACCGGGGGCAGTGTTGTACCTGTCAGCGAACGACTGTCCCAGTTCCAAAAATCCCGGTTAAAAAAATCGTTCAGCAATGATGGGTAGGAAAGCCCTGATCTGTTGCCATTGGTTTTTACGGGTAACATAAGCACCTCCTTTTATTTAAAAGTGAAATAATCATGTTTTTAACGATAACCAACCTTTTCACACCACAATACAAATGCCATGCTTAGCAGGCAAACTGCGGGGAAAACAGTCAACAGCTATGGGGGTTCGTCATTACAGTCGTCCTTTATCCGGGTATAATAATTGTTTCTGTTCAGGATGCTGACATTAATAATAGTGTAAAATATTATGTATGACGCCACTTGAATTATTAACCCTTATCGCTTCCGGCGATCCATCCAGTCTTAAACAGGCAAGTGAATATATTGACACGTTGCGGTATGCTGATAAAGCATCACTGGAGCCGCTGTGCAGGGCCTTGCGCGAAGCACAGCATTTTGGTCATGAACGCCTTTACACCGGGCCGTTGCACAGGAAATACCTGGAAATAATCGAAATATTGAATGGTATTTGCGTAGATTCGGAAACCACGGTGTGATATTATAAAACTGGTGGGTATACACAAGATAGCTGCTGTGCTTTGGCCTGGGGGCAACGTTACAATCTGTGATATTGGGGAATGCGCCATCCATTCCTTAACAGGTGCCTGCCCAATCCGCTCTGGGTAATAATTTTTTACAATAAAAAGTACTGTATAAAAATAAAGAAGCGCCCAGCTTATTCCGGACGCTTCTCATTCCGATCATTTTAATTTCAGCCGCTCTCTAAAATATTTAATTGGGTTAGCGGGTTATTTGCAATAGCTTACCTGTTAGTTGGTTTTCGCCCATCCTGAACCTGTAAATCAGGGTGGAATTTTTTTGACCTGGCAGGCTCAATTCAAAGTTGTTGGTGCCCGCAGGTACAAAGCCCTCGTAAACAGTTTTCACTTTTTGCCCGAGCATATTGAATACTTCCAGCGTTCCCTTTCCAGCCTGGGCCGCGGTAACTACAAATTTCACTTTATCATTGAAGGGATTTGGATAGGCCTTCACGGTTGTTTGTGATAAAAGCAAATCATTCGCGGTCGAAACCGGTGAGGACAATTCATTGGTGGATGATGCCACTCTTGCACTAACCAATTGGGAGCTGCAACTGGCAGCAGCATCGGTACAGTTGGCAGCAGCTGATGTACAACCATCGGTATTTGTAACGGTAACAGCCGGGTTAGAACCAGCCGCCAGGTTACTGAATACTACTGGTTGGCCGTTTGCTACAATGCCCTGGCCACCTACTAAAGTGTATGTATATCCAACAATCGGATTGCATACCTCAATACTTCCGGTTGATGGACCACAAAGCGATGGCTGTGTAATTTTTAATGATGGAGCTGCAGGTGCGCCAGGCGCCTGGTTAATTGTTTCAGGCGTCGCTGATGAAGTGCAGCCATTACTTGCTGCGGTGAGGCTGTATGTTCCGGATGCTAAATTTTCAAATACGCCTGTGTTGTTTGACCGGGTGGTGATGGCCGGGCTTGGGCCAGTCAATACATAGGTAAGGTTTGAATTGGCATTGTTTACGGTAATAGTTCCTGTTGCAACCGAACAGCTGGGCTGTGTTACCCCGGCAGACGGAGCAGCGGGGGTTGAAGGTTGTTGATTAACGGTTACGTTATTACCTGCTGCACTGCAGTTGCCATTGGAAGCATTTAATCCATAAGTACCCGCGGCTACTGAACCAAACACACCATTAACAGCCGTATATTTTACAATTCCACTCTGTGTAAGGGTATAGGTAATGCCGCTGGCAGGTGATGTTACCGTAACAGTTCCCGTAGCAGTATTACAATTTGGCTGCTGCGTTACACCAGCCGACGGCGTAGCTATAGGTGTTGGTGCACCTACTGTTGCACTACCTGTTGCAGAAGAACAGGCATCGGTTACTGTAAGCGTATAGGTGCCGGCAGAAAGATTGCTTACGTTGGCAGCATTACCAACAACTACATTAGACGCGTTTTTCCAGCTATAGGAAACTGTTCCAACTGCATTGCTGACTGCTCCGGCACTTACTGAACCGTCTCCGCCGGCACAGGTAGCATCTGTTTTGCCGCAGGTACCCACTGCAAGAGCTGCAGTTGGACCGGTGACATTTCTGCTTTTGGTGGTGGTACAGTTATTGGCGTCTTTTATCGTTACTGTATAAGTACCGGGTACCAGGTTGGAAAGATCTTCATTGGTTGCCTGGCCAGCCGGAACAACACCGCCATTGGTAGCAGTCCACTGGAAGGTATAAGGGGCTTTACCGCCAAATGGGGTCATATCAATAGAACCCTTGCTTCCGAAGCAGGTAATATTGGTAACAATAAAGCTGCCATCTACACCGGCATTGACTTGTATGGAAGGCAATGTTCCGCATTTAGGATTAATGGTGGCGGGATTCAGGGGGCATGTGCTGCCCGGAGAAGCGTCCGTCCATGCTAAAAATAAATTGGTAATCTTCATTGATTCGCCACATCCATAGGTGATGGTCCCAAAGTCTACAGAATTTATCTGGTTTTTAAGAATAGGACCGTTACACCCCGTTCTTGCTGTACTTGATTTTAGCGTGCCATCAGCGTTATAAATCTCTAAGGTTCCCCAAAAAGCAAAAGATGTTCTTGTTGAACCCGTTTTGTTGTTGATAGACAATGTCAATGTTCTCGATATGGTAGAGCCAGGCGTACAGGAGTTGCATATATCGCCACCCGTCAGCGTTGCGGCAACCAATTGCAAATCGTTGGATGTGCATGAACTGGCAGGAGGAAGGGTTTGCGCAAATGCGGTTCCGGAAAAAAGTAAAATAAAAAACAAAAAAGCATTGGTGATCACTTTAATACCTAATGGATAAAGGTTCCATATTCTTGCATGGAAAAAATGGAGGAAGGGTTTAGGGAAATTTATCATACGGCTTCGTTTTAAAATTTGTAAACAATGAGACTACGGATTGCGGGGAAGAATTGCCAGTGGCATATACAGGGCAGACTGGATAATGTATTGCAACGTGGGGGGTGACTTATCTAATAAAATAATGCCTGCAGAAAAATAAAAAATCTTTTCTAAAAGGCCCGTGCTACAAACAGGAGGCGCATATATCTTCATGGCGGTTCGAATTGGCGTAAAAATCTTCTTAAATGATGTTGAAAAAATCATTTAAATTTTTCATGGAGGAGAGGAGGTGAACAGAAAGCAAGGCCTGTCAAATGGTTCAATCAATGATAGCAGTCAATACTTCGCCGGGCAATATTTCCAAAGTAATTAAGGACTAGATTCGTATTTAATTTTAAAAGGAAGCGAATGGTTTGGTCTTATTTTTTGGGATATATGAATACATGTGCCGGTGCGTGTAAAAAATATACGCAGGAGTTAAAAAGGCAGACCCAATGAAATCCCCGGAAAATCCTCGTGATTGGAGTTCTCATTATAAATTGAAAGTGGCTGAGAGGCAAAAAAAGCTGTGAAATTTAGATTAACAGGTTCGATCAGAAAGGAGATTGGATACAAAGTGAAACTAAATTTTTCACATATGCAAGTAAAGAAAAAACTATTTTTTAAAACAGGGTTGTACTTGCGTAAAAATATCTAACTGACAAATGAATAACAGGCAGTTTCTTGATCGTAAACATATAAGGGTGACATGTCAATATTGTTTCGCCCGATGGTAAACTTTCGGCACAAGTGGAAATTTGCCGGTAGCATTGTTACCGGGAGATGCGCTAAGCAGCTGCTTGTATTGCCCTCTGCCAGCTCGTTCAACACAGGTATGATGAAGACGGTCGCCCCGGGAAATGTCCAAAACACGGCCAATAGCATTGAACGGGAACTCCCTCCCGTTGTATGATTTCTTTTGGCACAACGGGGCCGGCTCATTTATTTAATTACTAACTTTACAGTCTGCTGAATTATACGGTTCACTTTTAAATACTGTATTATGCTGGAATACATTAGCCCTGCTGCCCGGCCAACCAAAAAAGTGACAATGCTTGCCACTACACAAGGCAGTACAGACGGAAGCTTCTTCTTCGACAGTAAAATTTCCTTTCTTCCGTTTGTCAATTATTTAAAAGATAAATTAAACGGTAACTCGGTTACCACCTCAAAAATTTATAACTACCTGATTGAAAGACTGGAGGCCCAACCGGCCCTGCTGCGGCCAGTAGAAGACATTAACCTGCTGGATGAAAACCAGGATCTCCTGGAATTGCTGGGCACGGCCCTTTTTCCTGTGGTAAGCGAACAGGGAAAAAACATATTTGCCATGGCGGTTCCTTACCAGTTTGCGTTTTTCAACTATTCAACCCCTTTCAGAAAATTATTTACGGACGAGCGGGAAGAGCATTTTCTGCTGCCTGCAGACGCATCGGCAGAATATATGAAGCAGGTTCAGTGTTTTCTTATCTACGAGCATATACTCGAAAAATTTTATGGTATAAGACTGAATGGGGGCTCCGATTTTATATACCCGGTGACGGATACGGATACAGGGATGCGGAGATACTATAAACTCCGTTATGACCGGAGGTTTATTGACATACACCTGAAAGGGGAATTGCCAATCATTCAGGACTGCCCGGTTTGTTTAAATACGTTTAGGATAATGGACCTTGAGCAGCAACTCAGGAAAATGCCATTGGACCTGTTTGCTGCAGAGGGCTTTGCCGTATGGATTGCGGAAGATGTTACTACGCAGGAGTCGCTGGATGCTATTAAGAAAATATTGCTGCGAAAGGAAAGCTGTGATACCGGAATTATTAATGATCTGAAAAAAAACGTGCATGCATTGGTTGGCCTCAATGAAGTGGAGATAGGGCTTACACCTTTGATAAAGCTCAACGGCCGTTTTATACCGGATGAAGCCTGTCTGCAACATAGTTTGATGGGAAAAAATTGGAAACTGACCGATGAAAAAAATATCGCTGCTTACCAGATGTGTGTCGGCTTTTTGTCCGAACATCCTGAGCCTATTCCTATTTCCTTACTGGATGAAAAGATGCTTGAAGTAGCTCCGTTTTTGAAGGGGTTGTGGATGGATGGAACGAGAAGTTATCTTACTTACCCCATCCAGGATAATGATGGTCTGCTGGGTGTATTGGAACTGGCATCTCCCATACCCAACCAGGTAGACCTGGAAGTGATGAGAAGAATTGAGCCCGCCATGCCATTGCTGTCGCTGGCGCTTTTAAAGAACAAGGATACTTTTAACAACAGGATTGAACAGTTTATTAAAGAAAAATTTACTGCCCTGCAGCCATCTGTAGAATGGAAGTTTGCAGAAGTGGCCTGGGAGTTCATGCATAATAATAACAACGGTTGTTCGCAAACCCAGACGGGGAATGTTGCTTTTGACCAGGTGTATCCTTTATATGGAGCAATCGATATCCGGAATTCATCATCCGAAAGAAGCCGTGCTATTCAAAAAGACCTGAAGGCGCACCTGGACCTGGTGGATGCAACCCTGGATAAGTTGCAATTACAGGTACAGCTACCGCTGCTGGAGGGACTGAAATTTAAAAACCTGAATTTCCGGCAGTCAATAGATAAAGGTCTGCCTGCCGAGGAGGAAATACGGATCAATGAGTTTTTTGAAAAAGAAGTAGTCCCGGTTTTTAACCGCCTGCAAAAAATCAATGCGCAGGCACAGCAAACCACAGAAGAATATTTTAACCATGTAAAAGATTGCAACGGGTACCTCTACCTGTTCCGGAATGAGTATGAAGCCACCATGGAAACCATCAATAATACGGTGCTTCGCTATATTGAACAGGAAGAAGACACCATGCAACAGTCATATCCGCATTATTTTGAAAAATACAAAACGGATGGGGTAGAATACACGATTTATATTGGTCAGTCCATTTCCCCCGGCAACCAGTTTGATCTCCTGTACCTGAAGAATATCCGGTTATGGCAATTAAAATCGATGGCTGAAATCGCGGGCCACACACATCGTTTATTGCCCTTATTGCCGGTGCCTTTGCAAACCACGCAGCTGATCCTGATTCACAGTCAACCCATTTGTATCAGTTTCCGGCGAGAAGAAAGGCGTTTTGATGTAGAAGGTTCTTATAATATACGTTATGAGGTCATGAAGAAACGGCTGGATAAAGTGCATATCCGGGGTACCATGGAAAGGCTTACACAACCGGGAAAAATAGCGATGGTATATTCCAATCCCAAAGAAGCGGAGGAATACCAGGAGTATATCATGTTTCTCCAGAGCAAAAATTTACTGATGCCCGGTATTGAATATCTTGAACTCGAAGAATTGCAGGGAGTGGTTGGATTAAAAGCATTACGGGTTGATATTAACCTGCAGGAGCAGGTTTGATATTCGCAGACCAATGCAATTTATGTTGCAGGAATTGATGTATATACCGCCGGGTACACAACTGGTGCAGGTGGTATATACACCACAGTTTATTGCGAAAACAAAACCAAATATAATTTAACCGGTTACTACAGATAACAGCATATACATGCGATAAATTCTTTCCATTTGTATATGTTGCACATGTTTTGGACACATGATACTTTAAAAGTTTTTTTTGATCTTCTTTCATAAAAATGCCTGTATTCCCCTGGGTAATAGCCCTTTTTTAATGTAAACAACTCCCTGGTAATAAACTTTCTTACTTCATTATCTGCCAGGCTTTTAACAGCCTGTTATTTGGCAGCTGAGGGGTTCTATTATCCCCAGTCAAAAAAAAATGATTAAAATTCAACTAATATTTATTGTTTATCAATAAATATTTATTATATTTGCAATGTCATTATTTTAAAACTGAACAATTATGAAAATTAATACAAAGCAAATGTTGAAAATCTTGCTTATCCTTTCATGGATAATATTTATCGGTGTATGTATTGAGGCCGGCGGCTCTATATTCAGCGCGTTTTATACTTTGGTGATAAACCCAATTAATGCCTCCCGATTTTGGGTGGAAAATGATTTATCGGGCCTTTATAAATACGACCCGGGGCATTTTTTTGCAGAGACATTGCTGATAAGCATTGCCGCAGTAATGAAGGCGTGCATATTTTACCTGATCGTAAAAATTTTGCACGATAAAAAGCTGGATATGTCTCAACCCTTCAGCAGCGAAATAAGGCTTTTCATTATAAGAGTATCATGCCTGGCTTTTGGGATAGGTTTGTTCACAGCCTGGGGCGTTCAATATACCGGGTGGCTGGTTGCGCAGGGGGTGAAAATGCCCGATACACAACATTTGCGACTGGGAGGAGCTGATGTTTGGCTGTTTATGAGCGTTATACTTTTTGTAATCGCGCAAATTTTTAAGAGAGGAATCGAAATTCAATCAGAAAACGAATTAACCGTATAAGTTATGCCGATTATTGTAAATCTTGACGTAATGATGGCTAAGCGGAAAATGTCGTTAAATGAACTTTCAGAAAAAGTTGGTTTGACATTATCCAATCTTTCCATACTCAAAACCGGCAAAGCAAAAGCTATACGGTTTAGCACGCTCGAAGCCATTTGTAAAGTGCTGGATTGCCAGCCTGCCGATATTTTGGAATACAAAGAAGACTAGCAGGAACATATGGGCAGCCCTGGATAAAGATAGTAACGAGAACAAATTTTTCATGGCATTTCAGGGCTATCCCGTTGTGGGTACAAAACAGCGAAGTTGAAAGAAGGTGTAAAGTGAAGCAGCAAAATATTTTAAAGAATACGCGGCTCCATTAAAAAACAGAATGCGGAACAGGCATATCTGCTTTGGCAAATGCTTTTGCCGCCCTTGCTTTTACTTTTATTGCCGCTTCGTTTTTAGCTTGTCCCGACAGGGCAATGGCCAGCCCGGTGAGCGACCATCCGTTATTGGGGTTAATTACCAAATCCTGCCGGTACACCTTTTCAGCCGCTGCAAATTTCTTTGCTTTGCAATAAACGTTGCCAAGGTATTGTCTTGCCGGGTGTACCCAGTCTTTTGGTTCATTGTATACCATAGAGTCTTCCAGTACAACTGCATGCTGCAGGGCGGCAATGGATTTGCTGTAATCGCTTTTTTCTTCTGCAATAACTCCTTCCAGTATGGTGACAGCTACTTCAGCGCCTGCAATACCAGGGTTTGCATAAGAAGGGGCCGGCGCTTTCAATTGCTGATTGCTCATTTCGTTGTTAATGGTAGTTAACTCGTTCGCCGCATTGGAAAAATCGTGTTTTCTTGCATAAGCCAGCCCGGCGCCGTAATGCCATAAAAGGTTTGCATAAATATGTGCCGCAGGCGGCTGCGTGGTTTTTAAAATATCATCCCACCGGCCGAAACGTATTTGTGTTAATAACGGGGTCATATAAACGTATTGAATAAAAATCCCAATATAGTCAGGCGTATCCTGCATCGTACTGTCAAAACTGTTGCTGCAATCAGCAGCAATTTTCATGGAGTGTTTGTAACGTCCCTCCATATTGGCGCAGGTGGCCTGCATATGAAGATTATGGATTAAATACAGTGGCGAATTATTGACTACCGCGGGAAATTGATTTAAATAATCATAATAGCCTTTTACTGCATCATCGTTTACCTGTTCACCAATGCCATAATAACCCGAACGGATATAGATATGGGAAGGCATATGCACCAAATGCGCCACGCCCGGCATTAACCCGGGCAATATTTTGGAAACAGCCAATCCTTTTTCGGGATGGGCTGAGGCTTCAACGGCATGTATATAATAATGCGCTGCACCGGGATGCTGCGGATATTTTTGCAGCAATTTTTCCAACGTGTTTACAATCTCTGCCGTCCATGCTTTGGGCTGATAGTTTTTGTAATAAAGATCCCAGGGATGCTGCACCATTAATGCATCCACATATAAAGCCGCTGCATCAGCACTTTCACCAAAACGCAGGTACACTTTCTTCATGGCATCTGCATACAACTGGTTGAGTGCAGAACGGGATTGTGTTGAATCAGCTGAATATCTTACCTGCATTGCTTCAATCAACGCTTTTTCAACAGGACTGCAACGACTGCTGAAAGCTATGGCCTTGTCTACTGCGTTTAATGCATCGGGCGATGCGCTGTAGCCATAATCATTGATATTGGGCCCATAGCTCAATGCCTTTCCCCAGTAACCCATGGCAAAAGTTGTATCAAACTTTACTGCTTTTTCAAACGATGCCAGGGCTTCTATTACATGAAAGCCATAATACATGTTGATCCCCTGCTCAAAATAAATTTTTGCACTGTCGTTATTGGTGGTTACCGGCATGCGGTATTGGCCCCAGCCTTTCAGCAAGGGAATAGCAGCACTGT
>Ga0105241_10001527_pt1 | contig 17722 bp, 13 predicted proteins | sample KBSC64metaG_FD_80422 | JGI IMG/M metagenome (GOLD analysis project Ga0105241, IMG submission 80422) | Corn rhizosphere microbial communities from Kellogg Biological Station, Michigan, USA - KBS C6-4 metaG | ecosystem: Host-associated > Plants > Roots > Rhizosphere > Soil | place: Michigan, USA... | reverse complement strand
CCGGTGTAGGTCAGGACAGCATTTTGGTAAACATCAGTCCTGCGCCTGCTCCCGGGGAAAAGATCACTTTCAACTGGGCTGGTTTTGGGATTGACGCCGATGTTGATGCGGCGGGCAATGCCCGCTTTGGCGTAGGGGCCACGGCGGCAGGGCAGCTGATCGTATCGATCTACAGGGGAGCGACGTTTATAGGCACCGCGACGCTGACCTTTATTACTGTGCCCGGTCCGGTGGATCCTGCCAAAAGCTATCTTGACATACAGCAAAACCCAGCTGTTGCGGATGGGGTTTCGGAAGATATTGTGCGGGCGCATCTTTTCGACCAGTATGGTAATGTCATCACACAGGCGACGCCTACGACCTTCGATATCCAGAGCGGAACGGCCAGCTTTACCAGTCCGAACGCTCCGACCCCGGGCTCGGGATCGGCTGGCGGCGGGACCATCGATGCCAGGCTTACCAGCAATGTAGTAGGAGATGTAGTGGTACATGCAACTGCGGGTGGGGTGCCCATTACCAATGTAGTGACGGTACAATTCATTGCGGGACCGGTAGATCCCACGAAAAGTTATCTTGATATACAACAAAACCCTGCGGCTGCGGATGGAGTTGCCGAAGATATAGTTCGTGCGCACTTGTTCGACAAGTATGGCCACCTGGTGGACACGCTGGTGAATTTTGTTATTGTCAGCGGGACTGCGAGCTTTAGCAGCCCATCTTCGGGGAAATCGGCCGGTGGGATCCGCGATGCGAACCTTGTCAGCAATGTAGTAGGGTATGTGAATGTAACCGCGACGGTCAAGATAAATGGCGTAGACGTGCCTATCAGCGGTTCGCCTGTCACCGTCCAGTTCATAGTGGACCCTCCGGATGTTACCAATCCGGAGACCAAACTGGTGGTGGATGTACCTGTTGCTCCGAATGACGGAGTAACCACCGCCGTCGTCCATGCCCACCTGGTGGATGACCAGGGGCGTCTGATCGATTATCCTTTAGATAAAGTAACCTTTTTTATCGTGCCTGGCGGGACGGCCAATGCTACGGCTGTGCTGGCGGGTGGCGGAAATAATATAACCCCGAATGGTACCGGAGATATACCCCTGACGATCACCAATGCGGCGGTGGGTACGGTGACGATAGGAGCCACGGTCACCTATAAAGGGAAAACCTATACCATCACCTTCGGCAGCCCCGCGACGGTGACATTTGTCGATAAGGATACACCGGATCCCTCCAACCCGGGGAACATGCTGGTGGTGGATAAGAATTCTGCGACAGCCGACGGGGTCGATTATACGATCATCCATGCCCACCTGGTGAATGGCGCCGGCGGTGCACTACCGGCGGGTGTGACTGTGAATGTGGTTTTCTTTATCATCCCTTCCGGCGGGCCTGAAGCGACGGCGGTGCTGGTGCCTCAGAGCACTGTAACGGTTGGTAATGGCGACATATACTTACGTATTTATGATACCAAGGTAGGCACAATACAGCTGGGCGCCAGGATCACGGTTGGCGGATCTACCACTGCTATCACCACCGGCAGCCCTGCTATAGTGAACTTTGTTTCAGGGCCCGCGGTGCCTTCCGCACCGGGAGCGCCTGGCGGCCTGGGCACCAAGCTGACCATCGTAAAAAATTTCGCCCCGGCGGATGGTGTCAGCACCAACGAGGTAAATGCCTATATCACGGATGCTACGGGCAATCCTAAGGGCGGCATTCCGGTGACCTTCTCCATACGGGCGGGCGGGACATCGACTGCTACGGCCCAGCTCGTGGGAACAGTGACGGTAAATACGGACGCCACGGGCAATGCGGCCGGCCTCGGCAATGCGATCATGAAGATCATCAATACGGTCGCCGGTACGGTCTGGATCGACGCCACCATCGACTACAACGGCGTACCCACGTTGATAGACGGCAGCTACCAGGAAGTAACGTTTACCAATGTAGCGGATGTCACCAATCCTGCCACCCGTCTGATAGTCGTCGTGTATGAAGCGCTGGCGGATGGTCAGTCCACCACGATGGTAAAAGCGCATATAGTGGATCAGAATGGAGATCCGCTGCCCGGTCAGAATGTGACCTTTACCATTGATAGCGGTACTGCCCAGATCATTACGCCCGGGCCCTGGACGACGGATGCCAATGGAGATGTTTCTATCGAGCTTACCAGTTCCAAACCGGGCTTCGTGCTGGTGACGGCTACTGTTACCGTCGGCGCCGTCGAAAAGGCCATTATCAACGGCAGCCCGGCCAGGGTGAAATTTGCGGCCATCAATATCTATGTACCGAAGGTGTTCACGCCCAACGGAGACGGTATGAACGATGTGCTGAAGCCGATACTGGTCGGTATATCCACCTTCCATTACTTTTCCGTTTACAATCGTTGGGGCAACCTGATCTTTACGACACAGGACCCGAATTATGGATGGGATGGAAGGTTCAAGGGGGTACCTCAGCCTGTGGAAACGTATTTGTGGATCGCAGAGGGGATAGATATCAACGGTAAGAAGATCGTAGCGAAGGGTATGACGTCGCTGGTGAAGTAATTCGCCTGCTGCTGCCATCCTGACTTATATATAATAGTAAATCCAATATCCAGATGAGGAAGACTTATATCATACTGTGTCTTTTGCTATTCGCGGGTCTTGTCCGCGGACAGGAGATCAATTTCTCGCGTGTGCAGGATATGGCAATCTGGTATAACCAATCCCTTAAAACCGACAAGAACAACAGTCTCAAGTTAAACTATCGCAATGTCCAATATGGCGGCCAGATCGCCTACAACAGCGTAGCCGCTCTTTTCGATATGCCCCTGATGTCCAGGGAAGCCAGGAGCAAGGCCAATGCGGCTTATTTCAGTCTTAGCGCAGGCGCCGCCTCGGACAAATCCAATGCAGGTATATTGAATAATTCGCTTGGCATGCTGGGTATCTCCTATGCAGTGCCCATCAACAGCAAGGAAACGTACCTGGCTGTAGGTTTCCAGGGCGCGTACTATCAAAGCAGTTTCAATGTAAATGGCGTGTCGAATGCCTTTGGCGACCAGTATGACAACTATGGTCCTATCGAAGGCGCGCCCAGCAGCGATCTCCTGTCGAGCGGATGGTCCTATGGGCATTTCAATCTCAATACAGGTGTGTCGGTGTTCAGCAATTCACGGTATGATAAATGGTACCTGGGTGTGTCGGCCATGCAGATAAACAAGCCCTATTCCTATAAGATCAAATCGGATTCCACCCGGCTGAAGACCAATTTCGGCGTGCAGGGTGGGTACCGGTATGTCACAAAAACAGATGACGAGGTAGGTTTCTTTATGTCCATGAACTGGCAAGGTCCTGCCTATCGACATTATTACAATTTCTCTTATACCAAGTCGATACCCGGTGTGACAGGTGGTGCTGCCGTGGGGTTGGGTCTGGGCTACCGGTACGACGACGCGATCGTTCCCGATGTGGAATTGAGGTACCAGAAACTGATCATCGGGATACTGTATGACATCAATATATCGACCATCAGTGCCGCGGGCATTACCCGTAATGGTCTGGAGCTGGCGCTTAAAATAGATTTTTAGATAATAAAAGAACAGGTTTAAATACTAACCCATGAACAAGGTAATTATATTCTTAACAGCCGGCTTCCTGCTGACCTTTGGGCAACTGCGGGCGCAGGATAGTACCAGGCAAGCACCTGCAACGGATACCGTCAGGCAGAATATTCCGGCGCCGGCAAAGGACACCAGTGGTACTGCGAAAGATACCAGCGGCACTGTGAAGGACACCATTGCGGCGGCGGCCAGTGATTGGGTTAAAGATAAAGATAGCTCCGGGACTGCCATGGCCACGCCAAAGGAAGGGAGTAAGGGAGCGCAGGAATATATTCCCAAGGACAGCGCCAGCAGCCTGCCGGCCCCTGATTCCACGGAAAAGGAAAGCCCCACCCGGCAACTGGATACCCGCTGGTTTATCTCGCCCCTGCTGAAGGGGCAGTTCCAGGATTTCGGGTTCCTGGAAAAGAACAGGAAGGGTTATCTCAGCGATGCGAATACGTTGCCTTTTCAAAAAAGAGGGAATGGCTCTTTTGCCGCCAGCGCCTATAAGAATTTAACGGGTCGACTGTCGGTGAGCGCGGATATAGGACTTTCTTTCGGACATGTTACCAATGACAATGTACTCATCAGCCAGACCAAGTCCAAGACATATAATTTGCTGAATGCATCTATCTATTATCATCTCTTGGGAGCATCTTACCGGCTACAGCCCTATATCACCGTCGGTATCAACGACATTATCAACGAAGCTTCCTTTGTCAGCGCGCCTGTGGGCATTGGGGCCAAGTTCAATTCAAAAAAAATCATGGTGCTGGGTCAGCTGACGTACGGATATGCGGTAAGTAAGAATATTTCGAATACTACGATGTATTCCGTGGGCGTATATCTGCCTATCAAGAACAAGAAGCAGAAACAGCAGGAGAAAGAGGACAATTCACCCTATAACAGGCGTGGAAAGGACGACGATAAGAAGAAGGACAGCACGGCTAAGAATGGCGGGATCGTCATCAATAACTATATTACCATCAATATGGACTCTGTCAGGAGAGCGCATGGACTGGATGGTGAGGATGGCGCCGACGGCAGGAGGGGCAGGGATGGAGATGACGGGGCCGATGGCGGGAAAGGACGCAAGCGTGCCGGGGGAAAACATGGGGGCGGATTGTATGATGCGCTGAACCTGGAAGGTGATTTTAATGAAGAGGATTATAAGGTGGATACCATCAACGGCATACCCGTGGTGCGTTTCGTAGTCTACTTCGAGTTCAACGAATATGGATTGAACTCCAAGGCCTTCTCCACGATCGACAAGGTGATAGAGCACCTGCGGCGTAAGTCCGGTCTTTCCGTCGAGATCAAGGGGTACACGGATGATGTAGGCACCAATCAATATAATAACTTCCTATCCCGGAGAAGGGCCAAGATGGTGCTGGAGTATATGAACAGCCGGGGCGTACCTTCCGATTATATGAAGGCTAAAGCATATGGCAGCGACGATCCTGTAGCGGACAACAAGGACCCCAACCAGGCATGGCTGAACCGCCGGGCCGAGATCATCGTACACGAGAAATAACCTTACATTGAAAAATAAAAAAGAGAAGAACAAATGAACATCCAGATCGAATTAGTAGACGAACGGGGCAATCATATCAACCCCAGTCATATCAGCACAGTGGAATACTTATCCCGATTCCTGAACAAATGCGTGGTGAACAAGGTCTATCAGAAGATGATGGCCGCGGGCCGTTCAGGTACGATATTGGTATACCAGGATAAAATAGAGGTAAAAGAGGGCTAAGTACGGCTGCCTGTGATCCTGTCGATCTCATGGGCATAGCCTGCTCCGACAGGCAGTTCCTTATCCTTTATCCATACAGATCCCCTCTCGATGCGGCTGACCTTGTTCCTTGCCACGAGATAGCTGCGATGGATACGGACGAAGGCTCCGGCCGGCAGCAATTCTTCCACTTCGCTCATGGTGAGCCGGGAGAGGATCTTCTCGTCCGGCAATATGAACTGCATATAGTTGCCCGTACTTTGTACATACAGGATATCCCCCAGGTCTATACGTATCTGGCCGTAACCGCTTTTGATAAAGATGTGGTCTGCGGCGGAATGGTTATTGGTTTGCTGCTGTTTTAATGTGTATAGCTCATGCGCCTTGTGGCAGGCTTTCAGGAAGCGGGCCGGGGAAAAAGGTTTTAACAGATAATCGATGGCATCCAGCTCGAAACTTTGGACTGCATGCTCACTGTAGGCCGTGGTAAATATCACCATTGGCGGATGGGAAAGACTGCGCATCAGGTCCATACCAGAAATATCCGGCATTTTTATATCCAAAAAGATCAGGTCCGTTTCGCCTTTCTTAAGGTATCCCATTGCTTCGAAGGCATTTGTAAAGCAGGCCTGCAGCTGGAGAAAGGGGATCTTTACCGACAGGCTTTTGATCACTTCCAGCGCCATGGGTTCGTCGTCGATGGCTACCGCCGTTAGCATACTCATGCCATAGTTTTTTCAAATGTCGTGATCTTTCCCGGTTCGATCAGCAACTGGATAAAGAATTCCCTGTCGTTGCCGTTTACAAAGAATTCGTGTTTGCCGGGATAAATGAGTCTTAGCCTGTTTACTACATTTTTCATGCCTACCCCCGACTTGTCTTTTTCCGGGTCGCTGTCCTTGCGGACGTGGACGCTATTCCTTACTTCGAACAGGATTCCTTTTGAGTCACAATGAAGGCGGATATTTACCCATGACCGTTCATTCAGGCTGATGCCGTGCTTGAAAGCGTTCTCGACAAAGGGGATGAGCAGCATGGGAGCGATCATATGGTCGCAGCCTGAACCGTCGATCTCGGATTCGATGAGGATGTCGGGTGAGGACTGGGTACGCAGCTTTTGCAGGTCGATATAATTCTTCAGGTATTCTATTTCCTTGTACATGGGGATCTTTTCCTGGTGGTTCTCGTGGAGCATGAAGCGCATCATGTCTCCCAGCTTTTGGATGCCTTCTGCGGCCCGGAAGGCGTTCTCCTGTAGGGCTGTGCCGTAGAGGGTGTTCAGGCTGTTGAAAAGGAAGTGGGGATTGATCTGGCTGCGCAGGAATTGCAGGTCGGCCTCCGACTTGTCCAGCGCGATCTCGAGCCCCCGGAAACGGAGGATGCTGTCCTTGCGCCATCTGTAGATGAACCAGGAGAGGGGCGTGACCAGCAGCAGGGCGAACAGCCAGGCGGTGAGAAGGGCGGGTACAAAGATCCTGGGTTCGTCGATGGCGATGCAAAAGACCAGGTTGAACGGAAAGACCCATAGGACCGTGGACAAGAGTAGCCGCCGGAAGACAGGACCTCTGAAGAAAGACTGCTTCCCTTTGAAGGGGAACAGCCAGAAAATATGCGTCAGATAGATAAGTATGGCAGGGGGTATCCAAATGAACAGCGCGTAAGCTTTATGGTCGATGATGTCAAAACTGTAGAAATAATAGAGGATGGCGCAATAAACTACAAAGTATCCGCTGACCTGGTTGGCCAGCCTTACCCGGAAGGCTTTCCATTGGGAGGATTGTATAAGCTTGCTGATGGCCGCCTCGCGGATCGAAGCATATAAAAGATAGACGACGATGGCGATAAAGGCTTTACGCACCCCCCCACCCAGGATCACCTGCCGGGCGTCCAGATCATTGCCTGGGGTAGCATAAACGTATATGTTCCTGTAGTAGATGGCCAGTCCCCATGCGGCGCCCAGTATGACCATAAGAAGAAGGCTATAAACGATACCCCAAATGGTGCGTTTCAGTACCAGCCCTGCATCTCCTTTCATCTCGATGCCTCCTGCCCGGGCGAAATGAAAAGTAAAGGACCCTTTTACGGGCGCATCCGTTTGCAGCAGGCGGGGAAGGATAAAAAAATTCAACATCAGGAAAGAGAGATACAGGAGGATGGCGACACTGATATTTGGCAGCAGGATGTTCGTGGCGTAGTTGAACGGGATATTGTTGTTATAGAAAGGGTCGCCGTATTCTTTGTTCAGCAAAGCCCATGAATTGTCCAGTACTTTCCAGATACTGGCGGCCACGGTCAGTACACAGATGACTGTAGCCAGTATCAGCTCATGCTCTCTCCAACGTAGCCGGGGGGTGGAGGATTCCAGGGATTGGGTTGTCATTATCCGATGTTTTTCACAAGATTAGGACATTCCCTATCCCCGCGGGCGCAAATGTGATAAAAGCTGCCTAAAATGTGACGGGTTTACATATTGGTCTTCTTTTTCAGGATGGTGATATACCGCTGGGCGTCCGTATTGCCCGGGTCCAGGCTTAACAGCCGCTGGAAATAATCTATTGCGCCGGCATAATCCTTTTCAGCATTGGCTTTGTAGGCGGCAATATAGCCGTAGGATTCCACCAGGTGTTTGCGGTTAGTTTTGCTGGTGGTGTCCTTGCCTGCTATTTCGATCAGCCTGAGATAATGTGGGATGGCCATGCCGGTAGACATTGCGGTATCGATAGCTGCGTCGCTGCGGGCCCGCCAGTAGTACCCGAAATCCTGGTCCGGATATTTTGTTTCATACATACCGAATACGCTGTCTGCCATCGGATAGTTCTTCGCCATGTAGTGTGCCAGTCCCCAGTTGAAGAGATCCAGGTTGGTGCTCCGGCTGTTGTGCTCGTAGTATTTACCCAGCCAAACGGCCTGGTTGGGATAGTCCTTGAGCTTTTTGTAGATGTCCGCCAGCTTTTTGTAGTATTCTATGTTTTTGAGGCTGTCTTTTTGCAAGGCTTCGGCTTTTACGTAATATCTGATGGCAGAATCGGATTGCTGGATCTTGTCGTACAGCTCGCCCATGGTTTCGTAGTCCTTTACTACAAAGCCTGTGTCGTTTTGTTCTTTGAAATAGCGCTGCATGGCATCCAGCGCTTTGGCCGAATCGCCGAGCTCTTTATAGCTGTAGGCTATGAGCTTGTAAAGACGCGGCTCCGTCTGTTGTCCCTGCTGTCCGATGAGCTCCTGTGCATGTTGGATGGCATCCTGGTATTTACGGGAGGCGTACAGAAGGTCTGTCAGCAGGTAATCATTCGTGCTGCTTTTGTCACTGGCGGCGATGTAATGCTGAAGGCAGTCCATGGCTTTGCTGACATCTTTGAAATAATAATGGTAGTACAGTTCGTACCAGGCAGGAGCGTAGAGGCTGTCGGCGCTGACTGCGTCATTGAAATATTTCAGGTACATGTTGTCATTGGCCTGGGAGACGAAGATCTTTCCGAGCCTGTAGGAGGCTTCCGCGCAGCGGCTGTCCTGGTTCAGCGCTTCCTGGTACGCTTTGTAGGACCCGGTGCCATTGGCAAGCATGCGGTAGGCATTTCCCATGGCTATGTACAGCTGAGGGTTATGCTTGTCCTTTTTAAGGGCTTTTGTCAGCAGGTCGATGGCATAATTCGCATCTCCTTCGGGTATGTCCTGCTGGGCTATGGCGACGGCCAGCAGCACTTTGGGGTCTTTTTGTTTTGTCTCTTCCAGCGCCTTGCTGAAATAGATGGCCGCGCTGTCTTTTTTATGCTCCTGCATCAACACCTGTCCATATGCACACAGTATAAGGGGGGCATTGGCATTACCGGAAGGCAACAGCAACAGGCTGTCGTGTATGGTCTTTGTTTTGCCGTTGTGGAGGTAGGTGCGGGTGAGGAGCCACCAGGCTTCCGCGTCGTTGGGGTTTGCTTTAACGATGTCCTGTAGTAAATGGGCGGCACTCTCATAGCGCTGATAGGACAGCAGTTTGTAGGCGTCCACTGTCGATTGGCTATGGAGGCCACCCATCACAAATAGAACACAGCTGAGACACGTCAATCTTTTACTCACAAGCATATACGTCTTTTTAACGGAGTTCGTGATTACTTCGTAATTCATAAACATACTAATGACCCAAAATAACCCTGTAGCCTTAACAAGACATTAAAGTCGCATTAGAATTGAATTAGAGAATGACGATAAGGGGGGCAGGGTTTAAAAAATGGCTAATTTTATTGGTAGCATATGGAAAGAAAGATATTAGTGGTAGAGGATGAGAAGAAGATCGCCGACACCCTCAAAATGGGGCTGACGGAGCAGGGCTTCGAGGTGGAAGTGGCTTATGACGGCAGGATAGGGCAGCAACTGTTCGACAGCCGGTCATTCGACCTGGTGATACTGGATATCAATCTGCCGGGAATCAATGGGTACGAGCTCTGTAAAAAGATCCGTCAAGGCAATGCGCACACCATTATCGTTATGCTGACCTGTATGAATACCCTGGAGAATAAGATCGAAGGGTACGATGCAGGGGCCGACGACTACCTGGTAAAGCCTTTCGAGTTCCGCGAGCTGTTGCTGAAGATCCGTGCCGTCCTGAAACGTACGCCGGGGCAGGTGCTGCCTGTCGGTCGTCTGCTAAGGGCCGCCGATCTTGAAATGAACCTGGATAACAAGGAAGTATACAGGAGCGGGAAGAAGATCAGGCTTACCGCCAAAGAGTTCCAGCTGTTGGAATACCTGCTGCGTAACAAGAACCGGGTAGTATCCAGAGCCGACCTGGCCATCAATGTCTGGGACGTAGATTTCAATACCAATACCAATGTCATCGACGTGTACATCAGCTATGTACGCAATAAGGTCGACCGGGATTTCGAGCATAAGCTCATACAGACGCAGGTAGGAATGGGATATATCCTCAAAGAAAACATCCGGTGATGCCGGTGAAGGTCCGTATAACGCTCCTGTTTGCGCTTCTTGTCTTTGGGATCCTTACACTCGTGTGCGTATCCGTCTATTATTTCTCCTATGTCAATCGTATACAGGATATGCAGATCAGGCTGAACAACCGGGCCATTACCACGGGAAGGCTGCTGAACCAGCGTGGTGTATTCGACCAGGAGCTGATCCGGAGGATCGACGCATCCACTTCTCTGGCCATGAAGGATAAGATCGTGGAGGCGTATGATCTTTCGGGCAGGATGATCTACCGGTACAGTGATGATCCCTCCGATACCATCCGTGCAGATACGGCGCTGCTGGCCAGGGCCCGGCAGAAGGGCAAGGTCTATTTCGTGCAGGGCAATAAGGATGCTGTAGCTTATTATTATAAAGGCGGGGATGCTGCGCTGGTCATTATCGCAGGGGCTTATGATGAGCCGGGGGACGAGAAATTACGGCATCTCAGGATGGTGCTGTCCCTGAGCTTTGTCGGCGGGTTGCTTAGCGCCGTCATAGTAGGATGGCTTTTTTCCATCAGCCTGCTGCGCCCGTTGAGAAGGATCACCGATGATGTCAACGATATCTCTGCTCATAACCTGGCGCGGAGGATACGTTCCACCGGTGGGGCGCCGGGCGATGAATGGGATTATCTTTCCGGTACGCTGAATAGCCTGCTCAACCGTCTCCAGGAGAGCTTCGAGATACAGGGACGCTTTATCGCCAATGCATCCCACGAATTGTCCACCCCACTGACCGTGATCTCCAGTCAATTGGAGGTGTCCTTACAACGGATGAGGAGTATCGGGGATTACCGCAAGGTGATCCAGTCTGTGTACCAGGATGTACAGCAGATGAACAAGCTTACGCAGACTCTATTGGAATTTGCCAAAGCGTCCGGTATGGCGGGAGTATTGGAGATCGACCAGGTGCGTATCGATGAGATCCTGCTGCGGTTGCCAGGCGATATATCCAAGGCGGCCGGACCTTATTCCGTCATCCTGAACTTCGATGGGCTGCCTGAAAGGGAAGAGGACCTGCTGGTGTTGGGGAATGAGGAGCTGCTTTTTACGGCTATGAGGAATATTGTTTCCAATGCCTGTAAATATTCCGACGATCATCTTGCCACTGTACGGCTGTCCGTATATCACCGGGAGATCATCGTATCCATCGAAGACAAGGGAAGGGGTATTGTCAGAGAGGAATGGGAGAGGATATTCCAGCCATTTTACCGGACGGATGAGGGGCATTCCATTCCGGGGTTTGGTCTTGGACTTTCACTGGCTCACCGGATCATCAAACTGCATAAGGGGGAGATCATGCTTTTCTCGGAGCCTGGCGTTGGGACTACTTTTACCGTAAAATTACCTATTGCAGATAGTTTGGTATAATGTTAAGCTTTAATGTGTCGTATAATTACGATAAAAATCGAGGGACTTTGCTCTTTTTTAACAATTGCGCATGCACTAGATTTGCTATATCCAATTCCGATGAAGTAACCGAATATCCAAGCATCCGAAAAACCATTAAAATTCCAATTTCTCTTGAAAAGCCCCTGAGTAATGTTGGGGGTTTTTTCGTTTAGTGTCAGGCTAGATCGCATCAGAAAGCGATGTAAAAGTGAAATCACGGATCTTCATCGGCGGTATCAATGCCGAGCCTCCCGTTTCTCCGCTGACTGTCCGTTCGGGTTTACCCAATGTTTCCAGGTTGTTCAGCATGATCACCGGGCTTTCGTTGAAGCGGAAATTCTTGACAGGGAATTTGATCTCTCCATTTTCGATATAGAATGTACCGTCCCGGGTGAGACCTGTGTATAGCAAGGTTTGCGGATCGACGGACCTGATATACCAGAGGCGGGTGACGAGGATCCCTTTCTCAGTGCTTTTTATCAGTTCTTCGAGGCTGGCCGTGCCGCCGTCCATGATGATGCCGTCGGGTTGCGGTATGGCTGGGACTCCTTTTTGTTTTGCCCAATAGCGGGAATAAAAGAGATTTTTGACCACGCCTTTCTCTATCCAGGTCATTTTCTTTTGCGGCTGGCCGTCGAAGTTATAGTAGCAGGTGGGCAGATCTTCATTGTGCGGGTCGGAATAGATATTGATCCTTTCATCCACCAGTTTTTCGCCCAGTCTTGTTTTTCCCCCCGGGAGGCTGAGGAAGCTGCGGCCTTCGTCCGCGTTGCGGGCGTCGAGGCTGCCGTAAAGATTTTCCAGCAATACGATGCCTGCGGCCGGCTCCAGGATCACGGTGTATTTGCCGGGTTCCAGCGCCCTGGCTCCCGTGGATCTGCCTGCCTTCCAGGCTGCCGTCTTCGAGGCGGACAGCACATCGAGCCTGGAAATATCATTATATCCCCTGGCCGCATAGCCGGAGCCGGTGCCATCTTCCGTTCGTAAGGTAACGGAGAAATTCACCGCTGTGTTGGTGGTATAGGCGAAGAGGCCGTGGGAGTTCATAAGGGCATAAAAAGTAGAACTGTTCTCCAGGTAGCCGGCAGCGGCCAGCTTATTGTCGCGGGATACCTGCAGACTCTGTTGTACCATGTCGGCGCGTAATTTCGCATCGATCGCTGCGGTTTCGGGTACATATGTTTTGGAGGGTGTATCGTAGGTCTGGGGACCTAAGAAGGACACGAACTCCGGGTTTTCCGGCGCCAGCCGTGCCAGGTCCTCGCTGCGCTGTACGGCTTTTTGCAGGGAGGCGTCGTCATATTCATTGATGGTGGTAGTGCCGAGCCGTTTGCCGAATACGGAGCTGATGGCCAGGCTCATCTGGTTGAATGATCCGCTGGTGGATACGGAGTTCAGCGCATAGCGTATGTTGCCTCCTATCGAGCCGTTGAGGGAGACCTGGCATTCATCGGCTTTTGAAAAGCTGAGGACCTTTTGCAGCAGTGTGCGTGATTCGTCCCGGGTTAAAAGTGCCATATAAAGTTTTTAGATCTTTCTGCCTGTATTGATGACGTTGATACCGTTGAACCTGGTTGTAGCTGCGCCATGGGATACGGCATTGCTTTGCGGCGGTTGTCCCTTGCCGTCAAAAAAGGTCCCTCCCAGGCGATAGTCGCGTTGGTCGCAAATGGCGGCGCATGAGTTCCAGAATTCCTGGGTATTCGCCTGGTAGGCTACATCCTTCAGCATATTCCCGATCTTCCCGTTCTTTATCTCATAGAACAGCTGGCCGCTGAATTGGAAGTTATATCGTTGTTGATCGATGGAGTAGGAGCCTGCACCTACGATATAGATGCCTTTTTCCACGTTTTTTATCAGCTCATTGGGGGTAAGGGGCGCCGGACCGGGGCGCAGGGAGATATTGGCCATGCGCTGAAACTGAACGTCCTGCCAGCTTTGGGAATAGCAGCATCCCTGGGACTCGTTGAGACCGATGATGTGCGCCTGGTCGCGTATCGCCTGGTAGTTTACCAGCACACCGTCCTTTATGATATCCCATTCCTTGCATCCTACGCCTTCATCGTCATAACCTACGGCGCCCAGGGAACCGGGTTGGGTTCTGTCGGCGACGATATTGACCAGCTTGCTGCCGTAATTGAATTTTTTTGTCTTCCATTTATCGAGGGTCAAAAAGCTGGTGCCTGCGAAGTTAGCCTCGTATCCCAGGACCCTGTCCAGCTCTGTCGGATGGCCCGAGGATTCATGGATGGTAAGGTACAGGTTGCTGGGATCCAGTACCAGGTCGTATTTACCCGGTTCTACGGATTTGGCGGCCAGTTTTTCTTCTGCCTGTACAGCAGCCAGCCTGGCATCTTCCAGCATATCATATCTGTCCCTGTACAAGGTGGTCACCGTCTTTATTTTTTGGCTTTCATCCGGTGTCAGATATTCATAGCCCATTCCCATGGGGGAACCCAGGGAGTCTCTCGTCTCGAACTTACTTGTCTTGCTGTCTATCTTCGTCACCGTGAAAGTGGGCCATATGCGATGGATATCCTGGTCTATATATGAACCGTCTGTGGAAGCAAAAAATTTCTGTTCATTCACCAGGAAAAGGGCCGTGTCGATAAAATTGGCGCCGCCTTTCATCGCTGCATCATTGACGGCCAGGAGCGTCTCTGCCTTTTCCCTGATGGGAATGTCGAAACCGTTCTTTATGATGGGTGTCTTCCAGCTGACCTCTCCAAAGCCTTTTTGCGGCGCCAGCTGCACAGGTTGGGATTGCAGACGGGCATTTTCTTTTGCAATGGCTACCGCCATTTCGGCTGTCCGGGCGATATTGTCTTTGTCCAGCTTGTCGGTGGCGGAGAATCCCCAACAGCCGTTGGCGATCACACGGATACCAATACCATATGATTCCGTATCCACTATATTCAATACTTTATCCTCTCTGGTAATAATGAACTGGTTCAGATAGCGGCCGATGCGTACGTCGACGTAGGCGGCGCCTTTCGACCGGGCTGCATTCAGGGCTACATCCGCCAGCTGCTTTTTGATCCCTGCATCTATCCAGGCTGTCTCAGTGCGTGGTCGTGCGGCTGCGCCCAGCACCGGCACCCGGCCCAGCAATACACCGCCCATGCCCAGGCCGGCCATTGAAAGAAAGTCTTTTCGCTTCATTATAAAATTTGAGTATGTAAAATATAATAATCTTATTTGCCGGACAAAACAATGTCCGCCGCTCATATACAATCCAACCCGCCTGTAAGAAAAAAAACGCTAATTTGCCGGCCCGGATGGACCGGGAGCTTACACAAAATTGAAAAAACAGGCAATGTCAAAAACAAAGATTACAGTCAACAGCAATGGATCATTGAAAGTAGAAGGCGATTTTGAAATAGTAGATAAAACGGGCGCGGGCTATGATCTTGGCGGAAGAGAGATCATTTCGATATGCCGCTGTGGTCTTTCAAAGAACAAGCCGTTTTGTGACGGCAGCCATAAAGGACATTTCGAACACGATGCAGTGGCTTTCAGCCTGCCTCCAAAAAAGTAAAAGTAAATATGATCATGCAATTTACCCAGACACCCCGAGCCCTCTCCGGGGTCCTTGCCCTCCTGCTTTTTGGTACCAGCGGTCTTTATGCGCAGGATAAAAAGCAATACCGGAGCATGGCGGAAGCGCTGCAAACCACCGCTGTGCTGAGAGGCAAGCCGGGTCCTGCCAGCGTCAACTGGATACAGGAAGGCAACCAGTATTCTTTTATTACGGGCAACGAGATACATGTGATGGATCCAAAGACGCTGCAGGAAAAGACCGTCTATTCCAACAGCGGTATGCACTTCCCCGGATCCGACAAGGATTTCAATTACCAATCCTTTCAATGGAGCCACGACAGCAAGCACCTGGTGTTCAGGACCAATACCCGGCATCTCTATCGCCGCAGCGCCATATCCGACTATTATATTTATGATGTGGATACCCGGCAGCTACAGCAGGCTGCCCGTGACGCAAGGTCGGCAGAGCTTTCACCCAATGGTCAGATGGTGGGTATTGAAAGGGGCGGCAACATGTATGTCTATGATTTTTCCAAAGGGAAGGAGCAGCAGCTCACTGCCGACAGCGCTTCCGACAACGGCATTTTCAACGGGCATTACGATTGGGTATATGAGGAAGAGTTTGGCCAGGCGCAAGCCTGGAACTGGAGCCGGGACAGCAGGTATATCGCTTTCTGGCAGTTCGACGAACGCCCTGTGCCCATCTTTCATATGACCAATTATGAAGGATCTCATCCCGAGCAGGTAACCATTCCCATACCTCAGCCGGGGGATGCCAATCCCAGGGTAAGGATCGGCGTGGTGGATGTGCAGTCCGGTAAGAATATATGGCTGCAGCCGGAGGATACGGGAGATCTTTATATTCCCCGTATCTATTGGACCAGCAACCCGGATGAGCTGGCGATGATGACCCTCAACCGGGCGCAGAACCATATGAAGCTTTATTTCTTCAACGTCAGGACGGGCGCCCGCCGGCTCGTGCTGCAGGAAAAGAACGATACATGGGTAGCGATCTTTAATTTCTATACCAATGTAAACGACATGATCTATTTCCCCGAAAAGACGAAAGACTTTTTCTGGGTGTCGGACCGGAGCGGCTATTATCATATCTATCATTATGGATACGACGGAAAGCTGATCAACCAGGTCACCAGCGGCAACTGGGATATGATCAAGGTGACGGGCATCAACCCGGATACAAAGTCTATCTACTATCTTTCCGCCGAAGCTTCTCCTCTCGAACAGCAGCTGTATACGATCAGGTATGATGGAACGGGAAAGAAAAAACTCACCGGCGTAGCGGGGTTCCATAACATCGATATGTCTACGAATACCGCCTGGTACATCGATGAATACAGCAATGCCGGCACACCGATGCAGGTGGGTTTGTATGATACGAAAGGCAAATTGCTCCGGGGGTTACAGGACAACCAGCCGACCAGCGATTTTGTAAAGACGCATGCTTATTCGCCTACGGAATTCTTCCATTTCAAAACCTCGGATGGCGTAGGACTTGACGGTAGCATGATCAAGCCTTTTAATTTCGACTCCACCAAAAAGTATCCCGTCATACTGGCCATCTATGGAGGTCCGGAATCCCATGGCGTATTCAACCGGTGGGGAGCCAACGGCATGCATCAATGGCTGGCGCAGAACGGTTATATTATCGTGGATGTCAACAACAGGGGCATTGCCAATTACGGCAGCCAGTTTATGAAGGTGGTGTATGGGCAATTGGGAAAGTGGGAGAGCAATGACTTTGTGGAGACGGCGCGTTATCTGTCCACCCTGCCGTATGTGGACGGCAGTAAGATGGCCATCATGGGAGGAAGCTATGGGGGATACAGCACTACTTACACCCTGCTGACTCATCCCGGCGTCTTCAAGGTGGGCATTGCCAATTCTCCTGTAACGGACTGGCGGCTCTATGACGATGTGTATACGGAGCGGTATATGGGGACGCTGCCGGAGAATGAGAAAGGGTATAAGAACAGCTCGGACATGACCCATGCGGCCAATTTGAAGGACCATCTGCTGCTGATACATTCCATGAGCGATGACAATGTACATCCCGCGCATACCATGCAACTGCTGACGGCGCTTACCAATATGGGTAAGGATGCAGACCTGCGGATCTATCCGCCGGGAGCCCATGGTGCGGCGTATAACTGGCAGAGTCAGCTGCTGATATCGACGGTAAGTTTTCAGTACCTGGAGCGGTATTTAAAGAATTGAGCAGCGTCATCGAGTTTGAGCCGGCGTCATTGAGCTGATGATCCATCATTGTTTCCGTCCTACCAGGCTCATGACGGCCTCTTTATAATTGATGCCGATGGGGATGGTGAGCTTTCCCAGCTCGATAGAGTTGCCGTAGATGGACCGGATATGGGCAATGGCGACGATGTAGGATTTGTGTACCCGGATGAATTGACGGGCGGGCAGGGTCTTTTCCAGCTCGTTCATGGTCTGATGGGTCACCAGTGTATATTCCGGTGTATGGATCTT
>Ga0105241_10001524_pt1 | contig 17760 bp, 11 predicted proteins | sample KBSC64metaG_FD_80422 | JGI IMG/M metagenome (GOLD analysis project Ga0105241, IMG submission 80422) | Corn rhizosphere microbial communities from Kellogg Biological Station, Michigan, USA - KBS C6-4 metaG | ecosystem: Host-associated > Plants > Roots > Rhizosphere > Soil | place: Michigan, USA... | reverse complement strand
GCAGTGGCTATCGGCGACGCAGAGAACGATCATGAACTGCTGCGGGCGTGTGAGGTGGGCGTGGCAGTCGCCTGGGGCAGCGAAGCCTTGAAGGCATTCGCCGACTATATACTGCCTGGCGACGGTCCTAGCGCCGTGGGCAGCTACATTCGCGGCCTTGCGAAGCGCGGTCGTATTCCGGTGCCGTTGAAGGCCCGGCGGCGTCTCTTGCTCGGGCACACGGAGGACGGGTGCCCGCTGGCGCTCGCAGCCAATGGCCGGAACGTGTTGGTAGCGGGTGATCCGAAGTCCGGTAAGTCGTGGGTGACGGGGCTGCTCTGCGAGCAACTGATTCTGTATGGCTACTCCCTCTGCGTTCTCGATCCGGAAGGCGACTACATTTCGCTCGAGTCGCTGCCCGGTGTGGTTGTCTTTGGCGGCGCGGATCCGCTGCCGCGGCCTCGAGATCTGCTACGGACATTGCGGCACGCCGATGTTAGCATCGTAATCGATCTTTCGCACACGCCTCACGAGGAAAAGATCGAGTACCTGCGTAGCGTCCTGCCGGCGTTGGCGACGCTTCGGCAGCGCACGGGATTGCCCCATCGGATCGTCGTAGATGAAGCGCATTACTTCTTGCACGACCCCGACATTCACGACTTGTTAGACCTTGATTTGAGCGGTTATACCCTGGTTACCTATAGAGCGTCGAAGCTGCACAGCGAGTTGCTGGCCGCCAGTGAGGCTGTCATCGTAACCCGCGAGTCCGATCCTCACGAAGTTGGTGCGCTGTATGCGCTTTGCCGCAAGTGTGAGAGCCATATGACGGAGCAGGAATGCCGACAAGTGCTAGGGAGCCTTGTCATAGGAGAGGCCGTTGCGCTGCCTGTCACAGAGGAAGCCGAGGGCGACGTTCGGCGAATTCGGCTGGCTCCGCGACTAACCCCACACGTCCGCCACTTGGCTAAGTACGTCGATATCCCGGTGTCAGAGGGTCGCGCCTTCGTTTTCTGGCATGGCAGTTCGCCCACCGGACGCCGCGCCAGCACGCTCCGCGAATTCGTGGGTGTACTGGAACAGTTCCCGGCGGCCACTTTCGATGGCCACTTGCGCCGGGGCGACTTTTCGAACTGGATCGCCAATGTGTTCGGCGATTATCCGTTGGCCAGTACGGTCAGGCGGATTGAGGATGACTACGGCGCCAGCAGAATGCCCGACGTCACGACAAATCTCGTCGAAGCCATTCGCTCACGTTACGAGTTCGTTGAGCCTGAAGCTGAATAAACCGGAGTCATCTGCTCGGCGCCGCAGCATCGTCGGGGACTACTTGAGAACTTCGACTGGAGTGATCGTGGCTTCCAAGCGTGCCTTGGCATTCGAGCCGGTTCATCACAGCCGCGCCCGCACTACGATTCGCCATATTCCGGCCCCGGCGCCCGCTCCGGCTTCTTTTCGCGCTCCTCAGTCATGGTCGCTTCGGTCAGCAAAAGAGTGCTCGCCACCGACACCGCATTTTCGAGCGCAACCCTCACAACTTTTGTAGCGTCGATAATACCGGCCTCGATCAGATCCACATATTTGCCTGTAGAAGCGTCCAGGCCATTACTTCCCTTGCCGGAGCGCATGTGGTCGATTACTACGCCCCCGTCCAGCGCGGAGTTCTCGGCGATCTGCCGGGTAGGCGCTTCGAGGGCTTTCTTAAGGATGCGCAGGCCGGTCCTTTCATCTTCGTCACATTTGACTTCCTCCGCCTCCACAGCATCAATCGCCCGCAGGAGGGAAAGACCGGCGCCGGGAAGCACCCCCTCAGCGACCGCGGCTTTGGTCGCGGCAATGGCGTCTTCGAAGGCCTCCTTTAGCTTCTTGGCCTCCGCCTCGGAAGGAGCACCAACGCGAATCACGGCGACTCCGCCAGTCAACTTCGCCAGACGCTCCTGCAGTTTCTCCTTGTCGTAATCCGACGTGCTCTCTTCGATCTGCTTGCGCAACTCCCGGCAACGCCCGTCTATGGCGGACTTCGCGCCTGCGCCGCCTACGATGGTGGTGGTGTCTTTGTCCATCACCACTCGCTTAGCCTTGCCGAGCTGTTCCATCGTGACGTTTTCGAGCTTGATCCCTAACTCTTCCGCGATAACCTGGCCACCGGTGAGAATAGCGATATCCTGCAGCATCGCTTTGCGCCGATCCCCGAATCCTGGAGCTTTCACGGCCGCGCACGGCAATGTTCCGCGAATCTTGTTCAGAACCAGAGTGGCCAGAGCCTCCGCCTCAACGTCTTCCGAGATGATCAGCAGTGGCTTGCCTTCTCGCACAATCTGCTCCAGGAGTGGAAGCAGGTCTTTTACATTGCTGATCTTCTTCTCCTGAATCAGTATCAGCGGTTCGTCAAGCGCCGCCTCCATGCCTTCGGATCGGTAACGAAATACGGGGAGATATAGCCGCGGTCGAATTGCATGCCCTCGACGATCTCGAGCACGGTCTCCGTGGTCTTGGATTCTTCCACGGTGATGGCGCCCTCAGCGCCAACCTTCTCGACCGCTTCGGCCACCATATCGCCGACAGTAGAGTTATTGTGCGCAGAAATCGTGGCCACCTGCGCCTTTTCACGCTTACTGGTCACTGGGCGCGACAGAGCCCGAAGGGATTCCACTGCGACTTGGAGCCCGCGTGAGCCCCCGTTTCAAATCCACGGCGCTGGCCCCGGCCGCAACATTGCGAACTCCTTCGGCTAGAATCGCATGCGCCAGAAGCGTCGACGTTGTGGTGCCGTCGCCGACGGCGTCTCCGGTACGTTCGGCCGCTTCCCGAACCATTTGGGCGCCGAGATTCTCCTCTGGATCCTTTAGTTCGACTTCCTTGGCGATCGTCACCCCGTCGTCACAGACAATCGGCCGTCCGAACTTCTTCTCGATCAGGACGGACTTGGACTTCGGGCCCAGGGTCACGCGAACCGCATCGGCAAGGATACCGGCACCTCGCAAAATGCTCTGACGGGCTTCTGCACGAAACTGGAAGCGTTTGAATTCTCCTTTGGAAGCCATTCATTTGGTGCAAGCCAGATGCCATCCCCATGACGTCATGGAACCTTGCTTGCACAGTTCTCTATGGGGGTGTCCCATGAAACTGACCCTGAGCGTGATCAAAGCCGACATCGGCTCCATTGGGGGCCACGTGGCTTCATCAAATCGCCTGCAGGAAACTGTCCAGGCCGTCATTCGGGACCGGGCTGCTGGCTTGATTCTAGATCATTACATCAGTCACACCCGCGACGATATCGCCATTCTGATGACTCACACGCGAGGAGAAGGGGACGAGCAGATTCACAAACTCGCATGGGATGCCTTTCGTGCCGGCACTGACGCAGCGCGACAGGAAGGTCTGTACGGAGCCGGTCAGCATCTACTCAAAGACTCGTTTTCCGGAAACGTGAGGGGGATGGGTCCGGCTGTTGCGGAGATGGAAATCGAAGAACGGCCGAATGAGCCGTTTACGGAGCTGCAAAGAGACGGTTTGGCAGTCAGATGCTTGTGCATCTCCCATGCCTTGAGTTGTGCTGCGCAAGGCGACAAAACTCGATCGTTAGAAAGTCACCCTTAACGAGAGCTGGATATTCCGCGGGAGCGGATTGACGAGCAGCGAAGTTATGATTCCGAAGTAGGGCTTCCCACGACGAGGTTGGGATTCCGAAATCTGGCCGATTGAACAAATTAAACGCCTCCCCCCGGAGATCAATCGTATCTTTTTCCTTTATGATGAAGTCCTTTTAGAGGGCTACATCCATATTGATCAGTCTGGGGCTCATGACGTTGGGAATGGTTCTCGATGCATTTCCAAACGTAAATGGAGCAGGCCGCGCGAATGTTCATCGGATCGGCTTCAGCTTTGCACCGGGGCCGTAGACTCCGATCCAGTGATTCGTGAATCGTAGCGGGCTCTGAGGCGATATCTTAGGCATGTGGCAATCAATGCAGTTGGAAACCGTCTGCGTCCGGCACACAGGCTTCGGCGGTGGAGCGCTCGACGAGTGACAGCCCAGACAGCGATCGTTATAGAAAGCGGCGGGCCTATTCTCCGCGCCCTCATGCGGATCGTGACAGGTAAGACAGGAAAGAGCCCCGTTACTTTTTCGGAAACAAGCGCTTTCGTTCAGGTAGAGGGGTTGGTGGCGGACGTTCCAGGAAACATTCCAATCGACCTTCTGACCCGCCGTTGCAGGCGCTCGATGACACGTTCCGCAGAATTCGATTAAGCGCGCCGCCGAAAATGTTTTTGGGTTTTGAATATTATTCGCAGCAGGGCGTTTGACGTGGGCGGCCCCAGGGCCATGGCAGTCTTCGCAGCGCACTGCGAGTTCGGTCAGCTGAACCGTGCCATCCGCGCTAAACGTTACAAGACCGGTGGAATGGCACTGGAAACATCCGGCGATCCCCGTAGCAGGATCGGTGGTCTTGTATAGCAATCCCGCGGCCTCCGCCAGCGATGTGGGCCGAATTGCAGACTGGCCCGGGGTTGGACCCCACGAGCGTACAGCCGAATAATAACTGGAGTAGTGTTCCACGTACCAATCCTGGTTGACCTTCGTGACGAAGGTCACAGCTTGACGGCCGGCTCCGAAAGCCCACTCTATAGGCAAATCCATGACGTTCACGGCGTCAAGGATTCGGGTCCGTAACTCCCCAGCCGAACGCAAAAACTCGAAACGGTAATTGGGACTTCGACGCAGATCCAACCCGGTGGGGAAAGCATTCGCTAGCGGATGGTTCACTGCACGAGAAAGAGCATTGGCGTGCGCGCTTTTGGTCTGCCGGGCAAATTGAGACGGATGGCAACTGCCACAGGCTTTCGCTCCCACATACGAACCCGCTTCCGCCCCGGCCACAAGCCGGGCCGCAAAACTCGACGTCACAGCGGCGCATGCCGTCCAAACCAGCGCTCGTTGCCTTAACCAGGGCATGAATTGATCTTCGAAGTTGCGGCAACGCAATTGTCAGGACTTATTCCCATCAATCGCGACGTACTGCTTACCCGCCACCATGTATCTTATCGGAGGCGCACCGCATTCGCTTCACAAGCCGTCATCGGCTGCCCGCGCCGCGGTTTACAGATCCGACAAATAGGGTAGCTTGCCGTTGCTGTCGGCGAACTTCTCGGCTGGAACGCCCAGTTTGTGCAGCATTGCCACATGAAGATTCGCGAGCGGTGTTTCGTTCGGATATTTGATGTTGCGGCCCAGGTTGAATAAGCCATTGCCGCGGCCGGTGAGCACCGTCGGCAGGTTGTCGTGATCGTGATCCTTGCCGAGACCGCCGCCGTAGGTTACCATCGCGCGGTCAAACAGAGTGCCGTCTCCGTCTTTGGTGGCCTTGAGCTTACCGATAAAGTAGGCGAACTGCTCCACTTGATAGCGATTGATACGGATGCATTTGTCGATCTTCTCTTTGTCCCCGCCGTGATGGGTGAGGCCGTGGTGAGAGTCGGCGATGCCGATCTCGCGGTATGCGCGATTGCTTTGCTCAATCGCCATCATAAACGTGATGATACGCGTCGCATCGGATTGGAACGCCAGCGTCATCAGATCGAACATCAGCCGCGTGTGTTCATTGTAATTTTCGGGAACGCTGGAGGGCGGCTTGTCCATGGCGGGAACCACCTGAACGTTCTGCTGCTCGGTTTTCTGGATGCGGGTTTCGATGTCGCGCACCGCATACATGTATTCGTCCATCTTCTTGCGATCGGTGGCGCCCAGGACGTTTTCCAGGCGCTTGGCATCTCCCAGGACGGAGTCAAGCACGCTCTTCTCATACTTTTCCTGGCGGGCGCGCACTACCGGATCACGTTCCACTTCGCCGCTGCCAAAAAGGCGCTCGAAAACCGCGCGCGGCCGCACTTCGGGAGGATTAGGTGTAGACGGCGTCCGCCACGAGATGCTGTTGCTGTAAGCGCAGCTATAGCCGTTGTCACAGTTGCCGCCCTGAATGCCCTCTTCGCATCCTAATTCCAGCGACGCAAACCGGGTGGCTCCGCCAACGACCCTGGCCGCATACTGATCCATCGACACGCCGGCTTGAAGATCCTTACCGAAAGTCTTCTTGGGATGTGCGCCGGTCAGATAGCTTGCGCCGGCGCGGCCGTGATCGCCCGGACCATCGCCCAGTTCACGGCCTCCATTCACCGTCAGCCCCCCCACTAACGAAATATCCTGGCGGTATATTTCGAGCGGTTCCAGTGTGCGCGGCAGTTTCTCGGGCAATGGGATGATGTCGCTATCGGTCTTGAGATACCACGAATCCACTTGTACGCCATTCGGGAAATAGACCACCGCCATGCGAGCCGGCCCTTTCGCGGTGTCGGCCCGGCCGAGCGCAGGTATCATCGCATCCAACAAAGGCAGTGCCATCACGCCGCCCGCGCCTCGCAAAAAGGTGCGCCTGGGCAGTTGCCTTTTGAAAATCACGTTCATGGTTTGTCGACCTCCACGCTTCTCATCTGAAATGGCTTGCTCTTCACTACTTCCATGACCAACGCCGAAAACCGATAGTCATTGGCTGCTACCTGTTTGGCGATTGCGTCGACGGTGGGCCGGTCGTAGCGCTCAAGGCCCCGTCCCAGGCTATAGGTCAGCATCTTCTCGGTGACGTTGCGCACGAACGCATCGGACTGCCCTCGGAGAACTTCTTTGAGTCCCTTCGATCCGTTGAAGGATTTGCCTCCGGGCAGTGTGCCGGCGGTCTCGATAGGGAAGTTGCCGTCGTGAGTGCGATAGGCGCCTACCGCATCGTAGGTTTCCAGGCCAAAACCGATCGGGTCCATCACATTATGGCAAGGGGAACAACTCGGGTTCTTGCGGTGCTCCTCCAAACGCTGGCGCAGGGAGACCTCCGTGCCGATATTCGATTCGTTCAGCGAAGGCACATTCGCCGGAGGTGGCGGAGGGGGCGTGCCTAGCAGATTTTCCAGCACCCACTTGCCGCGCACCGGCGGCGAAGTCCGCGTGGGATAGGACGACACGGTGAGGATCGCTCCTTGGGTCAAGACACCGCCGCGCTGTTCGCCGTCCAGAGTCACCCTTTGGAATTCCTCCCCGTTGACTCCGGCGATTCCATAATGCCGGGCGAGCGGACCGTTGACGAAGGTAAAAGGTGCGTCGATAAAGTCCAGAATGCTGCGGTCTTCTTTAATGATGGCCTCAACGAACATGCTAGTCTCGGTCCGCATGGCGTCGAGGAGCTCGTCATCCACGGTGGGGAAGCGCTTGGGATCGGGCTTGGTACGGCCCAAGTTACGGAGTTGCAGCCATTGCGCGGCCCAATTGTCAACTAAGTTGTGCGACTTCGGGTCGGCGAGCATGCGGCGCACTTGCGCTTCCAACACGGCCGGCTGCCGCAGCTTTTGCTCCTTGGCGACGCGGAACAATTCCTGATCGGGCATGCTGGCCCACAGGAAGTAAGATAGACGGGATGCCAGTTCAAAGTCATTGACTGGATGCGCCGTCGTGGAGCCGGACTTCGGCTTGGGATCGGTTTCCACTCGGAACAGGAAATCCGGAGATGACAGGATGGCTTGCAAGGCCAGCCGCACGCCTGCCTCCAGAGATTCCCCTTCGCGCTGCGCCAGAGCGACCAGACTCAACTTTGAAGCCAGTTCGCTTTCCGTCACGGGACGCCGATAACCGCGCTCCATCAGATTGCTGACCACTGTCCTGGCACACTGTGGGTTGTGTTTGCCGGGCAGGTGGCCGCAAATGAAAATCTTCTTGTAGCTTTCAGGCGGCGCGGCGCTGGGGTTGAAAGGCCCGACAATCTCGAGATAATCCACAAACAAGCCGCGGCGCATATCGGGGTTGATATTCTCGCGGGGATCTTTCAGATCCGCCAGTTCAGGAAACGAAGCTCGCAGGAAGTGTTCTCCCGCCTTCACGGGTGCGCGGACGGTGAACTCGCCGCGTGAGTATCCGTAGGCGCTGTCGCCCTCGATCACTTCGGTAATCACGGGTTTCCCGTCCACGGCAAAGATGAGCTTGCGCGGCGGTGCCGCCTTGCGCGACGCCTCTTCGCGGGCTTTAAGCTGCTCGGGAGTTGGACCTGGCGGGGGCAGGCCGGCGGCCGCTGCTTTCGCTCGCGCCGCCTTGAATTCCTCAAATCGCTTTTTTCGTTCCGCGGCCTGCTGCGCCTTTTGCTCGTCCGTCAGATCGCCGGTATCCCCTCGATAATTAGCGACGCGCAAACGGAATTCGTACTCAGCATCCACCGGGGACACCCAGGTTCCGTACATGGCTCCGCGCAGTGAATACGGCAGATAGGTGCCGGCATTGCCCGCAGAAAGCACGTCGTTTGCGTCGGGGGAACGCCGGTTCAAGAGGCGGGCGAGGCGCGTCGGCTTGGGCGGAAGCGTTTCGCCATACACTGCCAGGCGTGAGATGTTCTTGGCCACCGCCATGTACTTTTCCATTAGCAGCGGAGAGACCGACAAAACGTCGCCATTGTTGTCGAAGCCGTAACCGGAATCATCCACTGGGAATTCGTCAGCGGGGCGGGCGGCCACGCCCAGCAGATCGCGAATGGTGTTGTTGTATTCGACGCGGTTCAAGCGGCGAGCAGTGACCCGCCCGGGCTCCGCTTCCTTGCTGAACCCGGCGCGCGTGAGGGTGCTTTCAATCCATTTGGTAACAGCCGCGATTTCTGTCTTCGCCGGAACCGGCCGTCCGGGAGGCGGCATCTTGCCGGTGCTCAGCTTCTCCAGAACTTTGTCCCACACCTCTGGCTTACGCGCGGCCAGTTCATCGCTGGTGAATGCGCTGAGGTTCAGGCCAGCAGTGGAAAGCTTCTCGTTGTGGCAGAGGTAGCAGTTCTTGGCCAGGAAGGGCTGAACATCCTTATGAAAGGCCGCTTCCGATGTGATCTGCACTGCAGTGCTTGTGCTAGGCGAACTCTGGCCCAATAAAGCCGAAAGACAGCCCAGCAACCCGAGGATACCAAGCGAAAGCAGCAGCGTCGCGCCTGGGCTTACGCCTGTGCCCAAAAAACGTCCTCTTTTTGAAACCAATTCGCCTCCCGCCTAACGCCGCGAGTGGGCACAACTCACCCACCGTCAGTAACATAATAAATGCTCAAATTACCGAGCACAACCCCGCCATACGGCCACCCGCCTAAAACAGCAACTCGGACGACGCTCAGAAGCTGTACTTCAGAGCCACCTGCATCACACGCATGGTTTTCGCCTGCGTGACTACACCGAACGTGGCCGGGGCATTGACGTTGGTCGGCGGAGGAAGCCAATTCGGGTGGTTCGCAAAGTTGTATGCCTCGAACCTAAACTGCAGCATCTGGCGTTCTGTGATGTTCGTATTCTTGATCATCGAGAAGTCCCAGTTCACTGTACCCGGGGTGAATAGGACATTGCGTGCCGTAGTGCCATAACGGAAGTTCAGCGCCGGGTTAGTGGAGTTAAAGGCGGCGATATTCCAGAACTGTTGTGCGGTCTGGTTGCTGGGGACCGGGCTGATGCCGGTCGCATCGGGGAGGCTGGCGTTTTCGGTATTGGTCACATCGCCGATGTTCCCGACATTTATAGGTGTGCCGTCAGCCATCGTGAGGATACTTCCCACTTGCCACCCTCCGATGAGCCGATTGACCACTCCAGACTTGCCCTTCCCGAACGGAAGCTCATAAAGGATCGAAGCTACGAACCGTCGCCCTACGTTGAAGTCGGAAAGCCCGCGGTTGGAGGTAAAGTCGTAAAAGTTCAAGGGCGAACCATTCGTCAGGAGCGAAGGGCGTAGCCCGCTCCCGATATCGATCGCTTTCGACCAAGTGAAGCTCACGAGCGACGTTAAACCCTTCGTGAGACGCTGGCTCAGCTTCCCCGTCAGAGCGTTATAGTTGGAATTAACGATACCGTTTACCGATTGAAACGTTCCATAGATGGGCCACGGCCGCCGTTGTTGGAGCGAGCTGGCATCGCTCGGGCCCGACCGCAATACCGGTTCGTTCATGTTCCGGAATAGTTCTAGCTTGTGCCCCTGGTTGCCCTGGTAACCCACTTCCAGGACCATAGATTGCGATAACTGCCGTTGGATGTCGAACAGCCACTGCTCCATGTAGGGAGTCCGCAGGTGCGGGTCGACAACATAGATTCGGGTTGCCGGACCTTGGCAGATCCCACTCCAATTGGCGCAAGCGACTTGACCGACCGAGGAAATTTGCGGCTGCGACAAAGGAACATTCGGTCTTTCAGCATCGGCAACAAAGTTCGCGCGGCCCGCCAGATTCTCGTCCATCGCGCTCTGCGTAGCATTCGAGACGTCGTGTGCGAAGAAAATGCCGAACCCGCTCCGAAACGTCCACTTTCCTGTGCTGTAAGCTAGTCCGATGCGCGGTGCAAAGTCATTTCTGTCGTTCTGGATAGTTGATTGAGGCAGGTCGAGTTGGCCGAGTTGGTCTCCGGTCATGGTCGGAATTGCGTCAATAAAATGGGCGGCGGTGCCTTCGTAGAACGGACCGCTGCCGGGCCGCACGAGGACAGGCAGCTTAGAGGTTGGCAGCACCCCGTTGGCCCCGACACCGTAGTCGTAAAAATAGGCGTTCATGATGCCGCGGTACTTGTCGTGATACGGCGGATAGTACTCATACCGGAGACCATAATTAACAGTCAGTTTCGAAGTGACTTTCCATACGTCTTCGTAGTAGAGCGACCAGGGAGTAGACCGGAACTGGACGCTCGCCAGTGCACCGGCCCAGTTGAAGGTACTCATCTGCCCGATCAGGAGATCCGCGAATGAATAGCCGGTATTGAGGCGGCTAGCAGGGTTGAAGGTCGCGGAACCATTGTAGGCCTGGTTGGAACGGTTGTAGATGTTGCCCTGTTCGTTAACTCGCATGCGGCGAATCTCGCCCCCAAAGCGCAACGAATGGCTGCCTCGGGTGACAGACATATTGTCGATCCATTGGAAGGTATTATTGTGGTCGAGGAAGGGAGCATCCACCGGATCGCCGAAGCCGCTCAGCCCGTTTCCAAGCGTAACGCTCGGAATGCCCCAGGCCGCTGGCGAGTCATTGTAGACACCCACCATCCCCAGTTCTGCAGTAACGTTCCTCTTGTAGGCTGACGAGGTCGTGGCGTCGCTCACCAGTTGATTGAAGCCGAAACGAAACTCGTTGATGACGGTGGGACTGAAGGTCCGGATATTGGACAGCATGACCTGATAGGCTTTGAGCGCATACTGTTCATTTTCATTAGCAAAGAGGGAGGCCGTCGAAGTGAACTCATCGTCCCAGCCAAAGCGGCCAAACCAGAACGATTTGCTGTTCTCGTTGAAATCGATGCGCTGCGTAAACTGATCCCAATCGGTCGGAGTAGGGGCCTGGCGAGTGTAATTCCTCAGAATGTTGTCGCCCGGCGTCGTTGCTCTTGGATAAAACTCCAGCAACTTCAGCGCGATTGGCGACATCTGGCTCGGCAGAATAATGCTATTGGCAAACGGCACGGCTGAGATCGCCTTCACGTTGCCATTGGCGTCAGTTGTAAAGGTGCGGGTCGTGGGATCGTAGATATTCCGGCCCGATTTGGAAAAGTCACCCGCTCGCATCCGGTCGGTCGCCACGGACGCCACCTGCTGGAGTGTGTTGCGGTCCCGCAACCCTTCGAAGTTCGACATGAAGAAGAGCCGGTCCTTGCCGCTAAAGAGCTTGGGAATGCTAACCGGACCATCCAGTTCAAACCCATACTGGTTACGGCGGAACGGGTTTTTTACGCCCGCCGACTGCTGCCACTGCCTCGCATCCAGCGCTGAATTCCTAAGAAACTCAAAAGCGGATCCGTGAAACTGGTTAGTGCCGGACTTGGTCGTAACGTTAACCTGGCTAGGCTCGTGTCCGTATTCCGCCGAATAGACCCCGGTCTCGACCTTGAACTCCTGCAGCGCGTCGATCGACGGCCGGAAGATCCATAAGTTCCAGTTCGGATCCGTATTCTCGATCCCGTCGAGAGTGTAATGGGTGAACTGCATACGCTGTCCTGCAATAGAGTAGTTTTGTTGGGCCCGTTCTCCGCCCTGCCGGCCGGTGGCGGTAAAGGACGGCGGCGTTTCTGCCGTCACCGCGGGACTTAATGCGATCAACTGCAAATAATCTCTTCCGTTCAGCGGCAAATCTACGATGCGCTTGTTCTCGATCACCGTACCGACTGCCGTGCCTTGGGTGGTGAGCAACGCAGCGGTGCCGGTGACCGCCACCGTCTCCGTCACCTCGCCCACTTCCATTGCGATATTAATTTGCGCGCTGGCTCCCACCTGCAACTGAACGCCTGCGCGACTGACCGCTTTAAAGCCCGCCTGCTCGGCCCGGACGTCGTAGAGGCCGGGCGCCAGGAACGGCACCGTGTAATTGCCCGAAGCGTTGGTTTGCACAGTGCGAGCGATGTTGGTGGCCGTGTTCGTCACGGTGACCGTGGCTCCGGCGATGACCGCGCCGGTCGGATCGGTTACCGTTCCATTGATCTCGCCATAGTTCTGCGCGCACAGCGGCAGAGCAGCCGCGATCAGACCACAAAGCCAAAAAAATCGCTTCAAACTCAACATGACTCCCCCCTTATTTTGACCCGATGAAAGGGCCCACTCACATGGAATTGGGACGAGTATATCACAGCTGTGCCCTTTCTTGGACGTTGCGCGGGCCCGCCGTAAGCCCCATCAAGACGAAGTAGACGCATACCAAGCGCGGCGCTCTGGGAACCAGCCCGGTGTATCGCCAAGATGGCGCAATCGAGTACCTAAGCTGTCATTCGCCAGCGGGTCAAACGATCCAATTCGCCCCCATTCGGTATCAGCGATTGTAGATTTTCACGCGGAACACCGGCTTGGCCTTTTCGGCCGACTCCATTTCGAAGACCTGCTCGGTCTTGGCAGGATCGTAGTCCCGCCACAGCCACTGCATCTCTTCGGGAAGTTCAGATTCCCCTTGCGCGTGGTTATGGGTGCCGTTTCCGAAGACGAAATGGAAATCGTAATCGCGAATCTTGAGAGAGTTCGCCATCTGGATATTCTGCAGGGGCCAGCTTCCTTGCCTGTTCTCCATGTCCTCGGATCCATCCTGCAGCCATACCCGGATATTCCGCTTCGGCTCCTTCCTCACGGCGAAGGGGAAAATGTTGCCGCCATCGATCACCCCTGGTTTCCACTGAATGCTGGTAAACGTGCCAATACGGGAGAGCACGCGGCTGAATAATTCAGGATGCCACCAAGCAGCGTTGAATGAGCAGATGCCACCCGACGAGTTCCCTGCAATGGCGTGACTGTAGGCGTCACGCCGGATGTTGTACTTGGCGTAAACCTCGGGCAGAAGCTCTTCATTCAGGAATCGATCATACTGGTCGGAAACTACGTCATACTCAATGCTGCGCATGGCCTTTTCGCCAACCGTTCCCGGCGAGATCAGGACATGCACAATCACTGGAATCTTCTTTTGATAAGTCAGATTATCAAAGACATTTTGGGCCCGGGTGACGCCATCGCGCTCAACCAGTTGATAACCGTCATTCCAAACCATCAGGGCAGCGGGCGTGTTGGGATCGTACTGCGCAGGTGTGTACACCCAGTAGTCACTCTTCATGCCCTCATAAATTTTGCTGGTGTGAACCATTTTCTCCGACAGCTTGCCTTTGGGTACCCCCGGCTGCAAATAGGAGTCGGGGCCGTAGGCGTGGAAGTCGGTCAGGCCGCCGAAACGCTTTCCGTCGATCGTGTAATAGAAAGCATGCGACGTGCCGGTCTTAAGCTTGCCTGAATAACTCCAGACACCGCTCTTGCCCGAGCGCTTCAACGGACCTACACGCTGATCGTCCACAAAAAGGATTGGCTGTTTTTCGGCTTCCACAGCCCACAGAAAGTCCGGCCCTTCACTGATGACGGCTGTGCCTTTCTTGATATCGGCGTCGGGCATCTGCGATATATCCAGCTTGGCCGCACCACCGGGGACGGCAACAGCGAAGGCGATGAGGAGTGTTAAAGAGGTGCGCACTCCGAGAGGCTATCACAATCGGCGGTGAGAAGTTCCTAAACAGAGCCAAGTGCAGACTTCGGCAGCAGGAGTGCCATGCAGCGAGCGGCTGTGCGGCGCGGAAGTTACTCGGGCAACGGGTGTCCTTTGGTTTCCGGCGCGAAGGGAAGCGCGGCTAAACCAATCAAAAATACCGCCGACATCGTGATTCCGGCATACCGCATGGCATCCGGCCCGTGATAGACGCGACTGGTCAGCAGGCCCAGGCTGAGCGGTCCGATTGCGGCCACGAACCGGCCCGTGTTGTAGCAAAAGCTGGTGCCTGTGCTGCGCAGGCGCGTGGGAAACAATTCCGGAAGATAAATCGCATAACCGCCGAACAAGGCGAGTTGAGTAAAGCCCATCAACGGTATCATCCAAAATATTTGACCGATGGTTCTCAACTGCCAGAACGTGAAGGCGGTCATAAGCATGGCGGCCAGGAAACTAGCGGCAAAAGCCGCGCGCCGATTTGTACGCTGCGTGAGAAGCGTAAAGGCATACACGCCTAAGAAGCCTCCCGCATTCTGCAACAAGGATGTGATGCCGATCCAGGTAGTGGTTTTGCCGGCAAGGTCCGTGCCCGAGAAACCTTCGGCCCGAAACGACCGTTCCAAGACCGGGCGGAAAAGATCGAAGCTGAAGAAACCAATTCCCCACAGTCCCACCACTCCCGCGAAGGCCAGAAGCATTCCCACAATCGAGTTACGGCGCCAAATCGGATCGGTGAAAAGCTCGCCAAAATGCCCCATTCTTTTTCCCTCCGCGCGCGCTTTCAGCCACTGCTCCGGCTCCCGTAGTTTCATGAAGACCAGCAAGGCTAGAGGCGCCGGAATTGCTCCCACCAGGAACAGCCACCGCCACGCGGTAACCACCGCTCCGGAGCGTTCCAATTGTCCCAGCGCGATCCCCGCGAGCGCAGCCACCATATTGCCCACGGTGGAGAGCGCCTGCAATATGCCCAAAGCATTCGGCCGTGCCCGGTCAGGCATTATTTCCGCAACCAGCGACACGCCCACTGCGAACTGTCCGCCCACGCCCAGGCTGCAGAGAAACCGGTACACGTTGAAGTCCCAGACGGACCGCGAAAAATAGCTCAGTCCGGTAAATCCGGAATACAGCAGAATCGTCAGGATCATTGTCTTGGTGCGGCCCAGACGGTCGCCAAGTATTCCGAACACCACCCCGCCGACAGCCCAACCCATCATGAAGATCATCGTCGAATAGCCGGCCTGCTCGGAAACCATGGCGTCCGGCGCGCCTGGCCCCAGCAAGTCAGCCATGGCCGGCCTTCGCGCCAGGTTAAAAAGCTGCTGCGCCATGGTGTCGAACATCCAGCCCAAGCTGGCAATCGCCAGAACCATCCAGTGATAGGCGGTCAATCCGCGATACCACGGTGAGTTGGACGTCGCGCCCGAGGCCAGGCTGGGTTTCGCAGTCCCATCGATCATTGGAGTACAGCTCCCGATTGAAGACCAGTTTTCTCGAGACCGCCCAGGAGGCGACCCTTGCCGAAATGCGCCGCTCCGGCGCCGCGAGCTTGACAGGAGTTAAGATTTTGGAGTGCATCCCAGGGCTGGGAGCGGAGGCCATAGGCCTCGCTCCCGAGCCATACCGCGGTAATTGACGAAGCCACGCTATTCACCGGGATGCGCCAGCGCGCTTTAAGGCTGCTTACTTCCAATCGTCAAGTCTACTATCACTTGAAAGCGTCTCACTGATTGCGACTCCATTCCGAACCTGGCCGCGCCGCTCGGGCCGGTTTCAGCACGAGTTTTGCTGAGCTATACTCGGTCCGGAGAACTCGAGATGCGGCAATTTGAATTAGTGCTTGCAATGATGGCGGCGTTCGCGCCCAGCGGGTTAACTCAACAGGCCGGCCCGTACAAGGTACTGAAGACGGCGCGAGTCGGCGGAGAAGGCAGCTGGGATTACATCTATGCCGACGTCGCCGGGCGCCGTCTGTACATCCCGAGGCGCGGAACGCCAGCGACGCCCGACGTCCAGACGCGATTATCAATCTTCAATCTTGATACGCTCGAGCCGGCAGGCGAGATTGCCGGAGTGGGAGGACAGGGGGCCGCAGTCGATCCGAAGTCGGGCCATGGCTTCACCAGCAGCAAGCCGATCTCGATGTTTGACACCAAGACTATGGCGCTTATCAAAACCATTGATGCGGGTGCCGCACAGCCGGACGGCATCTATTTCGATCCCTTTAACGAAAGGGTCTACGTCTTCAGTCACCCGACGAAGGACGCGACGGTGATCGACGCCAAAGACGGCACGGTGCTCGGCACGATCGACCTGGGGGGCGTGCCGGAGCAGGGCGTGGGCGACGGCAAAGGCACGCTCTACGTCGTCATGCAGGACGCGCAGGGCAGTGTGGCGGTGGTCGATGTGAAGACCATGAAGGTGACGGCGCATTACCCGTTCGGCGACAAGGGCAGGTGCAACGGACTGGCGCTGGACACGAAGAATCATGTGCTGTTCGCGGCATGCGCGACCTCTGGAAATCCGCCTGCGCAGCCGCCCCAGCCCATGATGGTGATTCTGAGCGCCGAGGACGGCAAGATTTTCGACAGCCTGCCGCTCGCCGGAGCGTCTGACGGCGCCGTGTTCAACCCCTCCACGATGGAAGTCTTCAGCACGCATGGCAACGGCACGTTAACCGTGGTCAAAGAGAAAGGCCCGGCGAGTTTCGAAGTCGAGCAGAATCTTGAAACCATGAATGGCGCGCGAACAATCACTTTCGACGCCAAAACGAACCACATCTTCACGATGAGCCAGGAGCGTGGTCCGGCGCCTGCGCCGCCGCCCGGCGGAGGCCGCCCGCCGCAAGGCACGCCGGTGCCCGGTACGTTCACGATTCTGATGATCGGCAAGTAGGAAACGACTGGTGAAGATCAGTCGACGCGATGGCTTGAAAGGTCTGCTGGGTCTCGCAGCGTTGTCGCCGGGTCCCGGCCAATCGCGCGCCGCGCAGCAAACTGCAATTCCGCCGCAAGGGACCGGGCAGCGGTTTCATCATGTGTCTTATAGCGACCTCGGCGGACGGCCGGATAGCGTTCAGGTGATGCTCAACCGCCGGCATCTTTACGTCGGCCACATGTTCAGCAACGGAGTCACGATTCTGGATGCGGCGGATCCACGCAAACTGAAGCCTGTCGGTTTTTTCACCGGCGGAGACTATACCCGCACGCATCACCTGCAGGTTTCAGACGACCTGCTCTTGCTCGCGAATGGCGCGAACATTGTGGCCATGCAGTCCTACGACAACATCCGTGGTTATTTCGAAAATGCGCTGGCCGATAGCATTACCAACCGCAAGAAGTTCCGCTCCGGCCTGAGTATTCACGATATTTCCCGCCCCGGCGAGATGCGAGAGATCGCCTTTCTGGAAATACCGGGACTCGGTATCAACCGCCTGTGGTGGGCAGGAGGACGCTACGCCGCGATTGCCGCGCACTTCGATGGTTTCACGGATCACATTCTCTGCATGGTCGATCTGCGGAACATCACCAAGCCGGAAATTGTGGGGCGCTGGTGGATGCCTGGAATGAATCGCGCGGCCGGCGAACCCTCGGCGCTGGCGCCGGGACGGCGCGTCGCTCTGCATCACATGATTACTGTCGGTAATCGCGGCTATGGAGCCTGGCGCGACGGCGGCTTCACAGTGCATGATCTCAGCGACCCGGCGAAGCCGAAGCTGATCTCACACATCAATTGGTGCCCGCCGTTTCCAGGCGGCACG
>Ga0105241_10001520_pt1 | contig 17783 bp, 15 predicted proteins | sample KBSC64metaG_FD_80422 | JGI IMG/M metagenome (GOLD analysis project Ga0105241, IMG submission 80422) | Corn rhizosphere microbial communities from Kellogg Biological Station, Michigan, USA - KBS C6-4 metaG | ecosystem: Host-associated > Plants > Roots > Rhizosphere > Soil | place: Michigan, USA... | reverse complement strand
TGTAAGCAGATCCATGACGGTAGCCGCTACAGAACTGCCCATACCAAAATTGATAATCGTAATTCCGCCAGCCGAAACGCTCTGCATGGGTTTATCTAACCCTAAAATCGGTGCATTCTCATTCCATTCAGAAAACAACTGCAGGTACTTAGAGAAATTGGTCAGAATGATATATCCGCCAAAATCACTCAAAGGGCGACCGGTGTACCTCGGCAGCCAGTTTACTACAATGGCTTCTTTTGTTTTAAGTCCCGATTTTATAGGGGTCTGTATTTTGCTTATTTCTTTGGGATCGAGCTCGTCTTTTTTTATTTCTTTTTCTTCGTTCATAGTGTATTAGTTAGCTGTGTAAAACGCTTCGTTTGCCTGGCAGGAATACCCTGAAACACAGTCAGGATGACGATTTGTAACTATACAACAAACCCCGGCGTTTCACCAGGGTTCGTGTTTTGATATTTCAAATATAAGTTTTTAAACTTACTGTGCTGTTAAGCTACTTTTAATTTTTTGAGATCAGATTTCTCGAATTTTTCATGCGCGTAATCCACTGTCACGTTTAGGCGTTTAATGTCCTTCTTTGATGGGAATTCAAACATTGCATCGATCATAATCGCTTCACAGATAGACCGTAAGCCACGGGCACCCAGTTTAAACTCCATCGCCTTGTCCACAATAAAATCAAGCACCTCGTCCTCAAATTCCAGCTTAACACCTTCATACTCAAACAATTTTTTATACTGTTTCAGTAACGAGTTTTTCGGCTCGGTGAGGATATTGTGCAGCGCTTCTCTGTCTAAAGGATTCAGATAAGTCAGCACCGGCAAACGACCTATCAACTCTGGAATTAAACCGAATGATTTCAAATCCTGTGGTGTGATATACTTGTACAGATTTTTCAGGTCAATCTCGCCTTCATGGTGTGAAAGTTTATAACCAACGGTTTGCGTACGCAGCCTGTTAGCTATCTTCTTTTCGATACCATCGAACGCGCCGCCGCAAATAAACAGGATATTGTTAGTATTCACGGTGATCATTTTCTGATCGGGGTGCTTACGGCCTCCTTGTGGCGGAACATTCACCATAGTACCCTCCAGGATTTTTAACAACGCCTGTTGTACGCCTTCGCCGGATACATCACGGGTAATGGATGCATTATCGCTCTTGCGGGCGATCTTGTCGACCTCATCGATGTAAACAATACCTTTTTCGGCGGCAGTTACATCATAATCAGCAGCCTGAAGCAAGCGTGTCAGGATACTTTCCACGTCCTCTCCTACATAGCCTGCCTCTGTCAGTACAGTTGCATCGCAAATACAGAAAGGAACATTCAATATTTTGGCCAGCGTTTTTGCCAATAGGGTTTTACCGGTACCGGTTTCGCCCACCATGATGATGTTCGATTTTTCAATCTCTACTTCATCCTTTTCAACCCGCTGATTCAATCGTTTATAGTGATTGTAAACTGCTACCGAAAGTATCTTCTTAGCATCATCCTGCCCGATCACATACTGATCGAGATGGGTTTTAATTTCAGATGGCTTTAATAATGCAGGCAAAGAAGGCGATGTTTTAACCTTACGCACTTTCAACTCTTCAGCCAATATCTCATTGGCCTGGTTCACACATTTATCGCAAATGTGTGCATCCAACCCGGCGATAAGCATGAGTGAATCCTGCTTACCGGCACCACAAAAGGAACATCTTATTTCTTTGCTGTTCTTGTTCATTATTAGTCTAGCTAACCAAATTTAGCAAATTAACGCAACTAATGCAACGTTTTTGCTTATTCGATTATTATTTAATACGTTATTGACAAGCGGTTGTTTCTTATTTCTTGCCTTTTGTTCCGCGCAAAATCTCGTCAACCATACCAAACTCCACTGCTTCTTCAGCAATCATCCAGTGGTCACGGTCCGACGCTTTATCAACTTTTTCATAAGGGGCGCCGCTGTGATCAGCTATGATCTGGTACAATTCTTTTTTCAATTTGGTGATCTCATGATAGCTGATTTCGATGTCCGACTGCTGACCTTGTGCACCGCCCGATGGCTGGTGGATCATCACCCTTGAGTGCGGCAGAGCAGCTCTTTTGCCTTGCGTTCCTGCACACAATAGTACCGCAGCCATTGAAGCAGCCATACCGGTACAAATTGTAGCCACATCATTCGAGATAAACTGCATGGTATCGTAAATACCCAAACCTGCATAAACCGAACCACCCGGAGAGTTGATGTAGATCTGGATGTCGCGTTTGCTGTCTGCTGATTGCAGGAACAACAGTTGCGCCTGTATAATATTGGCAATGTTATCATAAATGGCATCACCAAGAAAAATGATGCGATCCATCATCAAACGCGAGAATACGTCCATCTGTGCGACGTTTAACTGGCGCTCCTCGATAATGTAAGGAGTCATGTTTGATGGTGTAACAATACCCATTGGGGTATTACCTCTTTCTATACTACCGATATATTTATCTACATAAAGGCTGTTAATACGGTGATGCTTAACGGCATATTTTCTGAACTCGTTTCTATCTATATTATCCATGATTTTGGGTTTTCTTTATTTGATTGCGTTAAATATAGTTTTTAGTTGAATATAAATATTCATATAAAGTTTGGTAAAAGTAAAAATAACATAGTTATAAAAAACGAAAGCAACCCACTAAGAGCTGCTTTGGTTTTAGTACGATATGTTTTTAGACCTTATTCTACAGAGCTGAAATCTTTAGCGTCAACTTCTTTATTTTCCAAAGTAACTACGCTTTTCAGGTAGTCTAATGCTTTAACGGCTTTTACTTCTTCAAATATTTTGTTTGCTTCGTCCCTGTTCTGCAGATACTGAACAGTGTATTGACCCAATTGCTCTTCGCTTAAAGGCTGAGGACTGTACATTCTGAACTGAGCATCCAGGCGTTGTTTTGCCGCTGCGAACACTTCTTCGTATTTGATCTCGATCTTGTTATCCTTAATGATCTTATTTTCGACCAAAGTCCATTTTAGATTTTTAGCAAAATCTTCGTAACCGCCCGTTAATTCCTCTTCCGTTAATTTTTCGTTGGTGGCTTTTAACCAGCGTTTCAGGAATTCGTCAGGCAATTGGAAAGTTGCTTTTTCGATAGCCAGCTTATACAGGTCGTTTTGCAATTTGCGCTCAGCATCCTGTGCAAACATAGCTTCTACTTCTTCAGTAATTTTTGCCCTGAATTCGTCTTCAGTAGTTACTGTACCTTCACCAAATAATTTATCAAAGAACTCCTGGTTCAGATCGCTTTCCTCTAAACGGTTAACATTTTTAACTGTTAGACGGAAGTTCGATTCCAATCCCGCCGCTGTTTCATCGTCTACTTTTAAAATAGCCGCAATGCGGGTTGCATCGTTGTTATAAGCTTTCTGGATATCCAGTGTTACCTCATCATCTTTTTTCAAACCGATCAGCGACTTTTTGATTTTTTCGTCCTGTACCTGGTCTAAACGAACAGATGTAGTATTGCTGACACCACCATCAAAAACAGAACCATCCGGAGAAAGCTGTACCAATTCGGCATAAAGAACATCACCATCTGCCGATACGTCAGGATTTGTCATTTTGCCATAGCTTTTGCGGATATTTTTGATACGCGCCTCCAAAGTTTCCTTGTCAGCTTTGATCACATATTGAGTCACTTTATCTTTTGATGAAAAGTCAACCTCAAATGCAGGTGCCAAACCTACTTCGTAATTGAATTCAAAATCATCAGCAAAATCCCAGTTGTATTGCTTGTCGTCAGCTTTTGGTAGCGGCTGACCCAATACTTCCAGTTGCTGTTCGTTGATATAATTGTTCAGAGTATCAGAAAGCAGGTTATTTACCTCGTCAACTAAAATGCTTTTTCCATACATTTTTTTGATATGCGCCGGCGGCACCATACCTGGGCGGAACCCTGGTATTTTTGCTTTTTTCGCATGATCTTTTATTGCTTTTTCAACTCTGGGCTGATAATCCTCAGGTTTAATGTTGATGGTTACAACGGCATTCAGGCTGTCGATTTTTTCCTGTGAAATATTCATCTTGTTATTTCTTTTTTTTACTAAAATCCAGTGTAAGTCATGCCATTATCAAATAGCATACCCTTTGTTTTGGGAGTGCAAAGGTATTAAAAATTTCGGAAAAACATTTCAAATGGCCTATTGCTTTAACGGAACGATTAAGGCAACATTACCTGGACATTTTAAGCAATAGGCAGATAAATTGAGACTGCTCTATTATACTTCGGCCTTTTTGGAGAAACCAATATTGCGTAATACATAAAAGAAAAAAAACATCCAAAATGGCAATGTCACTATAAACATTCTGCAATAAGCGCTTACAAACGTGCTGCCTGCTAAGTAAACCATTATGAAAACAAGCACTACGATTATTTCATCAGGGATTTTTTTGAGATAAAATACACTAATTGCCAGGGCCATGATGATAAAGACAAACACAAACATATTAGGTGCCAGGAAAAAGAAAGTACCGCTGGATTGAAGGGTATCCGTATGCGGATATTCAAAAAACAATCTACCCAGGTTAGCAACGCAATTCATAACATATTTAGCGGGATATTTTTTAATGTTTGCAATAGCCGCCTTTTTATAAGCCTGATCTTTCTGTACGGTTGGCAAGTTAATTACGGTCTTTATAAAGTCCTTATATTTTGGATTTACCGCCATGTCCTCTTCCGGCTTCCAATCTCCATAATCTTTAGAGTACGGCGCAGTCATGGTATACAATGACAAGCCTGAGCAGTTGGTCCAGTAAAGTATCTTTCCTGTTATACTATATGTATAAATAAGATACGGCAGACATAAAATAAAGGAGAAAGAAAAAATATACGCGGTTATTTTGCCTGCCGATTTGAATCTTTTGATAAGCAGCATTGCAATAGAAATAATGATCATTAAAATGATTACCCATCCGAAAATGACCTTGGTCATTGCAAGATATGCGATAAAAAATGCGGATAACACAATTGATCTCCATGAAATCTCCCCGGTCTTAATGGTCTTTAAAAGAAGATAAGCAACAGTTGTTAACAAAAACCAGGTCAAACACTCTGTCAATAATATAGGAAGCGACATATAAATCGGGAAGTACAAACCAACGATTACGGTATAGATGGATATAGTTTTAGATAATGTATAAAGTCCGATAGTTTTGTTAAAAATAACCAGGGAAAAATACAGCAGAAATGCATTTAAAAATGTCAGTTTCATTGCCGGTATTTTAAGAGCTAAAAAAGGGACCAAAAATGCCGAATATCCTCTTCCCGACCACAGGTCAATAGCGGGTACGGGTGAGTAATAGCCGTTTAGTATATATTTTGTGTACAATAAATACCTTACTTCATCATTATGAGGCCTATCGCGTGTAAATACCAAACATATTAGCAGATAAAATATCAAAAAAGGAATCAGGGCAACATAGACATTTAAGCCTGAATACCAATTTATAAATTTTCTCATGGCAATTTACATGTTAAATAACCCATATTTTACAATTGAATATATAGCCCTAAAACCGTCTTTCCAGCCTATCTTTTTTCCTTCATCATAAGTCCTTCCATAATAAGAAATCCCTATTTCATATATTCTTATTTTGGGTATGCGCGCAATTTTGGCTGTAACTTCGGGTTCAAAACCAAATCGCTTTTCTTTTAGCTGAATACCCTGAATGATATCTGTTCTGAAAAGCTTATAACAGGTTTCCATATCTGTTAGGTTGAGGTTTGTGCACATATTAGATAAAAACGTGAGAAACTTGTTGCCCATGGTATGCCAGAAAAACAATATCCGGTGTGGGTTACTTCCCATAAACCTTGACCCAAAAACCACGTCGGCAAATCCTGAAATAATTGGCTTTAACAAATCATTGTATTCCTGCGGATCATATTCAAGATCGGCGTCCTGAATTATAAGATATTCTCCGGTAGCTTTTGAAATACCGGTATGTAAGGCGGCTCCCTTGCCCTGGTTTACTTCGTGCTTATAATATGTTATTGCCAAATCTTTGTTATCGGAAATATAATTAAGTAACACCTCTTCAGTCTGATCTTTTGAGCAGTCGTTTACTATAATAATTTCCTTGGTAATGTTGTTTACAAGTTTTACCTCTTTTAATTTATTAAGGATAAGGTGAATTGTTTTGGCTTCATTATAAGCCGGTATAATTATAGATAGTTTTGTAATCATACTTAGTTATAATAGGGGTGTTAATAAAGTTTGGCGTCAATTCTGTATCATGCTGAGTTATTGCGCCATGAAGATAAATACTTAAATTAAATATCCGGCACATTTTAAAACATTTACAAGGAAATTCCGACCTTTCGTAAACACCGATAACTAATGATAATCGCCATTTTTCGATCTTACACCTCAGCAAGCAGATCAACAAAAAAAGCCCCGCGCAGGCGAAGCTTTATAAATTTATCACAGAAAGCCATTAATTGATCTTCGTAACGCTTGCAGCACCGGTTTTGCTCGTGTTTACGTTGGTTGGATTGCCCCGATATTTGATGTCGGCGGCACCCGTGGTATTTACGTTTAGGTCTTTCAACACATTAATAATGCAGTCACTTGCACCGGTTGTTTCAATATCATAACTGCCAACTACAAAATCGCCGGCTTTTACTTTACCACTGCCGGCAAATTCGATTTTATGTGAGGTCGCCTGCCCTCTCAGTGTTATGTCAGTTGAGCCGCTGCCTTCTGTAAATAAATTGGCTGCATTCAAGTCCATATCTACTCTGCTCGCACCGCTCAATTCAAGATGAAGATCTTTTGTATTTAATTTACCATCGGTAACCAAATTAATGCCACCTGAAGTTTTTATTGCTTCAAGGTTTTTTACTCCAATATTGAGTATGGTCTCACCGCTGCCGCACACAGTCTTCTTTGAATAAATGCGAAGTTTGTCACCCTCTGAATTAATATGAATATACTTCATCAAGTTATCATCAGCCGTAACAGATACCGTCAGACTGCTATCCTGTTTCAGGTTAATCTTAAAGCCGCCTGAAATATCGAGCCCGGTAAAATCGCTTACCTTGTGATTTTCAGTTATTTGATGGCCCGACCCCCTCACGCATCCAAATCTGCAAGACGACAAAACGGATAATGATAGAGCAGCAACACCTAATATTGCGGCTGAGTATAGTTTCTTCATAGTATTGATTTTTGAGTATTTGACTTATTTGATACAGATCAGGTTACACCAAAAGTAAAAAAAGCCGTTCGATTTACAAGAACGGCCCTCTGAATATATGGTGAACTTTTGCAAAAGTAAGATTAAAGCACTGCGATATCTTCGATGGTATTTTTTAATCCGTCAACAGTTTTAGTAATGTGCTCGGCAGCGAAGTTGGTGCTGTTTACTGTTGCTGAATGATCGTATTTCAAATTACATTCTTTTACGTTACCGTTTAAGTCGGCTTTAGCACGGTTGTTTAATGTGATGTCTGCGCTATAACTGTCCAGGTCTAATTTAGCATAAGCATTGTCGTGCAGAGTAACGTTCATTTCTATTGATGATAATTTACCAAAAGATTTCACTTGAGCATTATCATAAGCTGTGATAGCGGTTAGCTGAGCTGCGGTAACCCAAACTACCAGTTTCTGATCGGCGAAAGATGAAATACGTAATACACCATTCTGGCTTTGTACCAAAGCGCTTTCAGAATAGTAGCGGTTGTATACTTTTACCTGGTCTGCTGAACCGTCAGATACGAATACTTCAACGTTTCCACGAACTTCAATTTTGTTGATTTTGCTAACGTTAGTTAATACGGTGCTAACTTCGCTGCTATTGTTTGCAGCTGCACTGTCTTTTACTGCTGCGATGGTTGTGTTGCTTACTCCTAATACTATTGCTGCGATAGCTACGAAGGATAAAAATTTAGTTTTCATGATATTTAATATTTTGATTGTCAATTTGTTTTGTTTCTAAATACACCCATATGACGACCCCGAAAAGGAAACGTTACAGCCGAAACCCGACTATTAGATGTATGGCCATATTTTCCCGGTGAACGGTTGAAAAGTGTCGGTGAAAATTCTTGTGGGATGGGCGCATGACGGCTAATTATCCGGGAAAAGAAGCCGGTATCTTTTTTGACAACTTCCCCAGCTTATGTAATCTACAGCGTACGTGAGTTGTAAATAGCAGTCGGGGTAAGTTGGTTTATTCTTTTGGGCACCCGGGCGGGCTTTACATTCATACGCCTCAAGGCATTACGCACAGGGCAGGTATCTCGTAATGAAATATAATGGGCCAGATAATATACATGGGAAATTTGATGACGATATAGTTATTAATAAATTAAGTTCTGACCAATCCGCAGAGCAGGTTTCTCAGCAATATCTTGTTGATATTAAACGCAAATATGAGGTATACAAGATCGTAGCCGTCGACACGTTGCAATCCGCCAAAACGTCTGGTATTCTCATTGATTATGCATTTCAGGCTAGAGGTATGACATTGGCGTCAACAGTTTATACCGGCAAATTTGCCGGGGTTAAAAGTACTTTCCTTTTTTAATTTACTGGATTGAAACTAAAGGTAAAATTGTCCAAAAAAGAAAGATGTTTCTGGATGTTTTAAAAAGGAGTTTTCAATAGCCTACTACATCGAACGTGGTCTTAAAACCACATAATGGCAAAAGCAGCTTATCAAAAGGAAGATTGGATCAGCCAATAGCGTTTCGGAAACGAATTTGTAGGTTATTTCGCTAGGAATAAACCTATATCTTTCGCAATGGCCCGGTATACTGAAACCTGCTCCGGTTTCATAAAGCATCTTTTTTTCTCCTGTGTTTATTAAGGATATGTCATTAATTAATTGAATCGGCAACCCAAATTTTTCGAGGAGAGGGGAGTTTGCGTCCATAAATGAATTTCATGATTATGTGTTTTTGGTCGTCGTGGACTTCTATTCGCTCCTCCCCCCAATATGTAGGAGTGAGCCTGTATATCTTTACTTGATATTTTGTATTTGTTAATCTCTCATGTAATTCGTATCCGTAACTAAACAAAAAACCTTTGACCTTTGCCTCCAACATAACAAAACTATTAATTTTCAAGACAATATCAGGTTCAGCCAGGTCTATGGTGTAGTTATAGGTCTCAGCCATAATATTGTGTCTTATAGAGCGTGGAATATGACTAAGAATTATTCAAAATGAAATAATAATTCGAATATTAACTTAACGTACTCGTACCGTTCCTACTGCAAATCAAGTTGACTAAAAAACAAATTACCCTTTCATTATTTGCGAATCTCTGTTCTAGCGCATGCCGGTTTGGCAAGCAGGCAATGCTACTCGTGCCTTAACATAGACTTTATACAAAAAGGCCGTCCCAATATATCGGGACGGCCTGCGATGTATATGTTGAACTTTTGCAAGTGGTGATTATAAAATTACCAGGTCTTCATTTTTGCTGATACTGTCAACTGTTCTGTTGATGTGTGCTGCTGCAAAGTCGGTACTGTTTACATAGGCTGAGCGATCGTATTTTAAGTTACATTGTTCTACATTACCAGTGAGGTCAGCTTTTGCACGGTTGCTTACTGTGATGTTCATGCTGTAACCATCTACATCTAATTTGGCATAAGCGTTATCATATAAGGTTACGTCCATTTCGAGTGGTGAAAGTTTACCGAATGATTTTACTTCAGCATTGTCATAAGCAGCGATTGAAGTTAACATTTCAGCTTTTACCCAAACTACCAGTTTTTGATCGGCGAAAGATGAGATACGCAAAACGCCGTTTTGGTTTTGGATCAGAGCGCTTTCTGAATAGTAGTGGTTGTAAACTTTAACCTGGTCGTCTGCGCCATCGGTTACATAAAGTTCAACATTACCGCGGACTTCGATCTTGCTGATCTTGCTTACCTTCAACACGGTGCTTACTTCGCTGTTGTTTGCAGCTGAATCTTTTGTTGCTGCCAAGGTGGTGTTGCCTACTCCTAAAACTACTGCTGCAATAGCTACTAAGGAAAAAATTCTTGTTTTCATGATATTTAATATTTTGATTGTCAGTTTGTTTGTTTCTAAATACACCCATAAGACGATCACAAGAAATATCCGTTACAGCAAAAAGGCCTCTATTAGTTATACAACAGGGTTTCCCCGGTAAAGCGGGGATTTTAGTCGGTGAGTTTTCTGGGTTAGTTGGATTAAGTTGATTGAGTTGAATAAGTTGATTGGGTTGTTTAAGGCAATCAAAGAGTCAAAACTCAATCAACCACTTAACCTATCAACTTAATCAACCCTACAAATAATACCGTTCTCCATCAGTCTTGATCTTGCCGGCATCGAGCAGCGTGCGGATTGTTTCGATGCGGTCTTTTTCGGTACCGCTTTTTATGGAACCTATCAGGCTATCAAGGGCGAGTGCGTCAACGCTCAATAGATGGGCTATTTCGTCGGTGATGTTATCGGCGGTCTCAGATAAATTTTTCAGGCGTTTTTCTTCTAAGCAAACATCACAGATACCGCATTTATCGGCATCGCTTTCACCAAAATAAGCCAACAACATCTGGCTGCGGCATTTTTTATGTTCAGCATAAGCAAATACCGCTTCAAGTTTTTTTAGGTAGATAGATTTGCGCTCGTCGATATAACGTTTATTAATCACGAGCTCGTTATTCTGCAACCGCGGTTTCAAGTAAGTTACTTGTGGCATATCCGTTTGCTGCATATAGCTCAGAACACCTATTTCCTGAAGCTGTTTTAGTCCTTCAATAACCTGTTGAACGCTTAGGTTGCTACGCCGGGCAATATCGAACTCTCGAAGTCTAACATAGTTCTCAAACGAACCCCCGTACGAGCGCAATAATGTTTTAATAAAAGGATCCCAGGAAGCATTTTGAATCTGAAAGTTATAAAGCTCTTCATTATGCACGTCGAAGCGGAAGCGTGAGGGAAGAAATACACTTTCATTAAACGATAGGTATTCGTCCTGCTCCAAAAACTTCAGCGCATTCAGCGTTTTATTGGGCTCAAGTTTATGCCGGGCGCAAAAATCGCTCAGATCGATATCAAAGCTCACTCCTTCACCTGTTCCATAAGCTAATTTAAAATAGCTGCCCAAATGATGATAAACCAGTTTGATCTCCTCTACTGAAGGAAAATTGGTCTGCAGCTTCTTTTCGTTTTTTATCCGGTCGGCATAATTGTATAACAGAACAGCATAAGCTTTTTGTTCATCACGCCCTGCTCTTCCGGCTTCCTGGTAGTAAGCTTCCAGGCTTTCAGGCATATCCTTATGGATCACAAAACGAACATCTGGTTTATCAATACCCATCCCGAAGGCATTGGTAGCTATGATGATCCGCGTTTTACTATTTTTCCATTCTTCTTGTTTCTTTGATCGCTGCTCCATCGTCAGGCCTGCATGATAAAAATCAGCCCCGAAACCATTCTCATTATAAAATTTGGCGATCTCCGCAGTTTCTTTCCGGCTGCGGACATATACAATACCGCTTCCTTTCACCCCTCTTGCAACATCTAATAGTTTGCGCAGCTTGTTTTCCTCGTGCTGCACCACGTAGCTGATATTCTTCCGCTCAAAACTTTTGCGGTAGATATTCGGCCGTTTAAACAGGAGCTTTTGCTGTATATCATCGCAAACTTCTGCTGTAGCAGTAGCCGTAAGTGCCAGAACCGGTACTTTGGGGTGCAATTCGCGCAAATCGGCGATGTGCAGGTACGGCGGCCTGAAATCGTAGCCCCATTGCGATATACAATGCGCTTCGTCAACTGCAATCAGGTTGACATTCATATAGCTTATTCGCTCACGAACCAATTCAGAAAGCAGGCGCTCTGGCGACAAATAGAGAAATTTAACCCCTCCGTAAATGCAATTATCCAGTGCAATATCCACCTCACGTTTACTCATTCCAGAGACAATGGCAACTGCTTCAATTCCTTTCGTTTTCAGGTTTTCCACCTGATCTTTCATCAAAGCAATGAGGGGCGAAACTACGATGCATAATCCATCCTTGGTTAAAGCCGGTACCTGGAAACAGATAGACTTACCGCCTCCGGTTGGCAACAGAGCCAACGTATCCTGTCCCAATAAAACAGACTGGATGATCTCCTCCTGCAATGGCCGGAAGCTATCGTGGTTCCAATAATGTTTTAGTATTTCCTGGATGGTCATTCAGGCAGCCTCCTGGCCTTTGCATTTATCCATTCAATATTTTCTACGGTCACTACTCTTGAACAACTAACGTATCCCTTATGTGTCTCAAGCAAACCTGAATTTAAAACTAGCATTCTGCTGTCCGCCCTGCATTCGATACCGTATGAAAGATCAATATTATTTAGACTTGAATAAAATATTCTCCCATAGAGTCTATCCACAATAGCAATTGTTTGACAGTCAGATCCACAACCCCATTTTACAATCGTATAATGACCGGCGAAGTTGACACCTTTTTCCTTACACTGCTCCTTAATTTGTGTTCTAAAAAGTTTGGCTTTAGAATCAGTTCTAAAATCTGGAGGAGCTAATTTGCCTTTGTAAACAGCAGTAGGGAATTCTGAGAAGTTGTGTTTTAACTTGTATTTTTTAAAAATCCCAAGGATTGACGTCTTATCATCGTCACCAAGGATAAGATATTTTTCACTGTCATATAAAGTATCTCCTTTACTTACCCTTTTCTTATCGGGTGTTTTTTTAATAATAAAATCAATTTTGGTTGTGTCAGTTGCATCGATCAAAAAATCTCCAAGCTTATAAGTAGTATCCTTTTGCATTCCAAAAGCATTGCTGACGGAGCAAATTACTATAAATAACAAGTGTAAAAACCGGATTTTCATAAGGTTGGTTGATCAATGTTGCTAAAAAGTGGCAAAAACAAAGCTATCAAAATGCGCTAATATTTCTAAATTCGCGGCGTTAATACATTGATACCTTATGAAATATATTGTTACCGCTATTCTGTTCTCTCTATCAGTTAATATACTTTATGCTCAAAAATGGAACGTGGACGCGCCTCCCGGTCCGGTAAAAAAAGTAAGCATAAGCACCGATGAAGGCACATGGATGAACCTGGATGTGAGCCCGGATGGCCAGAATATCGTTTTCGATCTTTTGGGTGATATTTATACCATACCTATCAAAGGTGGCAAAGCTACAATACTTACTTCCGGCAAATCGTGGGACGTACAACCGCGCTACAGCCCGGACGGCAAGCTGATATCCTATACCAGCGATAAAGATGGCGGCGACAATATCTGGATTATGAATAGTGACGGGACAAACAAACATCCGATTACCAAAGAGACCTTCCGATTGCTAAACAATGCATCCTGGACACCTGATGGACAATATTTAGTAGCCCGTAAACACTTTACTGCCACACGCTCATTGGGTGCCGGCGAAATGTGGCTGTATCATAAAACAGGCGGCGAAGGCATTCAGTTAACCAAACGCAAAAATGATCAGCAGGATGCAGGTGAACCCATTGTATCACCCGACGGTAAATATGTTTACTGGAGCGAAGATGTTACTCCCGGTCCATTTTTTCAATATAACAAAGACCCTTACCAGGGAATTTATGCGATAAAAAGATTGAACCGCGAAACTGGCAACATAGAAACGGTGACCGGTGGCGCAGGCGGCGCCTGCCGTCCGCAGATATCTCCCGATGGTAAATTACTGGCTTTTGTGAAGCGTGTAAGGCTGAAGAGCGTTTTATATCTGCATAACCTGGCAACCGGCGAAGAGTGGTCGGTATATGACGAACTTTCAAAAGATCAGCAGGAAACCTGGGCCATATTCGGTGTATACCCGAATTTTGGCTGGACACCAGATAGCAAAAACATCATTTTCTACGCTAAAGGCAAAATCTGGAACCTTGACATTACAACGTTAAACGCAGTACAGGTGCCTTTTGAAGTCACTTCACAGCAAACTATTACAGATGCACTCCATTTCCCGCAACGGGTTTTCCAGGATGAGTTTTCTGCTAAAATGATCCGGCAACTGACTACCTCGCCTGATGGCAAACAGGTAGCATTTAACGCTGCGGGCCACATTTATATCAAAACTTTGCCGGACGGCGTGCCTATGCGCATTGACAGCACTGCTGATTTTGAATATGAACCGCAGTTTAGTCCTGATGGTAAATCATTAATTTATGTTGATTGGAATGATGAATTGAAAGCGTCGATCAACAAGGTCGATCTGACAACACATTTTGTAACCCGGTTAACCCCCGATAAAGGTTTATATTATTCACCAAAATTTTCCAACAAGGGCGATAAGATCGTTTTCCGTAAAGGAGAAGGAAATGATGTGTTGGGGTATGCATTTGGTAAAAATCCGGGCATTTATGTGATGCCTGCAACCGGCGGTAAATCTAAAATGATCATCAATAACGGCATCTGGCCACAGTACTCTGCTGATGATTCGAAGATCTATTATCAGAGCGGCGAGGATAGCAAAAAGACCTTTATGGTGATGGATACCACAGGCGCCAACCAAAAGACGCTGTACACATCAACTTATACTACACAGTTCAGTCCGAGCCCGGATGGTAAATGGATGGCATTTACCGAACTGTTTAACTGCTACATTACCCCGATGGTTTACACTGGTAGTCCGCAGGACTTGTCGGCAAGCAACAAAGCTATTCCGCTGGACAAACTAACCCGCGGTGCAGGCACCTACCTGCATTGGAGCAAGGATAGTCAGAAATTGATGTGGACACTGGGACCAAAATACTTTGTGCGCGACATTCATAGCGCATTTCCGTTTGTGGAAGGCGGCGATGACAAAACTAAAGTTGCGGATACGGTGGGAATCGATCTTAATCTGAAAATTAAATCAGATATCCCGGATGGCAAAATAGCCTTTACAAATGCTCGCATTATCACAATGAAGGGCGACGAAGTGATCGACAACGGAACCATCGTGATCGAAAAAAACAGGATCGCTGCTATTGGAAAAGCCTCAGATATACAGGTCCCAGCTGATGCGAAAGTTTACGATGCGAACGGCAAAACCATTATGCCGGGGATAATCGATGTACACGCGCACCTGCACGCAAGCCCAGATGGCATTTCGCCGCAACAGGACTGGAACTATTTTGCCAATCTTGCTTTTGGTGTAACAACAGCGCACGATCCGTCTGCCAATACGGAGATGGTATTTAGCCAATCCGAAATAGTGAAAGCCGGCAATATGGTTGGACCGAGGATATATTCAACAGGTTCGATCTTATATGGTGCTGATGGTGATTTCAAGGTGGTGATCAACAGCCTTGATGACGCTCTGTCCAACCTTCGCAGGTTAAAAGCTGTAGGCGCATTCTCAGTGAAAAGCTATAATCAGCCCCGTCGTGAGCAACGCCAGCAGATCATCGCGGCTGCCCGCGAATTGCAAATGCAGGTAGTGCCGGAGGGCGGTTCCACCTTCTTCACCAATATGAATATGATATTGGACGGGCATACCGGCATTGAGCATAATATTCCTGTCGTTCCGATTTATAAAGATGTAAAAACCTTGTGGAACGCGAGCAAAACCGGGTACACTCCTACCCTAATCGTATGCTATGGCGGCTTATTCGGCGAAAATTACTGGTATGACCGCACAGAGGTTTGGAAAAATGAGCACCTGCTCAGCTTTACTCCTCAATCCATTGTTGATGCCCGTTCACGCCGCAGGTTAACGGCAGAATATGGCGATTACGGCCACATAGAGGTTTCTAAATATGTAAAACAGATTGCAGATGGCGGCACAAAAGTTAACCTTGGGGCACATGGCCAGCTACAGGGACTGGGCGCACATTGGGAGCTCTGGATGCTGACACAAGGCGGTATGACACCATTGCAGGCTATCCGCTGCGCAACAATGAATGGTGCATCTTACCTGGGAATGGACAGAGAAATAGGTTCATTAGAGCAGGGTAAATTGGCCGACCTGATCGTCTTGAACGCCAACCCGCTGGTTGATATCCGCAATAGCGAAAAAATAAAATATGTGATGGCAAATGGCCGGCTGTATGATGCTAACTCAATGAACGAAATAGGTAACCGCGAAAAACCACGCCTGCGTTTCTGGTGGCAGCAAAACCGCGGTGAGATGGTGAACCTGCCCGTAGGTAATAGCGAAACCTGGTTGTACACTTCGCAGGAGGGGGACTAATTTTAAGTTGGGAAGTCCGTAAGACCGAAAGTCGGAAAGATTTCTTTCGGTCTTATGCGGACTTACCGACTTCCGGACTTCCCAATGAGCCACTGATAAAAGGCAGGAAAATCACCGTTCCATTGCTTTTCGTTATGCCTGGCGCCTTTCACAATTATTTCAGGAGAGTTTTGTTCGCTTATCCCTTTTGAACGGACCAGCTTCACCATTTTTTTCATGGGTTCAACCATATCGCCGCCTTCGGAATCGCCGCAAACAAAATAGAATCTCGATTTGGCATTCAAATGCTGTTGCGCATAACTGAACATTTCAGGCGCTATCCAGAATGATGGTGAAAATATGCCCCCGTTGCCAAATACCTTTGGGTAATTTAAAACCGCATAAAAAGAGATCAATCCGCCCATCGAGCTACCAGCGATGGTCGTACTCTTCACATCAGATTTAGTCCGATAATGTTCATCAATATATGGTTTAAGTGTTTTAACCAGGAAATCAACATATTGATCTCCTTCAGCTTTGCCAAATTTTGAATCATAAGGATTGTATTCTGTCATCCTGTGCTCACCCCCGTGATCGACACCAACAACAATACACTGCTCTCTTACTGGCAGCTTATCTATAATCTCATCTACGCCCCACTCGCCATAACCTGAGGTATAGGCATCAAACAGGTTCTGACCGTCGTGCATATAAATAACCGGGTATTTTTTGTGGTATGACTCATAGTCAGCAGGCAGGTATATCCATATCCTCCTTTGTCGCCCTAATTGCGGTATATCGAAGCTTTCTGTGATGACATGCACATTAGTGGTTGCGGTATGCCTTTTTTCTTCAGATTTGAAATTATCCTGCCAGCCTCCGACATCTATCCTGATTGTTGTGTCATGTGAGAGCGCGAAGCTTCTGTTGTCAATCGATTTTCCATCACCTGTACATTCCACCTTTTGCCAGCTGCCACGTGTTATCTTAAAATTGTAAGCTCCCTTAGACAACGATTTTGAAAGCTGCCAGGAGCCGTCGTTCTGTTTTTGAAATTCAAAGGCAACGTGGCCAGGATCCCAGTTATTAAAATCACCAGCAACGAACAGATGCGTATCTGTTTCCTTGACAGCAGGTATTTTATTGACAATAAAAGTCACCTTAATTTGTCCAAATGACAAAAAGTGACAACAAAGCAGAAATGCACAAATTGATATTTTTGATCTCATAATTTTGGCGATAAAAAAAGCCCGTCCGCTAACCAGCGGACGAGCTTTGTATTGTTTGAACAGATATTAGCCTCTGCTTTGGATATCTACGTAATCCCTTGTGGTTGCGCCGACAAATATCTGACGAGGACGACCAATAGGCTCCTTGTTTGCCTTCATTTCTTTCCATTGAGCAATCCATCCTGGTAAACGGCCTAATGCAAACAGCACCGTAAACATATCGGTTGGGAAGCCCAATGCACGGTAGATAATGCCTGAATAGAAATCAACGTTTGGATATAATTTACGCTCAACAAAGTACGGATCCTTCAAAGCGTGTTCTTCCAGCTTCTTGGCAATATTCAGCACCTCATCATCTATGCCTAATTTCTCCAGGATATCGTCGCAAGCTTTTTTG
>Ga0105241_10001519_pt1 | contig 17783 bp, 16 predicted proteins | sample KBSC64metaG_FD_80422 | JGI IMG/M metagenome (GOLD analysis project Ga0105241, IMG submission 80422) | Corn rhizosphere microbial communities from Kellogg Biological Station, Michigan, USA - KBS C6-4 metaG | ecosystem: Host-associated > Plants > Roots > Rhizosphere > Soil | place: Michigan, USA... | reverse complement strand
TAGGAGAGCAGAGAGTCGCCCACCGGGGCAAAGATGGTCACCCCGCCCAGCACCAGATATTTGCGGAGGTTCACAAACTAGACCTGCACGGTCTCCTGCGGAGTTTCGGCCGGGGCTTCCGGCTTGGCTGAATGTCCGTTGCCGGCAGCATTATCCTTTACCAGTTTGTTGCGCATGGAGCGCACTTTGAGGAAAGTGCGCGCATTCTTGTATAGCCGTTTGCGCTCGCCGGAATTGAACGCTGCTTTCTTCAGGATGCGGAACACAGCCTTCGGACGGAAATAGTATTCGTCGTAAAACTGGTGAACGGAGTGCAAAATTTCATCCGCTGGCAATCCCGGGTATTCAATATGCGCCAACTGATGTCCGCCGGCATCCACCATGCTGCCCTTCACCATGAAGTTGTTTTTTGTCGCGAAATCGTAGAGCTCAGTCCCGGGATAAGCATGCGCCACGGAAACCTGAATGGTTTCTACATCAAGCTCTTTGGCAAAGGCCATCGTGTTCTTAATAGTTTCTCGCGTTTCACCAGGCAGGCCGAGAATAAAATCGCCGTGGATGACCAGGCCGAGCTTGTGGGCGTCTTTGGTAAATTGCCGGGCGCGCTCGATAGTCGCGCCTTTCTTGATGTTCTTCAGAATCTGCTGATCACCCGACTCATAACCGACAATCAATAACCGGCAACCTGCCTCTTTCATCGCCTTCAGGGTTTCGTAATCCGTGGTCACGCGCGATGTGCACGACCAGGTGAGTTTCAGCGGCTTCAGCTTCGCGCAGAGTTCGACAGTCCGTGCCTTTTGAATGTTGAAGGTATCGTCGTCGAAGAAAAATTCTCTGACGTAAGGCCAGTATTCTTTAGCTTTGGCCATTTCCCGCGCCACGTCGTCGGTCGAGCGCTTGCGCCACGCATGTCCGCTGGTGGTTTGCGGCCACAAACAGAAGGTGCACTGCGCCGGGCATCCACGCGTGGTGTAGAGAGACACATAAGGATGAAGCAAAAAGGGCACCGTGTAGCGCCGGACATCGAGATCGCGGTGATACACGTCAGTCACGTGCGGAAGAGCGTCAAGATCCTGAAGTTGCGGACGATCGGCATTATGCGCGATCGAACCATTATTACGATAAGACACGCCGAGGATCTGGTCGAGCGGTTTGCCATCCGCGAATTCTTTAACTGCATAATCGAATTCTTTTCGCACGATAAAATCCACGGCATTGGCATCCTGCAAAGATCTTTCCGGCAGCACAGTCACATGGGGACCGACAAATGCAATCTTTATCTTGGGATTCTCGTCTTTGATTTTTTCCGCTAGACGAATATCACCGGGGAAGCCAGGAGTGCTGGTGTAAAGCACCAGAAACTCATATTCCTTGGCGATTTTGATAGTTTCCTCGGCGGAAACATGGTGGGACGGAGCATCCAGGAGCCGCGCGCCCTCAAGCAATCCCGTCGGATAGGCGAGCCAGACCGGATACCAGTAGGACTCGATTTCACGGGTAGCCGGCCAGCGCGAACCCGCGCCGCCATCAAAGTTTTCAAAGGAAGGTGGGTTCAGGAACAGTGTCTTTAAGGGCATAGGTATGGAGTCTTTATCCTAACATTGATGTGAGCCCGAATTGACCCGACGTATCCGCGCGGTCACGGACCTTCAATAGCCTGAAAAGAATGGTTTTCGCCACAATTAATCCTAAGCCGCAGGCGGGCGTTGAACAACGCGTTTTGTCCGAGTGGTGTTTTGATGCAGTAAACGGCGAGTTCGCTCCCTTAACGAGAGCTGGAAATCCGAGATGCAACCAAGATTCCGGACCGCACTAATTAGAGTGCAGCTTCAATTCCAACGCCCGGCGGAAGCCTACCAACCCCTGGTCTGCATCATGCTGGCTTCGTCCATCGCCGCCACTGCCAATCCCTTCATTGCCCCAGTCAGGTCTTCGCTGACTTCGAGTAAAACCTTGGGGTCGTTGAAGTGGGTGGCGGCCTTAACGATGGCGCGGGCGCGCTTCTCAGCTTCCTCAGGCGGAGCCATCGCGCAGCTGTCGTCGTAGGGATGAGTTTCAAGTGAATGCGTGCAGGTTGTGCGTTTGCCCATGAAGATGCCCGAGCCGACGAATACGGCTTCTGCGCCGAGCTGCATTACAAGCGACGCATCAGCCGGAGTGGCTATGCCTCCAGCCGAAAAGTTCGGCACCGGCAACTTCCCGGTTTTCGCGACAAGTTTGATGAGTTCGTAGGGCGCCTGATGTTCCTTGGCTTTTGCGTAAAGCTCTTCTTCGCTGAGCACGGTGAGAATCTTCATCTCCTGCACGATCTGGCGCATGTGCTTCACCGCGTGAACTACATCGCCGGTGCCGGCTTCGCCCTTGGTGCGGATCATTGCCGCGCCTTCTGCAATGCGGCGAAGGGCTTCTCCTAAATTGCGCGCACCGCAGACAAACGGAACTTTGAAAGCATGCTTGTCAACGTGGTGCGCTTCATCGGCAGGGGTGAGCACTTCGGATTCGTCGATGTAGTCGACGCCGAGTTCTTCAAGGATCTGTGCTTCCGCAAAGTGGCCGATGCGACACTTGGCCATGACCGGAATGGACACCGCGGCCATAATCTCGCGGATCTTCTTCGGCGACGCCATGCGTGCAACTCCGCCTTCGGCGCGAATCTGGGCAGGCACGCGCTCCAGAGCCATGACGGACACCGCGCCGGCGCGTTCGGCGATTTCGGCCTGGCGCGCATCGGTAACGTCCATAATGACGCCGCCCTTGAGCATTTCAGCAAGGCCGGTTTTGAGTCGAAGGCTGGTAGAACTACCGTTGTTCTGGGACATGGGAATCTCTTTTCGCGATCGTGAAGAGTGTGCGACCTACGATGCACCTATTTTACAGCACGCCGGGGCAGTTCTTATTCAGGCGTCGCCCGACGCGGCTATCGCTCCGGTATCCGATGCCCAATTCACTTCGTCGACCGTGCGGATGACGAACACCCATCCCAAACCGCCGATCGCGAGAACTGCCACAGTGATCGCAAATGGCGCGAGGAAATTGCCGGTCCTCTGGACAACGAACCCGGTGAGTGCCGGGCCGATGATTCCGGCGAAGTTGCCGAAACCGTTTTGCAAGCCGGTCCACTTCCCTGCCGCTTGCCGACCTGCCAGAGTTTGAGCAAACGCGAACACACCTACTCCTATCATGCCGACGCCCACGCCGGCTACGAGCAACCACGCGAAGTAGGTTCGCGGCCCGGCGAGCGCAAGACCACTGATGGCTACGATCGCTATCAGGTAGCCAACGGCCATCGCCGATTTTCGAACCAGGGTGGCTGAACCGCCTCGGCGCATCCAGTAGTCGGAAGCCCAGCCGGTAAGCGCCGACGATGTTGCATCGGTAAGGTAATAGATTCCGGCCGAGCGTACCATTTCGGTCATTGAAAGCCCGCGTTCGCGCACCAGATAAAACGGCAACCAGGTCAGCATGAAATAAAATACGTAATTCACGGAAAAATGACCGATGGCTGCACCCCAGAACGAACGCTGCGCCAGTATGGCGGCATTTCCGGGCCCGATTTTTACGTCCGTAGCCGCTGACTCCCGCGCAGGCATCCACTTGAACCACGCGGGCAACCAGAGCAGGCTGAGAATTCCGATGCCGATGAATACCGGCCGCCAGCCGTAAAGTGCGATCAGGGGCCCTGCGCCGAAAGTTCCAATCGCAGGGCCGAGGCGAATGCCCGCCATCAGCAATCCGTTAGCGAAGCCCCGACGGTTTTCCGGCAAATGATGCGCAAGGATTTTCGAGCACGCGGGAAACGCTGCCGATTCACCAATTCCCAACAGCAGGCGCATGAGCAGTAACAATGCGAATCCACGAAAGATTCCGGTGGCGGCTGTAGAAATTGACCACAACAGATATCCCGCCGCGATAAACCAATTGACGTTAAAACGGTCAACCAGCCAGCTGCTGACAAACTGCATGACGGTATAAGCCGGAAAAAAAGCGCCCAATAGAAGTCCTACCTCGGACGCCGAGAGCGCAAGCTCATCCTGTATTCGGGGAGCTGCAACCGAGAGAATGCCGCGATCAACGTAACTGATGAGAACGCATATCGCGAGGAGTGTGAGCGTAGGCGCAAAGGAATTGCTGGTCCGGGATCGATCCATCACCTGCGTCATGGGAGGTCGTGGCATTCTGCGCTGGCGCGCCGGGGTTTGCAAGTGTCAAGAACCTCGCCTTGTTGCCCCAAACCTTTGGTCTCACCTCTGACGTCTGAAAACATGGCGCGGATCAATGATCACGAAGACGCCACGGCTGCGGGCAAGTACATTGCCTTTTTGATCCGAAATCTCAGCAGTGCGGGTAAGCTTGCGGCCGTGCTGGCTGATCTCGCGGGATTCAACGCGGAGGGGCTTGTTTAGCGGGACTGGCCGCAAGTATTCGACGGTCATGCGCGCTGTGGCGGCAGGCTGATCGCGCAATTTGTTCAGCTTGCTCATGGCGTCGTCAAGAATGGTCGCAATAATTCCACCATGGCAGTGCCCGGGTGGCCCGGTATAACGCTTGCCTAATCGAAAACGGGAGGTGTAATGCTTTCCGGCCGCATCAGCGTGAAACTTCAGATGCATGCCGTCAGGATTGTCCTGTCCACACGCGAAGCAATAGTTTTTCTTGACGCGATCGTTTCTGGTCATTGAATAGGATTGTACGGCGCGCACCGCGCCATGCTGAAACGACCCACCAGATACTCAGTAACAACGCCAAAAGAAAGACTTAGCTTCTCATCAGCAGAACCAGGCATGCCTTTAAGATTCGGTGCAGGATCTTCGATCACTGGAGCGAACACAGCATCGCGAAGCTTTCGGTTATCATCCAAGAGAGTTCAATTCGGTGCGGACCCCCAAGCTCGCACATACTTCGACGGAGGAAAGACTAGTGAGACTGCAATCCCAGAAGTCAGTTTCATGGCTGGCACTTTTACTCTTTGTGACCTGCTGTTCGCTGCTGGCGCAGGAGGGCAGCAAGTCTCAAGGTGGCGCGGCCGTCTTCAAAAGTAAGTGTATTGTCTGCCACGGCGTCGATGGCACTGGTAATACGCCCCTTGGCAAACAACTGCAAGCCGCCAATTTTCATTCAAAAGACGTGCAGAAGCTGAGCGATGCTGAATTGCACAAAATCGTCCACGACGGCCAAGCCAACATGCCGGCCTTTGCCGACCAGTTGAGCGATGAAGAGATTACCCAGGTGGTTAAATACGTTCGGCAACTGGGAAAGACTCCGCAAGCAAAGAAGAGTAGTCACTAACGCTAAAGAGAAGCGCGCAGCATGCCAGTCGCAACACCTTCCTCAACCATCGATCGGTTGAACTCCGGTCAGGGGCGCGGAGGCCTGCACCCTCCGGGGTATGGGGGTGGCGGAGATCGTGGCAACGGAGGCGAAGGCCCCCCGGAATACGAACGGCGGCTTTATCGAGCGAGGCTGGCCCTCGTGCTTGCGATGGGCTCAATTTGTGTGCTGTTTGTGACGGTCACTGTTGCGCTCTTGTGGTGGCAGTCAAACGTAGCGGCTAATTCGGATACTTACGTACACGTGCGGGCGTGGGCCCCTGTTAGTCTGCCGATCCGGCTTCTGCTCTGGAACACGTTCGTGTTGTTACTCGCCAGTGGCACGATTGAAATGGCAAGACGCAACCTGGCGCGTGACATGCTGCTGGCGCCCGTACACGCCATCGCCGGGATTGCTCCCGATCGCCAGTGGCGGTTCCCATGGCTGGCGATGACTGTCGCCCTAGGTCTCGCATTCCTCGGAGGCCAGTGGCTGGCTTGGGAAGCACTCCACCGACATGGGTTTCACGTATCCACGGTCGGCATGAGCTCTTTTTTCTACTTGCTCACTGGCGCGCATGCCCTCCATGTTTCGGGGGGTATTATCGCGCTGCTGTACGCATGTGCAATCGCGCTTCTGCACCGCTCAATCGAACACAGGCGAATCATTCTCGAAATAGCAGCATGGTACTGGCATTTTATGGGAGTTTTGTGGCTGGGTATTTTCGCGCTCTTGCAATTCGGACATTAAAAGATGGTTAAATTATTTCCGCTTTGCCAAACTGAGTTGATCAATCCTCCCATCCTAAGTTGGGTGCACAGCGATGCCGGATCGTGTCGAGTGCGTCGCACTGAAAACTTGAAAAGGTAAGCAGATGTCCAACTCATATTGCAACCAGATCACACGGATCACAAATGAACAATCGCCGCCATCCTTTTTCGTGATCGGCCCTCCCCGCACCGGCACCAGTTGGATTCACGATGTTTTGAGTCAATACACCTCTCTGCCGAACCATATCAAAGAAACCAGATTTTTCGATTTACACTTTGACCTGGGAATGGATTGGTATCTGCGCTACTTTAGCAAACCGAATGACAGCAGTAAGCCACGCGGCGAAGTTGCACCCACATATTTCGCTTCGACACAAGCTCGTGAACGCATTGCCAGAACCTGCCCCGGAGCAAAGGTAATTTGTATTTTTCGTCATCCGGTTGAGCGGGCGTTATCGCTGTATCGTATCAAGCGTGCGTATGGAATGGTCCGATGCAGCTTTGAGGACGCCGTGCTCTTTGATCCTGAGTTGCTGGAATCGGGGAAATACGCGACATATCTGAAGTCCTGGTATCACGCAATGGGTTCGGCGCAGGTGTTGGCAACCTTCTACGATCAGCTGCGCGATCGGTCGCAAGCCTATGTTGATGAAATAGCGGATTTCATTGGCATCCGCCGATTCGAGTTATCCGCCGCCCAGAGGCGTCTGGTACACCCATCTGAGGGGTTCACACAACCACGCAATTTTATGTTTACACGAATCGGCGTGGCGCTCGCGAATCGGCTGAAAGCCGGGCATCTGGACAGGATCGCCCTGGCGATCCGAAAATCAGCCTTGGGAAGAACTTTTCTTTCAGGTGGCGATCCGTTCACGCCGCTGTCGCCAATCATCTCAAGAGCGGTGCTGGACATGTTCCTTCCCGAGGTCGAGAGTCTGGAAACCATGCTGAATGTTGATCTCTCGGCCTGGAAATCAAAAGAAAAAGAGCACAAAATGTCATTGATTGACTACATGACCCTTCATTCCTGCGGTTAGCCGCCGGACCGAGTGTGAAGTCGAGAGACACCGAAGTGAGCGGTTCGTACCGATGTTCGGCGCTTGAATCAGGAGCGGACACCCAGGCGAGATTGCAACTCTTTCCTATGACGCCGGCTCAGCCGAAGCTCTGAACCATTTTCAAGAACGACGTTGTACTCGCCATCAGGATTCAGTTTCAGATTTTTTATCTGCCCTATGTTTACAATCGCGGAGCGGTGGATACGACAGAAAAGCGCCGGATCTAAATCGTGTTCAAGATCTGCCAGGCTGCGGCGAAGAAGATGATTTCGTGGACCAACATGCAAGCAGGCGTAGTAATCATCCGCCTCAATCCAATCTATTTCAGAAGTCCTCACAAAGGAAACTTGTCCGGCCGACTTGATTACCAGTCGTTCGGTTTTAGGCCGCGCGTTGCTGGAGAGTTGTATCTTTTCCTTTGCACGCGAAAGCGCGCGGGCGAAGCGGGTGTTATCGAACGGCTTCAACAAGTAGTCCAGGGCGCCGGCATCGAAGGCGCGAAGTGCGTATTGATCGTAAGCGGTGACCAAAATTATCGCTGCGGGCGATTTGCTGCCAAGCATTTCGAGGACATCAAAGCCGTCCCACTCGGGCATTTGCACGTCCAGAAAAACTAGATCTGGAGAAAAATTATGAATTGCCGACAGCGCCTCTTTGCCTGATCCGCACTCGCCAATTACGTCTACATCCGGCTCGCGTTCTAAAAGCACAGCAATATTACGTCGCGCCGGCGGCTCGTCGTCGACGATCAGGGTGCGGATTTTCGGTACGGCGGCTGGCACTTACCGCTCCTGATTGTTTTTGCCACGGGCGGCGATATAGGGTAAGAAAACTGACGCTTGCACCCCGCGGGAATCAGAGCTGGCAAGAGTGAACTTGAATTCGTCCCCGTACAGGCCGCGGAGACGGGTCACCAGATTTGAGATGCCGACACCGGAAGCGGTATTTTCCCAGTCCCCTGAGAGTGGCGGGCCATCATTGTAAACGCTCAGCAAAAGGTGGCCATTCAGGCGCGAGGCGCCAATGCGGACCGTGCCACCTTGAATCTGTTTGGCGATCCCATGCTTAAGAGCATTCTCGACGATTGGTTGCAAAACGAGGCTCGGTACCTGCGTCTCCAAAAACTCTGCCGGTATATTCGCGTCGATGTGTAATCGGTCGGAGAAACGTACTTTCTGGATCGCCAGATACTTGTCTAATAACTCCAATTCCTCCCGCAGTGTCACCTCCTGCTTGCTGCAATCCTGAAGCACGTGGCGCAAAAGATCGCTGAGTCCGGCAATCATGTCCACCGCGTCATCGTTTCTCTCTTCGCGTACCAGAGCAGCGACCGCGTTCAGGGCGTTAAAAAGAAAGTGGGGCTCAAGCTGATGTCGTAGTGCGTCTAACTGCGCCTTGGATAATTGCTCGTTCAGACGAGCAGTCTCGGCTTGCTGATGCGAAATCCGTTCTCGCGACTCAAGCACGTAGGAGATCGCCAGAATCGAAGCATAGAAAATGATGGCGGCCAGCAGCCCGTTGTTGAATGTCTGCGACCAGAGAGATGTGAACGATCCCGGGCCGCTCGGGTTAGCCCATGGATTCATGGCAACTTCCATGAAGGCCCGCCATGCGGCCGAGACCAGATCGATAATGGCGACGCCACCGAGGTGAATAAACCAGATCGAAACCGGCCGCAATCTCACGGGAGGAAATCGGCGGCCCAGATACATAACAACCGGCGTTGCCAGCGCCCACGGCATCCAGGAAAACAAAATCGTAAAGAAAAGCTGGGTCCAGGCATGGTGCATGCCTTGTGAGTGCATGCTGACGACGGTCTGGGTCGCGTCAAACAGACCCATGCCGCCCCACAGCACGGCGATCCACAACCAGCGTGGTGACTTCGATATTTCGACCGAGCTCATATTGCGATGGTATTGTACGGCGGATCGTTGCGGGAACAAATGCAGCCAAGCACCGGAAGCGCGCAGGCAACGGTCTGGCCTAGCCCGCAGAGGCATGGCAGACTCCCAGCATGAAAATACAAATGAAGGCGGTCATTGTTGGCATCGTGACCCTGGTTTCACTTGCGGCACTTAATCAGACGGCCAGTGCTCCGACCGATCCTCAATACAGCAGCGACGGCAAAATGAAGCTGCCGGAGAATTATCGCGAGTGGGTTTACTTAAGCACGGGCTTGGATATGAGTTACAGCCCGGCGGCACAGGCCGCGGGAGCGGACCACCACATGTTCGACAACGTCTTCGTGAATCCCAGCTCCTATAAGGCCTTCAAAGAGACTGGCACGTGGCCTGACAAAACCGTTCTGGTGCTCGAAGTCCGCGGAGCTCAGAGCAAAGGATCCATTAATCAACGCGGCAACTATCAAACCGACAATAGGATGGGGCTTGAAGTTCACGTGAAAGATGAGGCCAGATTTCCCGGAAAGTGGGCTTTCTTCGGTTTCGATGATTCGAAACTTGGCGATATGGTCCCGACCTCGGCGTCTTGTTATTCCTGCCACGCCGATCACGGGGCTGTGGACACCACGTTTGTGCAGTTCTATCCGACACTGCTGCCGATCGCAAAGGCGAAAGGGACTTTGAGCGCCGGATATGTGAAGGAACGGGGGGAGTAGCCGAGGATTTCTCAGGACCCTCGACTCTCGGAATGTTCCTCGCTGCCCCAACACGCGAAGGACGTGTTGGGGCTCCCCCGTTTGCTAAGGCATTTTGGCTTCCGTTTTCGATGTCTTTCGGATCAAGCAGTTCATTCAAGAGCGAGTTCCCGATCCAATCTTTTTGACCTGCAAGAGCCAATATCTGACTCCGCTTATAATAGAAAGATTCGGCAGCCCTTGCGGAGGCGCCTGTAGGGTACTCCGTGACTTGATGTTAAGCACTGCCCTGCCCTGTGATGTCCACGTCGGTTTCCAATCACGACCTAAGTGCTGTGCCCGAGCTGTCTCCATCCACGCCCGGCGAAAACGACAAGATCATCGTCCGCGGGGCGCGTACCCATAATCTCAAAAACATTGATTTTGAAATCCCGCACAACGCCCTCACCGTGGTGACCGGAGTCTCCGGGTCGGGCAAGTCTTCCCTTGCATTCGACACCATTTACGCCGAGGGGCAGCGCCGATATGTCGAGTCGCTGTCGGCCTATGCGCGACAGTTTCTGGAGCGTATCGAGAAGCCGGATGCAGATCACATTGAAGGCATTGCTCCTGCGGTTGCGATCCGGCAGAAGAACACAACCCGTAGCCCTCGCTCCACGGTGGGCACGGCAACCGAAATTTATGACTACCTGCGGCTGTTGTTCGCGCGAATCGGCCGCACGTACTGCGTCAACTGCGACGCCGAAGTAAAGAAGGACACGGTGGATGAAGTCGCAGAAACGGTTCTGGCGTTGGGCGAAGGCACTCGGCTGAATGTGCTGTTCCCGGTCGTGGCGACTTCATCGGCCAAATCCGCTCCACAAAGCCGAAGCGATATTGGCACGACTGGAAGTCGTGCAGTTCCCAGTCTTGCTGAAAAGAAGGGTCGCGGCCGCGTCAAAAAAAACACGAGAACTGCCGCCGGGCAATCAACCGACGCCATTAAGGTCCGCCTCTTCGAACTGCGGACACGGGGGTTTAACCGCCTATACCAGCGCGGACAGATTTTTGAGTTTTCCACGCCGGAGTCTCTACTCGACGTTAACTTTGCCGAACCGCTGTTTGTGCTCGTTGACCGCATCGCTATTGCAGCCGATTCACGCGCCCGAATTGTGGACGCGGCGGAGATCGGGTTCCGGGAGAGCGGCGAAGTAATTTTCGAAGTCGCTTCTGGCGCTGAAGACGCCGCCGTTCCAAAGCGCCTGCGCTTCTCCAACAGATTCGAATGCAAGAACTGCGGCATACGATATGCCGAGCCAGAGCCCCGGTTGTTCTCATTCAATAATCCGTTTGGTGCGTGCCCGCGATGCCAGGGGTTTGGAAATACGATTGACTTTGATCTGGCGCTGGTGATTCCTGATCCGAGCAAAACTCTGAGCGACGGCGCAATCGAGCCCTGGACCAAGCCGAAATATCGTCCGTTGCTGACCGAACTAAAGCGCTACGCGAAACTGTCAGGAATCCCCATGGACGTGCCCTGGGCCGAGCTTGCCCCCGAGCATCAACGAATGGTGATTGAGGGTGAACGGAAATTTCCGGGCGTGCGTGGGTTCTTTCAATATCTGGAGCGTAAAAAATACAAACTGCACGTGCGCGTATTCATCAGCCGTTATCGCGGCTATTCGACCTGCTCCGATTGCGGAGGCGCCCGGCTGCGGCGCGAAGCTCAGCGGGTCAGGGTCGCCGGGAAGAACATTTGCGACGTCTGCGCGATGACCGTGGAGGAAGCGGGAGAGTTTTTTGACAATCTGGTGAAAACTTCTTCTCCGGGCGGGGGGGACCGTGGTTCCAAAACACGAGTAGAGAACTCGGCATCCTCCCTGCGAAAAGAGGAAGCTGAAATTGGCGAACGATTGCTCGAAGAAATCACGTCGCGCCTGAGGTTTCTAAACGATGTCGGCCTGGAGTACCTCGAACTTGACCGCCTGACCGCCACCCTTTCCGGAGGCGAAGCGCAGCGGATACAACTTGCGACATCACTTGGCTCACGACTGGTGGGCACGCTTTACGTGCTGGACGAACCGTCTATAGGCCTGCACAGCCGGGACACGCACCGGTTGATCAAAATCCTCCATGGGCTGCGAGATCTCGGAAATACGGTGCTCGTCGTCGAACACGATCCTGACGTGATGCGGGCGAGCGACCAGATTATTGATCTCGGTCCAGGCGCGGGAGAGTACGGCGGCAAAGTGATCGCGACCGGGACATTCGATGAGATTCAGCACATCCCCGCTTCGCTCACCGGAAGATACCTAGCTAATGATCTTCGCATACAGCTGCCCACGAACCGGAGAAAGCCGGGACGGCAGCAGATCGTGATTCGTGGTGCACGGGTCCACAACCTTAAGAACATCGACGTCACCATCCCGTTAGGAATGTTGGTCGCAATTACCGGAGTCTCAGGTTCCGGAAAATCGACACTGCTGCACGATGTCTTGTTCAAGGCGCTGATCGCCGCCAAGAAGCAGACGAATGAAATCGTCCGCCCAACCGAAGCCTCAGGTGAGCGACATTCGGGAAAGCCCGCGGGTGTGCGAGAGGTCGAGGGCGATGATCATATCGATGATGTGATCCTGGTGGATCAATCGCCGATCGGCAGGACACCACGGTCAAACCCGGTCACGTATATCAAGGCGTTCGACGGCGTTCGCGAACTCTTTGCGGGCACTCCCGAGGCCCACAAGCGCGGGTTTGGGGCAGGACATTTTTCGTTCAATGTCCCCGGGGGACGCTGCGAAACCTGCCAGGGAGACGGCACGGTCGTGGTCGAAATGCAGTTTCTCGCGGATGTCGAGTTGATCTGCGAGGAGTGCAAAGGCGCGCGTTTCAAGCCGGAAGTGCTTGAGGTGCGGTATCGCGGCAAGAACATCCACGACGTGCTGAACATGACGGTCCGCGAAGCTATTCACCACTTTGCCAGTGCACCCAAAGTGGCCGACAAGTTGCGCATGCTGGATGAAGTCGGACTGGGTTATCTGCGGTTGGGGCAATCCGCAACCACTCTTTCCGGAGGCGAGGCACAGCGGGTAAAGCTTGCTGCCCACCTTCAGCCCGCGGCGTCCGCAAGCCGGAGATTGAACGCTAAACCTCTCAGGAAAAGGGTGCTTTACATTTTTGACGAGCCGACTACCGGCCTGCACTTTGATGACATCAGTAAACTACTCACGGCCTTTCGGCGTCTTATTGAAGTAGGAGGCTCAATCCTGCTGATCGAGCATAATCTTGAGGTGATCAAGACTGCCGATTGGGTGATCGACCTGGGGCCGGAAGGTGGCGAGCGCGGGGGCTACGTCCTCGGCGAAGGGCCACCGGAGAAGATTGCGGAGATCGCTGGGTCTTACACTGGGCAATTCCTGGCGCGGGCGCTGAACGCAGGCGGGACTGCGCGTTCAAATGGAAACTGATGCGTTATTGAAGAGGGCTGTCGAACAGTGGCTGGCAATCGCGCGGCCGAAAGCCGTTCCTTTTCAGAGTCGAATACTCGGCAGAGTGTCTACCGTTTTTATTATTTCGGTAGTTGCCTTTTTCGTTTTCGCGATCTCCGCTGCGGATGCCCAATCCAGCGGCAAGACCATTCGTCATCATAAGGTCGAAGACCAGGACCCGATCGCGGCCAAAATAAACGAAGCCGAACAAAACATCGGCAAACAGGATTATGCCTCGGCGGAAGCGCTGTTGAAGCAGGCAGTGGCTGGAGCTCCGGAGAACTATTCTGCATGGTATGACCTGGGTTTTGTTTATCACGCGATGGGCCGACGCGATGATTCGATCGCGGCTTATCGCAAGTCTGTTGCGGCCAAGCCGGATGTATTTGAATCCAACTTGAATCTTGGCTTGGCATTGGCCGACTCTGGACAGCCGGGCGCAGAGCAGTATCTTCGTGCGGCAACCAAGCTGACGCCGATTTCGAATCCGGCCGACGGCAAGAAGCGAGCGTGGGTGGGGCTGGGACATCTTCTCGAAGGCAGCAAACCTGATGAAGCCGCGACTGCATATCAGCAGGCCTCACTTACCGACCCCACGGACCCCGAGCCACATCTGCTGGCCGCAACCTTACTGGAAAAGAACCACCCGGCAGCCGCAGAGAAGGAATATCAGAACGCGCTCGCTCTGAGACCGGAATCCGGTGATGCCCTGGCGGCGCTGACCAACTTCTATATGCGGCAACGGCGCTTTGCAGACGCAGAGGCGCTCCTGCGGAAGCTTGTGGCTGTGCACCCTAACGATGCCACCACCCATATGCAACTGGGACGCATGCTGGCGATCTCGGGAAAAACCGCCGATGGTATCAGCGAACTTGAAACCGGCCTTAAGCTCGACCCATCCGACAGCCAGGCGCAGCACGACCTTGCTGATCTGTATCTTGAAACGAACAAGTTCCTGGAAGCAGAAGAGCTTTACCGAAAGCTGACAGCCTCGCATCCGAACGATGCCGCCTTTCACCATGGCTTGGGCCGGGCGCTGCTACACGAGAAAAAATACGCCGACGCCGAGCGCGAGTTGGCGCGAGCAGTTCAACTGAAACCCGATGTTGGGCCCGCATATGGCGACCTGGCGGTAGCCGCTGCGGAGAACAAAGACTATGAATTCGCCATCAAAGCCGTAGACATGCGGGCGAAGTTTTTGCCGGAAATACCGATGACATATTTCCTCCGCGCCACCGCCTACGATAATCTGCACGACGTGAAAGACGCAGCAAAGTATTATCATCAGTTCCTGGATGTGGCAGAAGGCAAGTTTCCCAATCAGGAATGGCAGGCCAGGCACCGTTTGATTGCAATTGAACCCAAGAAGTGATGAGTTGAAATGGTCAAGCATGTGGGAACGGTCGCTCTGGTAGTGCTGGTTCTGACCGCGCTGTCTCTCGGCAATAAAGAAGAAACGCTGGAGCAGTTGATCGCGCGTGCCGACGCTGCCAAACCGGAGAAACAGCCGGAACTGTACATCGAAATTGCCGAGCGGCAGATGAAAGCATTGACAGAAGCATCCAAGGGCGAGCGTTGGGAAGAATTCCGCCCTGAGTTGCAGCAGGTGGTCAAATACTCTGAGCGTGCGCAAGCTTCAGCGATTCAATCGAAAAAAAAGATCAAACGCACGGAGATAAAAATTCGGCAAATGTCGCAACGCTTACGGGACATTAAACTGGATGTGGATCCGGATGATCAACCCTCGGTCCAGTCAGCAGTCGACAAATTGGAGCATTTCCGGGCGGAGCTGTTTAAGGCCATGTTTGGGCTAAGCAATGATTAAGCTGGCACTTTCGGTCTTTCTTCTGACCGCGTCGGCTCTTTCCTGCGCGGCGCAGCAGCACCGCCGCGACCCTCTCTCCGAACTGGAAATCGATCAGCTTCGAGATGCTGCGCAGGAACCAGAAGCGCGGCTAAAGTTGTATATCGCTTTTGCCCGGGCGCGCCTGGAAAAATTGCAGCAAATCCGCAGCGATCCGAAGATCAGTGACACTGATAAAGACAAACAGATCCGGGCTGCCTTGCAGGATTTTACCGAGATTTACGACGAACTCGATGAAAACGTTGACACCTTCGCTGACCGCGGTGACGATCTACGTAAGGCGATCAAGCCGGTGATCGAAGCGGATACTGAGTTCGGGTCGAAGCTGCGAGCTTTCAAGCTGGCTCTCGAGAGCTCGAGGGATGAAGCCGAGAAATACGATTTCCTTTTGGGAACAGCCATGGAAGCCGTGGATAGCGCGGCGAAAGATCACCGCGACTTGCTGGCCGAGCAAGACGCGAAGTTCAAGAACAAGAAGAACAAGGCACACAAGGAAACGGCGGGTGGCGGATAAGGTTCTTGATCTAACCGCTTGCTCCGCCCGGCCGCAACCGCATGCTAACCTGCCTCTAATTCCCTTGCGCGAAAAGCTCCATCAAATGTTCGAGGAAAGTTACCGAGAGTTACGTCCGCGTGCTCCGTTGCCCGAACTGCGAGTTGAATTCTTTTCCTTTGCTAATGTGAATAACACTATTCGCCTGCGCGAAGGACGCCTGCTGGTGCGTCTCTCCGATCTACTGGAAGGCGCGCCGGAGAATGTACTGCGAGCGATCGCGCACATTTTGCTGGCAAAGATGTACCGCAGGCCGGTAGACGGCCAGCGTGCAGCACATTACCGGCGGTACGTTTCGACCCAGCACATGTCGCGTAAGGCGCACCTTGTACGCCAACTGCGCGGCCGAAAGCAGATTCACTCTGCACAGGGGCACTCTTATGATCTCGATGCGATATTCGAGGAGTTGAATATCAGGTTTTTCCATGGCCTGCTGGCTCGTCCGCAGATGACCTGGAGTAGCGAGCGGGCCCGCAACCGTTTGGGACATTACGACCCGGCACACAACGCAATCGTCGTCAGCCGGATATTCGACGATCCCCGGGTTCCTGAGTATGTCGTCGAATACATCGTCTATCACGAGATGCTGCACCTGAAGTATCCCGTAAAGCTGCGAGGGAGCCGGCGCTGCGTGCATCCGGCAGAATTTCAAGCTGAAGAGAAGCTATTTGCGCAATTCGAGCAGGCAAAGCAATTTCTTAGTCGGCTGTAATGCACAAACAAAGGCGGAAGCTATTCTGCCCCTGTTGTACAATTCGCGCGTGAGCCGGCGTTGTGTTGCTCTTCTTCTCGCTCTCTTGTCTTGTTCCGCTTTTTCAGCAGCGCAGAGCGGCCGAAAGGCCACGCTGAGCTACAAGCTTTTGTCCGTTCATGTAAAAGGCCTGCATCGCTACAGGGAAGAACAGATAGTCCGGGCTGCGGGTTTGCGTCTCGGGCAGTCGGCGACAGAGGCAGATTTTAAACAGGCAGTCGCGAAGCTTGGCGAAACTGGATTGTTCAACGATGTGGCGTATTCCTATCAGTACTCAACGACGGGATGCAATCTCGATTTGCAGTTGACCGAAAACGACAAGCTGGCGCCGATTCTTTTCGACAACTTCGTTTGGTTTTCCGACGATGAACTGTTCCGGCTCCTTCACGCCCACTTACCCCTTTTCGAAGACCACTTACCGCTGGGCGGGAATCTTTCTGACCAGGTTTCCGATGCGCTGAATGCGATTCTGGCGGAAAGAAAAATCACCGGTCAGGCGGAATACATACGATCAGGCGAGATGAGTGGTCCGGTTGATACTTATGTTTATAAGGTCACGTTGCACCCGATAATCATCCGCAATACGGATTTTCCAGGGGCAGGTCCTGCTGAAGTGCCTGTGCTTGCAGCTGCTGCGAAGGCGCTCGCCGGCAAAGACTATCTGCGCAGCGCGATGCAGCCGCAGGAGCATTTTAATTTCTTGCCGGTATATCTTTCACGTGGTTACCTGAAAGCCAATTTCAGCGACGCGCAGGCCAAGATAGCCAGCGACGGCCCGCCAACTATGGTGGATGTCAGTTTTCCGGTCACACCGGGCATTCGGTACAAGCTAACTGGCATTGAGTGGGCGGGCAATGCGGCCTTCTCTTCCGATCAACTTCAGAAAATGGTCCAGCTGAAAGTGGGCGAGCCGGCAAATGCAGTTCAGCTTGCCACTGACATCGAGTCAGTACAGAAGCTCTATGGGACCAGGGGCTTTCTCGCCGCGCACGTCAATCCCGATGCAGCAATGGATGATTCGCAAGCCACAGTGCACTATACATTGCGGGTGAATGAAGGCGACCTGTATCGCATGGGCGACCTGCGGATTGACGGACTCGCTGACGATGCCGCAACCAGAATCGCGACACAGTGGCAGATGAAAAAAGGCGAGCCGTTCGACGACAGTTACCTGAAGCGCTTCTTTGAATCCATGTACCGCGATGTCACGCTCAGCAAGTCGCTCAACGTGGTTCCGAAGCAGACTGTAAACCCAACCGACAAAACGGTTTCTGTGTTCCTGCACTTTGTGCCCAAGCATTAGGCCCTGGTCTGTAACTTTTCCGATTGACGCGCATCAGTTCATGCGAGGTCAGAAGATGAATTCCACCAAGCCGCTTCATGCCGGACTTATCGCAGTTGTTTTTATCGCGACCGTTGC